>Ga0075116_10000016_pt1 | contig 80971 bp, 83 predicted proteins | sample AntAceMetag02UKC_FD_69786 | JGI IMG/M metagenome (GOLD analysis project Ga0075116, IMG submission 69786) | Saline lake microbial communities from Ace Lake, Antarctica- Antarctic Ace Lake Metagenome 02UKC | ecosystem: Environmental > Aquatic > Non-marine Saline and Alkaline > Saline | place...
GATCACCCATGGAGGCAGTGTAAGACAAAATGCGCATAAGTTATCCACAATTCACAGTTATTAACAAAGAAAGAAAAAGAACCAAAAAGAAAGAAAGCCTGCCTTCCTGCAGGCAGGGCTACTACTAACTGAATGTTACATTTTTAAATCGTTAAGAATGTTACATTTTAAAATCTGGTTGACACTATCCTAATTTCTTCTTGCGTTAATAAGCAACTGTGGTAAAATAGGGTAAATTTCCATTAATCCCATTAAAATAAGAGAGGAGTTAGTTAAAGTTATGAAACTTATTACACTATTATTAAGTATTATTATGTGTATATCTGGGTGCGCAAAATTAAACCCTGGTAAAGAAGTAGTTGCTGTTGTAAATGGTGAAAAGATTACAATGGCAATGCTAAATGAGAAAATAGATGAGTTGCCAGAGTATTACAGGCAGGCGGCTACACAGCACAAGAAAGAGATTTTAGATGATCTGATTGTGGAAAAGCTACTTTTTGAGGAAGCAAAAAAGCAAAAGCTGCAAAAGGATAAAGAAGTAAGAAAGCTTATTAATAAGGCTGCCAAAAAGATATTAATAGCAAAATTGCTTGAACTTGAAACTTCTCCAAAAGATGTTATTTCAGATGAAGATGTCCAGCTTTATTACCAACAACATAAGAACCAGTACCTGGTGCCTGAAAGAGTAAAAGCATCCCATATTTTATTAAGCACAGAAGAAGAGGCAAAAAAAGTATTGGGAGAACTAAAAGCAGGTGCTGACTTTTCCGAAACAGCAAAGGCTTATTCTAAAGACCTTACCAAGGACAGAGGTGGGGATCTTGGATATTTTCAAGCAGGCCAAATGATCCCAGAGTTTGAGAAAGCTTCTTTTGAACTTAATTCCGGAGAAACCAGTGATATTGTAAAGACAAGGTTCGGTTATCATATAATAATGGTTACTGATAAAAAACCTTCTGAGTACAAAGAATTACCTGAGGTTAAAGAAAATATTAGGACAAGGTTAATAGAACAAGGCAAGCAGCAACAATTCAGGGATTTTGTTCAAGTCCTAAAGGATAAAGCAAAGATAAAGATTAAAGAAGAATCTCTAAAAACCGAGCCAGAAGCACCTGCTACGAGAGGATAAGAAAATGCTTAAACTATTATGTGCACATCTTAAAATGTTACTTTTAGCAGGAGCCATCATATTTATGGTTTCTTGTTATGGTTATGCTGCGGAAGTTGTAGACAAAATAGTAGCTATTGTAGATGATGAGATAATAACGCAGAGTGAGGTTGAGGAATCTTTAGCTAGTTTTATAGCGGATTACAAGATCAGATATGGTGAAGAAGAAACACGGCAGCGATTAGAAGAAGCTAAAGGCGATGCACTTAACAGGCTGATTGAGGAAAAACTCATTTTACAAGAAGCAAAAAAGCGCGGTATTCAGGTAAATGAGTCCGAAGTAAATGTGAGGCTTCAGCAGGTAAGAGATAAATTTAATTCTGAAGAAGAATTCCTCATGTTACTTAGTGAGTCTGGTTTAACAATTACAAAATTAAAAGACAAATATAGAGATCAACTTATGATGAAAACAATGATTAATGGCATTATCCAGTACAACATAGCAGTAAGCCCTACTGAGATAGCCAGTTATTATCATGGGCATAAGGATGAGTTCATGCAGCCAGAGAAGGTAAATTTTAGAATTATACTTTTAAAATTTAAGCCAGAAAAATCAAAAATTGTAACAGCTTCTCAGGCAAAAGATATTCTAAAAAAGATTCGTTCAGGTGAAGATTTTGCCACTTTAGCTAGTGAATATTCACAAGGCCCCAACGCTGCTAATGGTGGAAGCATGGGATTTTTATCTCGTGGTGATATGGTTAAGGAAATAGATGAGGCATTATTTAGCTTAGCTGAAGGTGAAGTATCTGAAGCTATAGAGACATCATTGGGATATAATATTGTTAAGGTTGAGAAGCGTATTCCTAAATCTGAACTTTCATTTGAGGAAGCTGCACCCCTGGTAAGGGAAAGACTTTTTGAAAGAGAGGCGGAGTTGGTTTTTAGAGAATTTATAGATAAACTTAAAGAAAATGCCTACGTTGACATTAAATAATAAACCTACCATAGCCATTACCATGGGTGATCCCTCTGGCATAGGTGCAGAGATAATAGCCAAGTCCCTTTCAGATCCCACCACAAGAGAACTTGCAAATTTTATTATTGTAGGTGATGCATTTGTTTTTAAAAAAGCTCTTATTTTAACAAACACAGATTTTCAGTATAAAATAGTTACACAAAAAGATATAAACAAGTGCCCTATGCAGCTTTTAGACTTAAGTAATGTTAAGCCCAAAGAGTTTGAATATGGGTGCGTGAAGGCTGAATACGGAAAAGCAGCAATTGATTATGTAAAGGCAGCATATTTATTGATAAAAAATAAAAAAGCTGATGCTATCGTCACAGCACCTATTAACAAATATTCAGCAAAAAAAAGTGGATTTAAATATCCGGGGCATACGGAATTTCTAACGCATTTAGCAAAAGTTAAAAATACTGCAATGATGTTAACAGGCGGCTCGCTTTCAGTTGTTCTGGCAACTACTCATTTACCGCTTGCGAAAGTTCCTGGTGCTTTAAAAAAACAAGATTTATTAAACACTATTATCCTAATTGATAAGTGGATGGGAGATTACCTTGGTGTTGCATCATGTAAAATAGGCGTATGCGCTCTTAACCCACACGCTGGTGAAGAAGGAGCCATAGGCAAAGAAGAAAAGAATGTAATAACTCCGGCAATAAAATTGGCAAAATCTAAAGGAGTTGATGTTTTAGGGCCATATCCTGCAGATGCGCTGTTTCATGAAAGCCATGCTGGTGATTTTAATGTAATTTTATGTATGTACCATGATCAGGGGTTAATACCACTTAAGATGATAGCCAGGGATGAGGCAGTGAACATAACATTAGGTTTGCCGTTTATAAGGACCTCGCCTGCTCATGGGACAGCTTTTGATGTGGCAGGGAAAAACAGTGCTAACCAGGCTTCTTTTTCTGCAGCAATAAAAAGTGCTGTTTCAATGGCTGTTCGTAAAAAATCAGTATGATATATACCGCAGGGGAGCTTAAATTATTATTAAAGGAACACGACATAAGGATAAAGAAGCGCTTAGGCCAAAACTTTTTAATTGATAACAACCAGGTTAAACGCATCATTACAGCATCTGATGTAAACAATGAGGATTTAGTATTAGAAATAGGCCCAGGCTTGGGGGCACTTACTGATGAATTAAGTTTGGCCTGCAAAAAGTTTGTGGCGATTGAATTTGATAGAGATCTGTATTCTTTGTTAAAAGAGCATTTCTCAGGCTATAAAAATACAGAAATTATTCATGGCGATATATTAAAGTACAAGTTCGAGGCTAAGTCAAAAGTCATAGGAAATCTGCCATATTATATTACATCACCTATCATAGCCTATTTGATAGATAATAGAAAATATATAGACACTGCTTATTTGACCATACAAAAAGAAGTAGCAGAGAGGTTAGTTGCGCGCCCAGGGATAAAAAGCTATGGAAGTTTAAGTTGCTTTGTGCAATTTTATTGTGTGCCAAAGATACTGTTTTCTATATCGAAGAAGGCATTTTACCCTCGGCCAGCAGTGGAATCTTGTTTGGTGAAATTAGAGTTTCTTAAAGAGCCCGCAGTAGAGGTAACTGATGAGGACTTGTTTTTTAAAATTATCAAAGCGGTATTCGGTCAAAGGCGTAAAATACTTTTAAACGCGCTATTAGGATCAAATATGTTTAATATAGAAAAGAGTAAGTTTAATAATATTTTACTAAGCTTAAAAATTAACCCAAAAAGACGAGGGGAGACCTTAAGTTTGCAGGAGTTTGCTAATATTCAGGAGAAGGTCAGCCAACTATGAAAATAAAAACGAAAGAGTTAAAATATGTAGCTGATCTTGCGCGTATTAAACTTACAGAAAAAGAAACAGGCCTGTTCTCTAAACAGCTAAATAGCATACTTGAATATATAGATAAGCTTAAGCAGCTGGATACAAAAAAGGTAGAACCTATGAGCCACGCCTTGGAAATGGTCAATATTTTTAGAGAGGATAAAGTAAAGAAGTCACTGGGCAGAGAAAAGGTTCTTGAGAATGCCCCATCTGCTAAAGATGGATTTTTTGAAGTGCCAAAGGTAATATAATGGAAATCTCTAAACTATTAGCTGAATTTAAAAAGGATTCTTTAAAAATTGAGGATGTTGCCTCCAGCATTCTTGCCCGTATTGATAAAGTAGAGCCGAAAGTGTGCGGCTTTGCGCATTTTGATAAACAGAAGGTGCATGATAGGGCTAAGAAGTTAAGCAAAGAGAAGCAGCAGGGCCGGTTATATGGTATTCCGATGGCTGTTAAAGATAATATTTGTGTTGAAGGAGAATTAACAACTTGTTCCTCGAAGATATTAGATGGATTTAAGTCGCCGTATGATGCAACTGTTGTTTCTAAATTAAAATCTGCCAATGCCCTTCTTTTAGGCAAGTCAAATATGGATGAGTTTGCATTTGGTTCATCATGTGAGACCTCATGTTATGGCCCTACTAAAAATCCATATGACACAAGTAGAATTCCCGGTGGTTCAAGTGGCGGCTCAGCAGCTTTGGTTGCTGCTGATGAGGTTATTGCTGCTTTAGGTTCTGATACCGGAGGTTCTGTGAGGCAGCCTGCTAGTCTTTGTGGTGTTGTAGGATTAAAACCAACTTACGGAAGGGTTTCAAGGTATGGTTTAATAGCATTTGCCTCTAGTTTAGATCAAATAGGGCCAATTACAAAAGATGTTGAGGATGCAGCAATTATTTTAAATGTTATAGCTGGCTTTGATCCAATGGACACAACATCAATAGATGTGCCTGTGCCTGATTACATCAGGAGCCTTAGCAACGATGTTAAAGGTTTAAAAATAGGCCTGCCCAAAGAATATTTTATTAAAGGTATGGAAAAAGAAGTGAGGCAGTCGGTTGATAAGGCGATTTTATTATTTAAAGAATTAGGCGCGCAAGTAATAGATATTTCCCTGCCGCATACAGAATATGCAGTGGCTACATATTATATAATTGCTTGCTCTGAAGCAAGTTCTAATCTTGCCAGATTTGACGGAGTTCAATATGGTCTGCGCGAGAATGATACGTCCTTACTTGATATGTATAAAAAAACAAGAGGTAAGGGTTTTGGCGAAGAAGCTAAAAGACGCATTATACTTGGAACATATTCACTTAGTAGCGGTTATTATGATGCTTATTATTTAAAAGCCCAGAAGGTCAGAGCGCTGATAAAAAAAGATTTTGATAAAGCGTTTAGGAAATGCGATGTTATATTAACTCCCACCTCTCCTACAACTGCTTTTAAGTTAAATGAAAGACTGAAAGACCCATTGCAGATGTATCTCTCAGATATATTTACCATACCAGCTAATTTAGCCGGTATTCCGGCTATATCTATACCTTGTGGTTATTCAAAAGATACTTTACCAATAGGCTTGCAGTTGGCAGGAAAGCCTTTTGATGAACCGACATTATTTAGGGCATCATATACATATGAGAAAAATGCAAAATGGCAAAAGATAAAACCAAATCTATAAACCCCCACACCAATTGTGGGATAGCTAATAGAGAATATGCTGTATAAAAAGTATAAAATTTTAAATAAGGATTTATTGTGAAAATTGGTGTGGGGGTAAAACAATACGAAACTGTTATAGGGCTGGAAGTGCATTTGCAGCTTTGCACAAAGACAAAAGCATTTTGTGGGTGCAGGAATGAATTTGGTTTAGAGCCAAACTCAGCTACCTGCCCTGTGTGTTTGGGTTTTCCAGGCTCTTTACCGGTTTTAAATAAGCAATATTTAGAATATGCTATAAAAGTAGCTCAGGCATTAAATTGTGAAATAGCCAAAAGAATGAAGTTTGACAGGAAAAATTATTTTTATCCTGACTTACCTAAAAATTATCAGATTTCACAATATGATATGCCGCTTTCGGAAAATGGCTCACTTGAAACTGTAAAAAACGATGGCAGTATTAAAAAAATTCGCATAAAAAGAGTTCATATGGAAGAAGACGCTGGCAAACTTATACATGAGCAAAAAGGCACAAGCTGCGTTGATTACAATCGTACCGGCACTCCATTGCTTGAGATTGTTAGTGAGCCCGATATGTATTCTCCAGATGAGGCTTATCTTTATTTAACTACCCTTAAAGCATTGCTTAAATACTTAGAGGTTTCAGATTGTGACATGGAAAAGGGAAGCCTGCGTTGTGATGCAAATATATCCATAAGGCCTGCTGGTACAAAACCGCTTGGAGTAAAAGTAGAGTTAAAGAACATGAATTCTTTCAAAGGCGTAAAGGCAGCTTTAGAATATGAAGAGAAAAGGCAGGAGGATGCAGTTTCTAGCGGGGAAAAGATCATACAGCAAACGCGCTTATGGGATTCTGATAGGAAAGTGACAGAGTCTATGCGCATAAAGGAACAGGCCCATGATTATAGGTATTTTCCTGAACCGGACTTAGTGCCTTTTGAGATAGATTCCAAGCAAATTAAGAAAATAATTGAGGCTATGCCTGAATTGCCTGAGGGCAAAAAGAAGCGCCTTATGGAAAGTTATAAAATCTCAGAATATGATGCTAATATTTTAGTATCAGATAGAGCTATGGCTGATTATTTTGAGAGCTGTATCAAAATATACTCAGGTGCTGCTAAAGCTGCGATCAATTGGATCACATCTGATATATTAAAATATCTTAATGCTGAAAATAAACAATTTTCAGAGCTTAATCTCCCACCTGAACACTTAATGGGTATGCTTGAGATGATAGATAAGGGTCAGATAAGCGGTAAGATCGCCAAAGATGTACTTGTGGATATGATTGGATTAGAAAAAAGTGCCCAAGATATAGTTAAGGAAAAAGGTTTAAGCCAGATATCAGATGAGACAAAGATAAAGGATACTATAAAAACCGTTATGCAGGGGAATCCTAAAGCTTTGGAAGATTATAAAAAAGGAAAACAAAACGCAATAACATTTTTAGTGGGGCAGGTTATGAGAGCCACAAAAGGCGCGGCTAATCCTGCTGTGGTAAATAAGCTCTTAAAGGAGGAGTTGGGAGGAGTTTAAGGATGAGAATTCTAAAAACATATTTTATAGCTTTTATATTTATTATCAGCTGTGTTTTTATATATCCAAACATAGCTCTTTCTAAAGAACCACATGCTCCTGCTTCGGATGAGAAAGAAGATATATACAAGCATCTTGAATTATTCGCAGATGCTATAACAATAGTGGATGTAAATTATGTTGATGAAATAGAGCCAAAAGATTTGATGTATGGCGCGTTAAAAGGTATGCTAAGATCTCTTGATGAGCATAGCGATTTTCTTACCCCTGAACAGTATGAAGAGATAAAGATAGATACTGGTGGTGAATTTGGAGGATTAGGTATTGAAATAACTATTGCAGATGATTTATTGACCATAGTCACACCTCTGGAAGATACCCCTGCTCATAGGGCGGGGTTAATGCCAAATGACAAAATAATAAGAATTGATGGTGCCTCAACAAAGGATTTTAGTCTTGATGATACTGTTAAAATGATGCGTGGCCGGCCTGGCACTAAAGTTACCCTGACTATAATGCGAGAGGGTGAGGAAGGGCTACAGGATTATACTCTTAAAAGGGCTATTATAAAAATAGAGTCTGTAAAAGAAGCATTGATTTTAGAAGATGGGATTGGATATATCAGAATAACAGATTTTCAGCAACGCACAGCACAAGATCTAGAGAAAGCGCTGCGTCAATTAAAAAAAGATAAATTGTCAGGCTTTATACTGGATTTAAGGAACAACCCCGGGGGGTTGCTAGATGCCTCAACAGCTATAGCGGAGAAGTTCTTGCCCATGGATACGGTAATAGTTTCTATACGTGGAAGAATTCAAAGCCAACAAGAGATATTTAAAGCAACAAGTCCAAGGCCATACCTGGATTTTCCAATGGTAGTCTTAGTTAATAAAGGTAGTGCCAGTGCTTCAGAGATAGTAGCAGCCGCAATAAAAGATAATAAAAGAGGCATATTAGTAGGTACGCCCACATTTGGCAAGGCCTCTGTCCAAACAATTATACCAATGAGAGATGGCTCAGCTATTAGGCTTACAACCAGCAAATATTATACTCCTAGCGGTGAGCAGATATATAAAGTTGGTGTTATTCCTAATGTTATAGTTGAGAGGATAAGGCCCATCAAAGAGCAAGAGAAAGAAGAGAACATTTTTAGTAAGCTTGAGCGCAATAAAAAAGCAAACAGAGTAAAGAGGTTAAAACAGGATAATCAGGTTCAGTCCGCTCTTGAGCTGCTCAAAGGCATTAACATATACGAATCACTGAGTAATAAATGAAACAAAAAAATATTATATTCTTTTTAGCTGTAGTCTTAATAGTAATAGCCTGTATTGTAATCTTGGTCATGGGTTTATTACAACAGCAGCGCTTACCCAAAGTAGCATTGGTAATTGATGACTGGGGCTATAACTTAAAAAATATTGAGCTCTTACGTTCTATAGATATTCCGCTTACTTTGTCAATTTTACCTAATCTGAAATATTCTAAAGAAATTGCACAAGAGCAAAGATTTAAGAATCGACAGATTATATTGCATATGCCCATGGAGCCGGTAAGCAACTTCATAAAAGTAGAAGAAAATACAATCACCACAGATATGAACAAAGAGCAGATAGCTGATATTTTTTATAGAGATTTAAACGCTGTTCCAGGCGCAAAAGGCGCTTCAAACCATATGGGTTCAAAATTCACAGCAGATCAGGGGGCAATGAATATATTTTTAAAACTACTCAAAAAGAAAAGGTTATTTTTTATAGATAGTGCCTCTGCTAAAAATTCTGTCTGCGGTGACACAGCTTCTGATGTTGGCGTAAAGTTTGCCAGAAGAGATGTTTTTTTGGATAATATGGATGATGCTAATTATATAAAAGGACAGTTGCATCAACTTATAGAAATCGCCGAAAGACGAGGGAAAGCTATAGGCACAGGGCATGATAGAAAAAAGACTCTGGAAGTTATCAAAGAGTTGGCGCCTGAATTAAAAAACAAAGTAAGATTTGTTCTTGTATCTGAATTAGTAGAATAACAGTTAAAAAAGTTCCAAAAGTTAAAAAAGTTTCAAAAGTTGCAAAAATTTTTAACTTTTTAAACCTTTAGAACTTTTTAAACCTTTTAAACTGAAAAAATGTTAACATTAGGAATAGAAACTTCTTGCGATGAAACATCTGCCTCTGTGGTAAGAGATGAGGGGCATATACTTTCTAATAAAATCGCTTCCAGCCTGGATTTACACAGAAAATACGGCGGTGTTGTGCCAGAGATAGCCTGCAGGCATCATTTAGAATGTATAAATTATGTAATTAAAGAAGCACTTGATGCTGCGAGTGTTGGTTTCTCTGACATTGATGCCCTGGCAGTAACTTATGGCCCCGGGTTAGCAGGCGCGTTATTAATAGGAATATCTACTGCCAAGGCATTAAGCTATGCATTGTCAATACCTTTAGTTGGAGTTAATCATTTGTACGCGCATATATATTCTGCCATAATACAAAAATCAGATTTACAATTCCCTTGTACAGGGCTTGTGGTTTCCGGAGGGCACACAGCTTTAGTCCTGGTAGAGGATTATAATAAAATTAAATTACTTGGCCAGACAAGAGATGATGCTGCTGGCGAAGCGCTTGATAAGGCAGCCAAAGTGTTAAGTCTTGGTTACCCCGGAGGTCCTGCCATAGAAGAGAAGGCAAAAGGCGGAAATTCCAATGCCATAGATTTTCCAAGAGCTTATTTGAAAAAAGGTTCTTTTGATTTTAGTTTCAGCGGTGTAAAAACCGCATTACTTTATTATATAAGAGATTCCAAAAACTACAATGTAAATGATGTATGCGCAAGCTTTCAGAAAAGTATTTTTGAGGTAATTACAAACAAAACCATAGATGCCTGCGTTAAAGAAAAAACAAAACAAGTTTTAGTAGGTGGAGGCGTAAGTATTAACAAAGTATTTCAACACATGCTATTTGAAAAAGCAGTAAAAGAAAAAATAGATGTAATACTTCCCAAAGAAGGAACTTATACAGATAATGCTGCTATGGTAGCAGCGGCGGGATACAGGCTTTATAAACAAGGTATTCGTAGCGATTATACGCTTGATGTTGAACCAAATTTAGGATTTTAGGGGGGTACATATGATAGGATCAATGCAAATAGTATTCAGATTATTAGTAGCAGCTGTTTTAGGTGGGGTAATAGGTTTAGAGAGGGAAAAGCAAGAGAAGGCAGCGGGTTTTAGGACGCACATATTAGTATGTATTGGTTCTTGTCTCCTGATGCTTACTTCAATGCATATATTTGATATCTATAAAGGAATTACTGCAGTTGACCCAGCCAGAATAGCGGCGCAAGTGGTTACGGGAGTTGGGTTTTTAGGAGCAGGTACTATAATAAGATTTAGGGCCTCAGTTAAGGGACTTACCACTGCTGCCAGCCTTTGGGTTATTGCTGCTGTGGGCCTGGCTGTTGGTTCAGGATTTTATTTGGCCGCAGTAGTTACAGCAGTCATTTCCTTGCTAAGCCTGCTTGTGCTTAACAGGCTAGAGGCAATTGCATTAGGAAAAAAGAAACTTAAAAGTTTTGACTAAGACAGGAAATAGTATTATAATAACAGTGGAAGATTTTATTGTAGGGGCGGCATTTATGACGCCTATAAAATAGGGTTCGATTTATCGAACCCCTACAAAATATTAAGGAGGTGGCGACTATGGTAAATATAATGGGTAGAAAAGCAAGAGCAACAGATGAAAAAATACTGGATGTTGATGCCAGCATGCAAGGGTCTATGATATTTAAGGATCCTGTCAATTTAAGGATAAACGGTAAATTTGAAGGGACATTAAATACGCGCGGCAACCTAACCATAGGTGAAGGTGCTGTTGTTAACGCAGATATCGAAGGCGATGATATTACAGTGGCTGGAACAGTTAATGGAAACATAAAAGCAAAAACACGGCTTAAAATTATTGCCCCGGCAAAGATAACAGGCGATATTAATGCCCCCATATTAAACATTTTAGAAGGAGCTGTTTTTCAAGGGCAATGCTGCATGAGAAAAACAGATGCCAATACTACTGCAAGCTCATCCAGAATGCTTAGCATGGGAGAGGTTGCTGATTATCTTGAAGTAAAATCTTCAGTAATTAATGACTGGGTCTCTGCAGGTAAAATTCCAGCTAAAAAAGATAATGGTAGCTGGAGATTTGAAAAAGCAATTATAGATGAGTGGATTTTAAAGGAAAAGGTTAAATAATTTAGCCTTATAATGCTTAATGAGTCAGGATGTTATGGATAGAGACCGTCTCTTAAATGTTAAAGAAGCAGCTCAATTTTTAGGAGTCCTGGAAAAAGACATAAAGGATTTTGTGCAAAAGGGGCAGCTTACTGCTTATCAGGTTGGAGGCATGTATCTGCGGTTTAAATTGGAACAGCTTAAAGGCTTTAAATACGGAAAGCCAAAAGGGCCTCAGCACAAATCAGCTACTTTCTCAGACGGCATCAGAGACTTTTTTTATTTTAATAATTTTTATATTATAGCAGTTTTAGTTATAGCAGCTTTGCTTTTTATTATTTTAAAAAACATTACATGATGTGCAAATATATGAAAAATTGGAAGTTAGTATTTTTACCATGCATCCTTTTGTTTGTTCTTTCAAAAAGCATATATGCTGATACCATATTTTTCAAAAACGGTGAAGAAAAAAAAGGTATAGTTGTCGAGGAGTATATCGATAGAATAATATTAAGCACAACAGATGGTGAAAAAGAAATATCAAAGGTTAATATAAAAGATATACTTTATGACCGCCCTGTACAAAATCTCATAAAATTAGGTGATTTTCATAGAGAAAAAGGGAACCTTACCAGGTCCTATACATATTACCGCAAGGCATATCAGCTGGACCCCTCCTATGAACCTGCTATAACAAGGTATGTTGAGGCAAGCTCTATATTGCTTAAGCAGCCACAGGAACGATTGCAGGAGCGTATAAATAAACAAAGAGCGCTTTTACAGACCTCAAGAGGTATTACTAAAATTAAAGAAGGTATTTCCGCAGCTTCGGAGGCTAAATTAAAAGAGGTGCTTGGAATAGAGCTTATATCCAAAGACGAGAAGCCCTATATTAGCAAAGTTTTTCCTAAAAGCCCAGCTTATGAATATGGAATAATGGAAGCAGACTGCGTAATGGCTGTATGGAATAAGCTTACCAAATATATGCAACTTACTGACGTCTGTGATATTATACTCAATACCAGCACAGGAGAAGTTAAGCTTACAATAGAAAGAGATATTACATTTACAAAAGATAATAGTAATGAATACTCAGGAGAAGGTGTTGCTTCTTTAGGTATGTACCTGGATATTACTAATAAGGGCTTAGTCATCAGCCGTATTGTGGAAAATTCTTTAGCTGGGAAATGTGGGCTTTTAGGATCAGATGTTATAAGTAAAATCGATGATGAGCCAACTAGATATATGCCTCTTAAGGAAGCAATTAATATAATTGAGTCAAAAGATAAAGAGTTTTCAATTAGTATAAGTAGAGATATTAACCTTTGGCTAAGGAGGGACTAAAATGTCCAGCTACAAAAGAAAAAAGTATATAATAAAGAAAACTTTTCAGCTAAAATATATAGGCACAATATTATTACTTATTTTAATGACAATTTTATTATCCGGCGCCTTAGTTTACTATGCTGTTTTTCCGTATCTTGCGGATAAATTAGCAAATGTTTATCCACAAAGCAGGCTTGTTACAATGCTGGCCAACGCTAATTTAAGGCTACTCTATTCATTCTGGGTGCTTATCCCATTAGCTATATGGATGGGAATTATGCTATCACACAGAATTGCAGGACCGTGGTATAGATTGGAAAGTATGCTCTTAGATATAGCAAAAGGTAATGTGGGGGCTCCTGTAAAATTGCGAAAAGGAGATGAGCTTAGAAGCTTGGCAGAAGCATTTAATAAAGCCATTGCTCGGTTGCATACAGATAAAGAAGGTTTGTTGCGCCAAGCAAATACCCTGCAACAAGATTTAATTAAGTTACAGGAAATTTTAGCTAAGCCAGGGGTGGATCCAGCAGCAAAAGGTCTTCTAACTAAAATCCAGAGCACTGCCAAAGATTTTAGGTCTGCTGTTAGTTAACCCCTCCGTTTTAGCGAATAAGTACTTGACAAGTAAATTGCCACTATGATATATTATATATAAGTATATGTATAAAAGACTTAAGAAACTATATACAATTTCATGTCTACTAATCCTATTTAGTTCCTTTTTGCCCCTAAGGTATGTGATTGCTTCAGAAGAGCCTATTTTTGTATTAATAAGAAAGGCTGAAGATAAGGCATACTCACAGCGTATGGAAGCTGAAGCTAGGGCAAGGATACTAGATGATTATTACAACAATGGTAAAGACAGTTACTATAGTGGTGATTATTCAGATGCTATCGCTGAGTTTGACGAATTATTAAAATTAGAACCCAATTATGAGCCAGCAAAATTATATCGTAAATGCGCAATTATTCATTATAAAATAAGTTTAGAAGAAGGTAAGATCCGCTCATCAAAGCTTAAAATGGCAGATATTACCGCAGAGTATGATGTTAGAATACAAAATGCAGAAGGACTGGCTTTTGGCTATTTGTTAGAACAGGCCCTTCTGCGATGTCAGGCATCAGATTATAAAGGCGCCGAATACTATTACAACCTGTGCTATAGGCTAGATCCGAGAAGCAAAGATAGGATAGAGTGGTTTGTAAATGCTACCTATGAACTAAAAGACCTCGCTGACATTCTGGATGAGTGCTACAAAAGAATAGAGGAAATGCCAGAGTTAACAGACTCTAATTTGATAGATTAACACACCTTCCTGCTTGGTTGTTTATCCATAACATGCCTTAAAAATATTATTTCATAAAATATATGGCAAAAAAATTATATTTAATAGACGGAAACTCGTTCTGTTACCGCGCATACTATGCGATAAAGAATTTAAGGAATTCTAAAGGTTTTCCGACAAATGCCGTGTATGGGTTTATTAGTATGTTGAGAAAGATTATTCAACACCAAGAGCCCGATTACATAGGTGTGTGTTTTGATTTAAAGGAAGCTACCTTCAGGCACAAAAAATATAGTGAATATAAAATACAAAGACAGCCTATGCCTGAGGGTTTGGTTCAGCAGCTGCCAATAATCAAGGAAGTGCTGCAGGCATATAACATAGCTATATATCAAAAGTCTGGTTTTGAGGCAGATGATGTAATAGGAACCCTAGCCAAAGCTGGCAGTAGAGCAGGAATAGATGTTTTTATTGCAACAGGGGATAAAGATGCCTTACAACTAATAGATAAGCACATAAAAATATATAATACTCAAAAAGATGGGGTTATATATGATGAGAAACAACCCCTGGAGAGATATGGTGTTAGCCCCGAACGTGTGGTAGATGTAATGGCTCTTATGGGAGATGCAAGTGACAATATACCCGGAGTAACCGGAATTGGAGAAAAAACAGCAGTGGAGTTAATAAAACAATTTAGCACACTAGATAATCTATATAGCAATATAGATAATGTTAAAAGTAAAGCACAAAGAGAAATGCTTGAGAAATACAAAGAGCAGGCATATCTTAGCATGGAGCTTGCTACCATAGACACAGAGACACCAATTGATATAGATTTTTCAGAATTAAAGATTAATAAGCCTGACAGAGATAAACTCTATGAGCTTTTTAAAAAATTAGAGTTTAAGAATTTGCTCACAGAATATGCTCCACAAAATAGCCTTGATCAAAATTATAAAATGTTACGTACAGCCAAAGAATTTAAAGAATTAATAGCTAAATTATTAAAAGCAAAAGAAGTTGCTTTTGATTTTGAGACCACAGGAGTTGACCCTATGCTTGCTGAGCTTGTGGGTGTTTCGTTTTGCCACAAGAGCGGATATGCGGAATATATATCTTTTATAGGAAACAACAAAGGTTTTCCGTCAGCCCAGGAAATACTACAAGGGCTAAAGCCCTTTTTTGAAAACGAGAACATAAAAAAAATAGGTCAAAACATAAAATATGAGAAACTTCTCCTGGCTAATAAAGGAATCAAACTAAAGGGTCTATATTTTGATACGATGATTGCCTCATACCTTATAAATCCATCGAAACCAAATCATAATTTATCTGATATATCTCTTGAATACTTGGATTATAAACCAACACCTATCCAGCAACTATTGGGCAAGGGAAAAAATGCTATTACTATGGATAAAGTTCCCACGCAAACAGTTTGTAATTACTGCTGTGAAGATAGTGACGTCACTTTTAGGCTTAAAGAAATTTTAGAGAAGAGACTAAGAGAAGAGAAAGTGGATGATTTATTTCACAGCATGGAAATGCCGTTGGTGGAGGTTCTATCCGCAATGGAATATAATGGTGTTTCAATCGATAAAGTAAGTCTAGAAAAAATCTCTTGCGAGATGTTTTCACGAATAGAAAATATTACATCGCAGATTTATGAAATAGCAGGTTCTGAGTTTAACATAAACTCACCAAAGCAATTAGCAGGCATATTATTTGATAAGCTGAAGTTGCCTGTGGTAAAAAGAACCAAAACAGGCTTCTCTACAGATGTAGAGGTTTTAAATAAACTTGCAAGCCAACATGCCATTTGCGTTATGTTGCTGGAATATAGGGAGCTTGCAAAATTAAAATCTACATATGTTGATGCATTGCCAAAATTAATAAATCCAAAAACAGGCAGGGTGCATACATCTTTTAATCAGACAGTTACTGCGACAGGCCGTTTAAGTTCATCAGACCCTAATCTGCAAAACATCCCTATAAGAACAAAAGAGGGTAAGAGGATCAGGGAGGCCTTTACTTCATCTGGCAGCGGGAATTTCTTGCTTTCAGCTGATTATTCACAAATAGAATTGCGCATATTGGCGCATCTATCCGGGGACCCAGAGTTATTAGATGCTTTTAAAAGGAAAGCTGATATTCATCGGCACACTGCTTCTTTGATTTTTAATTGCCAGGAAAAGGATGTTGCCGCAACGCAAAGAATGCAGGCAAAGACAGTAAATTTTGGAATAATATATGGCATGAGCCCGTATGGCCTTTCCAAAGAATTGAATATCAGCCCGGGCGAGGCAACTGCCTTTATAGGTGCCTATTTTGTCAAATACGGAAAGGTAAAAAGTTATCTCGAAGAGATATTGGATTTTGCAAGAGAGAATCTTTATGTAGCTACAATGTCTGGCAGGCGTAGGTATATCCCAGAGATAAATTCTGAAAATCAAAATATAAAACAATTTGCTGAGAGAACGGCAACAAATGCCCCTATTCAAGGCTCTGCGGCAGATTTAATAAAAGTAGCTATGATAGAAATCCATAAAGAGATGAAGCAGGAAGGCCTTAAATCTAAAATTCTTCTGCAGGTTCACGATGAGCTTTTGTTTGACGTGCTACAGAAAGAAGAAAAACAATTGACCCAGATAATAAAGAACAAAATGGAAAATGCAATAAAGCTTAAGGTGCCTATAGAGGTTAATATAAAAACTGGAAAGAATTGGGCTGAGTGTTAGAATGATTATAGGAATAACAGGAACTTTGGCATCAGGTAAAAGCAGCGTTGCTAAATTAATAGCAGATACAAAAGGCGCAGAATTGTTGGATGCTGATAAGATAGCACATGCAGTATTAGAACAAGACAAAGATGTGCACCTGCAGCTTGTATCAACTTTTGGCGAAGAGATACTAAATAAAAAAAATAAGATTAATAGAAAGAGCTTAGCGAGTGTTGTGTTCTCTGATAGGGCGAAATTAAAAAAACTTTGCAGCATCGTGCACCCAAGAATAATAAGCAAGCTTAAGCTTTCGACTAAAGACATTCTAAGTAAAGACAGTAATGCAACTATTGTTATGGATGCCCCATTGCTTTTAGAGGTGGGTATGGGCGATTTTTGTGATTTGGTAATAGTTGTTACTACTTCTATTGCCAATATCCTTGCTCGTGCGGGAAAACACCATGGCTTTAAAGAAAAAGAAGCATTAAAAAGAATAAGGGCGCAAATTCCTATTTCAGAGAAGAAAAAATATGCTGATTATATTATTGAAAATAATGGGACAATAGAAGAACTTAAAAATAAAGTAAAACAGTTGACAGAGAGGATAAAGAAGTAAATAGCCCCTCACCCTGAAGCTTCAGGGTTCGGGACAAATTTTACTTCGTAAAATTTGGAGGAAATAAAATGGACATAGAAGAACTTAAGAAAAAAAAGGTATCAGAGCTAAATAAAATAGCAAAGGACCTTAACATGAATGGGCTGGTAGGCTTGAAAAAACAGGAGCTTATCTTTAAAATATTGCAGACGCGCATAGAAAAGAATGGAAACGTCTATGGTGAAGGCGTGCTTGAAGTGCTGCCTGATGGATTCGGATTTTTGAGATCCCCGAATTATAATTATTTTCCTTGTCCCGATGATATTTACGTGTCGCCAAGCCAGATAAAGAGATTTGCGCTAAGGACAGGCGATACAGTAAGTGGGCAAGTAAGGCCACCAAAAGAAGGTGAGCGCTATTTTGCGCTTCTTAAGGTAGAGGCAATTAATTTTGATAATCCGGAGAAGTGTAAGGATAAGATCCTTTTTGATAACCTTACGCCGCTTTATCCGAATGAAAGATATAAATTAGAATTGGATTCACAGGATGCATCAACAAGGATTATGGATTTGCTTACTCCTATAGGCAAAGGGCAAAGAGGTATGATAGTGGCGCCTCCTTATAGCGGCAAGACTATAATACTTCAGAAACTGGCCAATAGCATAACCACTAACCATCCTGAGACAATCCTTATTGTGTTGCTTATAGATGAGCGTCCGGAGGAAGTTACAGATATGCAGCGCTCTGTAAAGGGAGAGGTTGTTAGTTCTACATTTGATGAGCCAGCACAACGTCATGTGCAGGTGGCTGATATTGTATTAGAAAAAGCAAAAAGGCTCATTGAAAGCAAAAGAGACGTTGTAATATTGCTGGATAGCATAACACGTTTAGCCAGAGCTTATAATGCAGTAGTCCCGCATAGCGGCAAGATATTATCTGGCGGAGTTGACTCAAACGCGTTGCATAAACCAAAGAGATTTTTTGGTGCTGCAAGAAACATTGAAGAAGGGGGTTCGTTAACAATTATAGCCACCGCGTTAGTAGATACAGGCAGCAGAATGGACGAGGTTATATTCGAGGAGTTTAAAGGGACAGGCAACATGGAATTGCAGTTGGATCGTACGCTTTTCCAAAAACGTATATATCCAGCTATTGACATAAAAAGGTCCAACACCAGAAAAGAAGAGTTGTTAGTTCCTGAGGATGAGTTAAAAAGGGCATGGCTTATGAGAAAAGTGTTAAATGAATTAAACGCAGATGAAGCCATGCAGTTATTGATTGATAAAATAAAAAAGACTAAAAACAATGCTGAGTTTTTAGCAAGCATGAACAAATAAAAGGAGGCAGTGCAATGAAGGAGAAAATACACCCTGGATACAAAGAAACAACCATTACCTGTGCCTGCGGAGAGGTAATACACACACGCTCTACAAGACAGAATATAAAAGTAGAAATTTGCTCAAAGTGCCACCCGTTCTTTACTGGCAAGCAAAAACTACTTGATTCAGCAGGCAGGGTAGAGAAGTTTAAGAAGAGATACGGAAAAAAGTAATAATGTTTGAAGGATTACAGGAGAAGAGAAAGCGATATAAAGAACTAGAGAAGCTGCTGGCTGAAACAGACGTGGCGCAGAATCAGTCTCTCTATAGCAAGTATGCAAAGGAGATGTCTTCGCTATCTGATATAGTTGGTAAGTATGAGAAGTATCTGCAAGTTAATGGCGAGATTGAAAAGCTAAACAGCATGCTTGGAGAAAAGCATGAGAGAGATTTTATTGATCTTGCTAAGAGTGAAATAGCTGAACTTCAAAAGAAGTTTTCCAAAATGCAGGAAGAGCTTGAAGAAGCCATATTGACCGATGATCCAGATGCTGATAAAAATATCATAATGGAGATAAGGGCAGGGACAGGCGGGCTTGAAGCAGGGCTTTTTGCAGCAGAGCTTTTTAAGATGTATAGCAAGTTTGCGCAAAAGAACAACTATAAAACAGAAATAATGAGTGTCTCTTCGCAAGAAGGAGGCGGTATTAAGGAAGCTGTATTTACTGTAGAAGGAAAAGGCGCATATAGAAAATTTAAGTATGAAAGTGGAGCTCATCGTGTGCAACGGGTACCATCTACAGAGACATCAGGCAGAATACACACATCTGCGGCAACTGTAGCGGTGCTGCCGGAAGCAGAAGATGTAGAGGTGAATATAGTACCCAAAGATTTAAGAATAGATGTGTTCCGCGCTGGTGGCCGTGGCGGGCAGCATGTAAATGTAACTGATTCTGCGGTACGAATAACACACTTACCCACGAATACTGTGGTTTCATGTCAGGATGAGCGCTCTCAACTTAAAAATAAAAATAAAGCAATGAAGGTATTAAAGGCAAGAGTATTGGATAAGATGCGTCATGATCATCATCAAAAAATATCACAGGACAGAAAGACTCAGGTTGGCACAGGAGATAGAAGTGAAAAAATAAGGACTTATAATTTTCCAGATAGAAGAATTACAGACCACCGCATCGGATTTACAGTTCATAAATTAGAAGCTGTTTTAGCCGGCGAGCTTGATGAAATAGTTTCAGCCCTGCTTAGCGCGGAGAAAAAGATAAAACTACAAAGCATGAAATGATTACAGAATTAAAACAAAGCGAAAAATATCTCAAGGACAAGGGGGTTCAAAGCCCACAGGCAGATGCTGAAGGTATTTTTATGCATCTTCTAAATTGCGATAGAGCCAAGCTGTATACTTCGGATGCCTCACTTAGTGAATCTCAACATCAGATTATTTATGAATTTATCCAGCGCAGGGCGACAGGGGAGCCTTTGCAGTATATTTTAAAGCAAGCTTATTTTTATGGGTTTAAATTTAAATCTCAAAAAGGTGTTTTTATTCCGCGTCCTGAAACAGAACTACTTATAGATGCTGTTTTACGCAAAGTACGTAATGCAAAACATGAAATACGAAATATCCTAGATTTATGCACAGGATGTGGTAATGTCGCAATCTCATTGACAAAAACGCTCCAACATTATAGAATATTTGCTTCTGATGTTTCAGTGAAGGCAACGTCATTAGCCAAGGAAAATGCTCTTTATAATAATATAAGTGATAGTGTAATAATCAGAAATGGCGATCTTTTCCATCCCTGGCAAGATAAAAAAGACTTTTTCGATGCCATTGTTTGTAATCCACCCTATATAGTGAGGCAAGAACTAAAGCATTTACCATGTGATGTTAAAAATGAACCATTAGAAGCCTTAGATGGTGGTGAAGATGGGCTGGATTTTTATAGAAAGATCATAAAAAAGGCACCTTTGCATTTAAAAGAAAAGGGATATATATTGTTTGAGATTTCACCAGATGTGGTAAATGGCGTAACAACTCTTTTGAATAATGATTTTTGCAATTTAGAATTGATTAAAGATTATAATAATAGAGAGCGAATAATTGTAGCCCAGTTAAATAATAATGGTTTATAAATATAACTTTTTGAACTTTTGAACTTTTTAAACTTTTAGAACTGATTTTTATGGATAAGATATTTATTAAAGGAAGAAGTAAGCTAAAAGGAAAGATTAAAAGCAGCGGTTCTAAAAACGCAGCATTACCTATTATGGCTGCTTGTCTGCTTACAAAAGAACGCTGTGTAATTAAAAACGTGCCTGACCTAAGCGATGTCAGGACTATGATACGCTTGCTTCAGAGGCTTGGGGCAGAGGTAACCTTTGATAATAACACACTGATTATAGACTCTGGCAAATTTAAGGGAAATACAGCAACATATAAATTTGTAAGTGTGATGCGTGCTTCTATCTGCGTGTTAGGGCCTTTATTGGTAAGGCAGAAGAAAGCAAAAGTTTCTTTTCCCGGAGGTTGTGTCATTGGGCCCAGGCCCATTGATTTGCACATCAAAGGATTAACAGCATTAGGAGCAGATGTTAAAGTTTCACATGGTTATGTTCTTGCAAGCGCGAACCAGCTAAGGGGTGCGGATATTTACCTTGGTGGTTTATATGGATCTTCAGTATTAGCTACTGCCAATGTGATGATGGCTGCTACTTTAGCCAAAGGTAGGACCAGGATTGAAAATGCTGCCTGTGAGCCTGAGGTAGTAGATCTGGCAGATATGCTTATAAAAATGGGTGCTAAAATAAAAGGCCACCGCACTCATATTATAGAGATAGAAGGTGTTAAGCAGCTAGCAGGAGTAACACACACAGTGATACCGGATAGGATAGAAACAGGTACATATATGATTGCCGCAGCTATGAGTGGTGGAGATGTAACAATTGAGAATGTATGCACCCAACATCTTGGAGCAGTCATAGATAAACTGCAAACAGCAGGTGCCATAATAAAGAAAAAAGCAAATTCTATAAGAATAAAAGCACCCAGAACTATAAATCCTGTTAATGCTGTTACTTTACCTTTTCCTGGATTTCCTACGGATTTACAGGCGCAGATAACAGCTATGATGTGTTTGGCAAAGGGGATAAGTATTATTACAGAGAAGATATATCCTGAGCGATTTATGCATATAAGTGAATTAAACAGAATGGGCGCTGACATTGTTTTTGAAGGAGAAAGCGCGATTATAAAGGGTCCGAGAAATTTAACAGGAGCGCCAGTTATGGCCTCTGATTTGAGGGCATCGGCAGCTTTAGTCTTAGCTGCTCTGGTTGCTGATAGCACTACTGAAATTTCACGTATTTATCATTTAGACAGAGGATATGAGCGCATTGAAGAGAAACTTTCCTCATTAGGTGCTGATATCTGGAGAGAAAAATAGAAGGGAGCAATACATGGCGTGTGTAATAAGGTTAAAAAGAATGGGCGGTAAAAAAAGACCCCACTTTAAAATAGTGGTATGTGATTCTCGAGTTTCTACCACTAGCAGAGCTATTGAAGAAATCGGAATATATGATCCGTCAAAGAGCCCGACGTTGTTAAAGATTAACAAGGAAAGGGCAAATTATTGGATGGGCATAGGCGCAAAACCAAGTGAAACTGTTCGCTCATTATTAAAAAAGAAAGCGCAATAAGCGCAACCCTTTACATATGAAGATAGATGTGCTTACATTATTTCCTGGCATGTTTGACGCTGTATTAGGAGAATCTATAATAAAGCGCGCAATAGCTTCTGGAAAAGTTCATGTAAAGGCTCATAACATCAGGGATTACAGCAAGAATAAGCATAAAAAAGTAGATGATAAGCCTTTTGGCGGAGGCCCGGGCATGGTAATGAACCCAGGTCCTGTGCTAGATTGTGTTAAAGCAGTTAAGAGCAAAAATAAGTCCACTCAGGTTATTTTAATGAGCCCACAAGGCGAAGTCTTTACTCAGAGTAAAGCGCATGAGTTAAGTTTAAAAAAATCAATTACCATTATTAGCGGACATTATGAAGGTATTGATGAACGCATCAGGAGTGTTGTTGATGCTGAGATCTCTATTGGTGATTATATTCTTACAGGTGGAGAAATCCCGGCTATGGTAGTCGTGGATGCAATAGTTAGACTAATACCAGGAGTATTAGGACACAGCGAATCTTCCGTTGAGGAATCTTTTTCTAATGGATTACCCCGAACCAAAAAAAAACGCAAATATGGTTCTTTGGTACGGGGCTTACTTGAATATCCGCAGTATACAAGGCCGGCTGTATACAAGCAAAGCAAGGTTCCTGATGTTTTGCTTTCAGGTAATCATAAATTAATAAACAGCTGGCGCAGAAAAATGAGTATTTCACGGACCATTAGCAAAAGGCCGGATTTAATTAAAAATATAAAACAGCTAGAAATGGGGGAGTAAAAATGAATGATAAGATAAAGAAATTTCAGGAGAAGAGCTTAAAAAAGGACATGACACAGTTTTCTGTTGGTGATATCATTAGGGTACATGTGAAGATTGTAGAAGGCGAGAAGCAGAGAATTCAGCCATTTGAGGGCATTGTGATAGGGCGCAAGCACTCAGGCATAAACGAAACCTTTGCGTTAAGGCGCATATCCTATGGGGAAGGTGTTGAAAGAATATTTTTGCTTAATTCGCCAACTATTGATAAAATAGAGGTTCTGCGGGCAGGAAAAGTAAAAAGAGCTAAACTATATTATTTAAGGAAAAAGGTTGGTAAAAAAACTAAAGTTCAAGAAAAGATTGTTAAAGAAGAGCCGCGATCTACCAACACTTCTGCTGGAGCAGAAAGCTAAGCAGCAGGGCCACAGGCATATTGCTGGTATTGATGAAGCTGGTAGGGGTCCGCTGGCAGGGCCTGTTGTAGCTGCCTGTGTTATATTGAAAAGATTTGATTTTACTACAAAGATAGATGATTCAAAAAGGCTTTCCGCGTCTTTAAGAGAAAAAGCGTATTCACAGATTTTAGAAAGGGCGCACGTAGGTCTTGGCATAGTTTTTAAAGATACAATAGAGGATATAAACATACGAAATGCAACAATGCTGGCCATGAAATATGCCTGTTTTGATTTGCCAGTTGAGCCTGATATGCTGCTTGTAGATGGTATATTAGATTTGAAATTACCCTTTAAACAGCTGTGTGTTATTGGCGGTGACCGCAAGAGCTTATCTATAGCAGCGGCATCTATAGTAGCAAAGGTAACTAGGGATAAACTGATGGTTTTTTATGATGGGCTTTTTCCCAAATGGGGATTGGCTACTCATAAAGGTTATGGCACAAGAGCGCATTTCCAAGCTATTAGTAAATATGGATTATCACCATTGCATAGAGAGAGTTTTATAAAATGATAAAACCAAGACAGATTACAGAAATAGCCAGATCTATAGGGATTAAGCAAGATGAAATAGAAGCCCATGGCCCATACAAGGCCAAAGTTTCCTTAAGCGTATTAGAAAGATTAAGTCATAAGCCAAATGCTAAACTTATAAATATAACATCAATAACTCCTACCAAGGCAGGAGAAGGAAAAACTTCTACTGCTATAGGATTAACAGAGGCTTTTGGTAAGTTAAAGAAAAATGTAATATTATGTTTGCGAGAACCATCCCTAGGGCCTACTTTCGGTATAAAAGGCGGAGGTTGCGGTAAGGGCCTGGCACAGATTATTCCTATGGATGATATAAACTTACATTTTACGCGTGATATCTATGCAGTTGCTTCTGCACATAATCTATTGGCAGCTATGCTTGATAATCACATTTATCATGATAACAGTTTAAATATTGATATAAATAAAATAACATGGCACAGAGTGGTTGATATAAATGACAGGTCATTAAGAAAGATTGCCATCAGCTATAAAGGTAAGTGTAAGATCATAAAGTATGAAAGTGGTTTTAATATAACCGCCTCAAGCGAGATAATGGCTATATTAGCCCTAACAACTAGCATAGCTGATCTTAAAAAGAGGCTTTCTAAAATAATAGTAGCTTACACAAAAAAGGGGCAAGCTGTTACAGCAAAAGATTTAAAAGCAGTTGGCGCAATGGCAGCTCTGCTAAAAGATGCTATAAAGCCGAATCTTGTCCAGACAAGAGAAGCTCAAGGTGTGTTTGTTCACACTGGGCCATTTGCTAATATCGCACATGGAAACAATAGTTTCTTAAGTTTAGTTTTGGCATCGAAATTAGCTGATTATGTGATTACTGAGAATGGTTTTGGTACAGATTTAGGTGCTGAGAAATTTTTTGATATAGTATGTCGTCTTTCTTTGCCAGAATCTAGAGAAACTCTAAAACCATCACTTTCTGTGATAGTGGTCTCTATCAGGGCGCTTAAAGGTAGTGGTGGTATGGCTAATCTAAGATCTCACATAGAGAATATTCAAAAGTTTGGTATACAGCCAATTGTCGCGATAAATAAATTTCCAAAAGATTCCCCTGAGGAAATAGAGGAAGTAAAAAGATATTGTCGTAATTTAGCAATAGATGCAATTGTCTCAGAGGTTGTTGCAAAAGGTGGTGCAGGTGGTATTGAATTAGCGCAACAATGCATTAGGGCCATACATAAGACGCCTGCACGTTTCAAACCCTTGTATGCACTTAAAAGTTCTATTAAAGATAAAATTTACCAAATAGCAACTCAGATTTATGGAGCTGTAGGTGTTACCTACACAAAGGTTGCAAGCGAGGATATTGGGAAATTAACATCTCTCGGATTTGGCAGGCTGCCAGTAAACATAGCAAAGACGCACCTTTCCCTGACAGATGAACCATATAAAAGGGCCACCTCTGGCAAGTGGAAATTAAGAATAACAAATGTAAATATTGCAGCTGGAGCTGGATTTATAATACCAATGGCCGGGAAAATACAGCTCATGCCAGGCTTACCAAAGGAACCTGCAGCTGAAAGAATAGACATTGATAACAAAGGCCACGTAAAAGGATTGATATGAAATATTCCAATCTTTCAATAAATATGTACCTGAACAAACTTGCTGCTAAGGCCCCCACCCCCGGTGGAGGTAGCAGTGCTGCTGTTTTTGGGGCAATGGGTTGCGCTCTCTTAGAAATGGTGATAAACTATAGCAATAAGAACACCAAGACTATTAAGAACTCAGGCATTGTTTTAAAGAAATATAGAATCCGATTTTTACACTTGCTGGAAGATGATATAAGGGTTTATAAAAAATTATCTTCAGTATGCAAGAATAACAAGAATAATTCAAAAATAATACAAATATCATTGAAAAAGGCCGCATTGGTGCCGTTAGATACTTGTGCTTTTAGTTATGCAGGCGTAAAGCTTTGCAATAGACTAAAAACGCAGGTTAATAAAAACTTGATAAGTGATCTTGGTTGTGCGAAAGAAGCGTTTGTGTGTGCTTTTAATTCAGCAAAACTTAATGTTGATATAAATTTAAAATATATTAAAGATAAAGCATTTGTTAACTTAACAAGAAAGAAGTTAAAAAAATGGCGCAGATTTTAGATGGCAGGAAAATAGCAGAGGGATTAAAGAAGAATCTTCGTAAAAAAGCATCCGATTTAAAAAAATCATGCGGTAGGCCATTAATACTCGCCGCAATTGTAATAGGCGATGATGCAGGTTCTAAAATATATGCACAAGCTCAGAAAAAGTTATGTGATGAGCTTGATATCGAGCATATTTGCGAATCTCTGCCAAGTACTGTTTCATTACAGGGGATAGGAGAATGTATTACCAAGTTAGGGAATCAACAAGTAACAGGAATAATAGTTAATCAGCCCCTACCAGAATCCCTAAATCATGTAAACATTGTGGAAACATGCCTTAACCCGCAGCATGATGTAGAATGTTTACACCCTCAAAATTTTAGTAAATTTTATTTAGGATATAAAGGTTTCGCTCCCTGCACCTCTGCTGCAGTTATGGAATTATTGAAGCATGCAGGTAATGTAGATTTATTAGGGAAAGAAATAGTAATTATAGGCTATAGTAGGATTATCGGAAAGCCGCTAGCTTTAATGCTGGATGAGAGCGCGACTATTACTACCTGTCATGTAGGAACTAATGAGGATAATTTAAGGCGCCACGTGGAGAATGCAGATATATTAATAACTGCAGTAGGTAAAGAAGGTTTTAAAATACAGGGTGAATGGATAAAGGAAAATGCTGTAATTATAGATGTTGCAACAAGAAAAACAGATAAAGGAATTGTTGGTGATGTAGATTATGAAACAGCAAAGAAAAAAGCTTCTTTTATAACTCCAGTACCAGGAGGGGTAGGTCCTGTAACAAATGTCATGCTGATTAAGAATTTATTATATCTGTATAAAGAGTTCAAAGTTATATAAATAAAATGATAATCACAAAACAAAAAGACGAGAAGACAATACTGGATTACTTAAAGGGCGATAAAAAAATATTTATTGCTGGTTGTGCCCAGTGTGCTACTGTTTGTAAAACCGGTGGCGAGGAAGAGATTTCTAAGATGGCGGAATTCTTACAAAAACACGACAAAATAATTACAGGAACTGATGTAGTAGATCCTCCTTGCCACTTAGTAAAAACAAAAAAGCTTTTCCAGCAACATAAAAATGAAATTCAAGAAGCGGATGCTATTCTTGCCATGGTATGTGGCGATGGCGTACAGACTATTATGGATGGCACAAAGGGTAAAAAAGTGCACCCAGGGCTTGATACGTTGTTTTTAGGCGAGGTTGCGCCCAATGGCCATTTTATGCAGAAGTGTTCGCTTTGTTCAGAATGCGTGCTTGATGAGACTGGTGGGCTTTGCCCTATTACATTGTGCCCTAAGGGATTGCTTAATGGCCCTTGCGGAGGGGCAAAGAACGGGAAATGCGAAGTAGATAAAGATATAGATTGTGTCTGGATTCAGATATATGAACGGCTTAATAAACTAGGCCAACTTTCAAAGCTTAAAAAGATATATCCTGCCAGGGATAATACAAAGAGGATTAATCCTAGAAAGCTTATATTAAAGTGACATTAAAAGAAAAACTAAAATCCAAGAAATTTGTTGTAACCTGTGAAATAGGTCCGCCAAAAGGCACTAATGTGGATAAAATCTTACAGCAAGCAGCTATTCTTAAAGGGAAAGTCGATGCAGTCAATGTTACTGATTTACAAAGCTCTGTTATGAGGCTGGGGTCTTTAGTTACGTGTTATCTTCTAAAAACAAGAGGCCATGAGCCTATATTTCAGTTAACAACACGTGACAGAAACCGTCTTGCCTTACAATCAGATATTCTTTCAGCTGCAGTATTAGGAATAGAAAACGTATTAGCACTTACAGGGGACCATCCTTTGAAAGGGGATCATCCACAGGCAAAACCAGTGTATGATCTTGATTCTATTCAGCTTCTTGGTGCTATAAAATTGCTTAATTCAGGGGTTGATATGACAGGGAATGAGCTTGATGGAAAGACTGATATTTTTGCTGGTGCGGTTCTTAACCCAGGCGCAGACCCTATAGAGCCGGAAATAATTAAAATGGAAAAGAAATTAATTTCCGGAGCTGAGTTTTTTCAAACGCAGGCAGTTTTTGATATAGAGAAGTTCGCTAAATTTTTAAAAAAGGTAAAACATATAAAAGCACCAATTTTAGCTGGTGTCATATTGCTTAAATCACCAGCAATGGCGCGTTATATGAATGAGAACGTTGCGGGAATAGATGTCCCTGACACTATTATAAAGGAAATAAGTTCTGTGGATAAACAGGATATGGAAAAGAAGTCGATTGAAATTGCAGCCAGGACTATAAAGGAACTAAAGACTCTGTGTGCTGGAGTGCATATTATGCCGCTTGGCTGGGAGAGCAAAGTTTTGTCTCTGCTTAATGCTGCAGGAGGGAAGGATTAAGATGGGAAACAATCTTTTAAAACCAAGATCACTTCAGCAGGAACCCTTAACAAAAAAGCTAGCTGTTTCATTCTTTTTTATGTCTATTATTCCTATACTGTTGATAATGTACCTTGCCAAAGTTATAGGTTATGAGATGCTGGAAAACAAGTTGCCTTATCTTAGGTGGACTATATTTTTCACAGTGTGTCTGGTAACAGTGTTGTTTATATTCTTAAGGTATAGCATTACCGCCGTTTCACGCGCAATAAAAACAGCGGAAGGAATAGCAGAAGGTGATTATAAAAAGAGAATAGATGTAAAAGACTCTGACGAAGTTGGTAAACTAGCAAGGTCTTTCAATAAAATCACAAACGAGCTAGAGACCAAAATAAAAGAACTAGAGGAATCTAAAGATGTTATACAGGATATCTTTAAGAAAATCGGCTCAGCCATATCCACAGCAGATGGCATAGAGCAGCTACTAGAGCTTATAGTAGAAACGATGACTAAAGGTGTGTTCGCAGAAAGCGGTTGTATTATGATGCTGAATGAGAAACATAGTGAACTTAATGTCGAGGTTTCTTATGGTATCAAGAAAGATATTGCCAATAAAATATCAGTAAAAGTTGGTGAAGGAATAATAGGACTTTCAGTTAAAGAAAAAAGGGCAATAATATCTTCATTCGCAGATGAGCCCATATCAGGTAGTAAAGAAAAAGTTCAACTCTATTCAAAGAATTTGATATCAGTTCCTTTGCTTTATAGAGAAGATTGCCTGGGAGCTTTGGTAGTTTTTAATAAAAAAGAATCTGCTAATTTTAATAAAGATGATAAAGTGCTGGTTTCTAATATAGCTTCACAAGCTGCGGTAGCACTTGCCAATGCCAAGCTTAATAAAGATGCAGCGCAGACATACATAGAAACTATCTCGGCCCTAGCTATAGCAGTAGAGGCCAAAGATCTTTATAGCAGAGGCCACCTAGATAGGGTCTCTAGGCTAGTGATAAATTTTGCAAAATCTTTAGGATTAAATGAGAAGACAATAGCCATTTTACAAGATGGTGCCAAATTGCATGATTTAGGTAAAATAGGTGTAAGAGATTATATATTATGCAAAAAAGAACCTCTTACAGCAGAAGAGCAAAAAGAACTTGAAACACATGTTATTATAGGCGAAAACATAATGCGTCCAATACAAAAATTGCAGCCTTTATGTGAAATGGTTAGACATCATCAGGAATGGTGGGATGGGACAGGATATCCGGATAAATTAAAAGGCGAAAAGATCCCTTTAACTGCCAGGATACTTAAAGTTGTAGATGCCTATGATGCAATGTCAACGGATCGTCCTTACAGAAAGGCATTAACCAAGGATAAAATTGAGGAAGAATTTAAACAAGGTAGCGGCAAAGAGTTTGACCCAAAACTAGTTAATAAATTTTTGGAGTTAATATAGCAGTTGTCAGTTATCAGTATTCAGTAATCAGTAGAAAATATCATGGAAAATAAAAAAGTAACTATAACGGATTTATATAACAAAAAAAGAAACAACCAGCCCATTACAGCGCTGACAGCTTATGATTTTCCCTTAGCCTCTATAATTGATGAGTCTGGAATTGATATAATATTAGTAGGTGATTCCCTTGGTATGGTGGTTTTAGGGTATGAGAATACCTTGCCGGTGGATATGAGTGATATGATACATCACTGCAAGGCCGCTGCACGAGGCGTAAAAAGAGCTTTTTTAATAGGCGATATGCCGTTTATGTCATATCAGGCCAGTTGTGAGGATGCGATAAGAAACGCAGGGAGATTCATAAAAGAAGCAAGTTGCGACGCAGTGAAATTAGAGGGTGGCATAGAGGCAATAGAACAAGTTAAGGCAATTGTAAAAGCAGGTATACCTGTTATGAGTCATATTGGCCTTACGCCTCAAAGCGCTACTCAATTAGGTGGATTTAAAGTGCAAGGCAAAACATCTGCGACAGCAAAAAAAATAATAGATGACGCTATTATGCTAGAAGAAAGTGGCTGCTTTGCTGTAATACTTGAATGTATTCCTGAAGCACTATCTGAGGTAATAACCTCCAAGCTTAAGATTCCGACAATAGGTATTGGTGCTGGCGCAAAATGTGATGGGCAGATTTTAGTAACATATGATGTATTAGGCCTTTATAGAAAATTTACCCCAAAATTTGCAAAAAAATATGTGGATCTTTCTGGGCAAATAGAGGGGGGAGTAAAGCAGTATAAAAAAGAAGTAGAAGAGAAAAAATTTCCAGCAAAAGAGCACAGTTTTAAAGCAGATGAGAAGGAACTTAAAAAACTTAAAGGTAAAAAGAGATGAAAATAGTAATTGTTGGCCCAGGAGCCATAGGAGATTTATTTGCAGCACTGTTAGCTAAATCCAAATCAAATCATGAAGTATGGATTCTGGATAAAGACCCGCAGCGTGCTAAAAGATTAAGTGCTTCAGGAATAAAAGTTGAAGGTGTTTCTGAGTTTAAAGCCAAGATAAAGGCTGCTTCTAACGCACGTGATATAGGAAAATCAGATTTAGTAATAATAGCTGTTAAATCTTATGATACAGAAGGAGCAGCTAATTCAATATCACCACTATTATCAGAAGAAACAAAGGTTCTCACCATCCAAAATGGATTAGGTAATTTAGAGGTAATAACTGAAGTTGTATCAGGAGAAAGGGCGTTGGGCGGCGTAACTTCCCATGGTGCTATCCTGATTAAAGAAGGCCATATAAGGCATGCTGGCAGTGGTGAAACTATAATTGGAAGGCCGGATGGTAAGATTTTCGGGGATTTGCGAAAAATTGCTAATGTGTTTAATGAGGCAAAAATAAAAACCAAAATGACCAAAGACATAAAATCTGTTATATGGAGCAAGTTAATAATAAATGTTGGCATAAACTCACTGGCTGCTGTAACGCACCTTAAGAATGGCCAGCTGGTAAAATTTGATGGAACAAAAGAAATATTAAGGCAATCTGTGTCTGAAGCAACAAGAGTAGCAAAACGCAAAGGTATGAAGTTGCTTTATGATGACCCGTTACAAAAAGTAGAATCTGTTTGTGCAGCCACAAGTTCCAATATATGTAGCACTTTGCAAGATGTGCTTTTAAAAAGGCCCACAGAGATAGATTCAATAAATGGCGCTATTTCAAGGCATGCAAGAAGTTTAGGCATTAAAACACCTGTGAATGACATGCTTTTTGCTATAGTAAAAACAATAGAATCCACTTACGAGAAGCAAGTTCACCCCCACACCAATTGTTATAATAGGTGATGAAAGGGTAAGCATTAATTTAAGAAAATGGATTGTAATAATTAAAATAAGATATATCAACAATTGGTGTGGGGGTAAATGTTAATAATCGGTGAGCGAATAAATAGTTCAAGAAAATCCATTGAAGAAGCCATATCCAAGAAAGATACCAATTTTTTAATTGAGCAGGCTAGGCTTCAGATTGAATCAGGCGCGGATTTTATAGATGTAAATTGCGCAGTTCGTTTAGAAAACGAAAAACAAGACCTGATCTGGTTAATAGAAACCCTCCAGGAAAACCTTAATATCCCTATAAGTATAGATAGCCCAAGCCCTGAAGTTATAAGTGCAGCTTTGAAAATTCACAAGGGTAAAGCATTTATAAATTCTACAACTGCAGAGAGTAAAAAGTTATCCAGCATAACGGATGTTTTAGAAGGCAAAGATGCTTTTATTATAGGCCTTACTATGGATGATAATGGTATGCCTACTTCAGTTAAAGAAAGAGTAGATATAGCAAAGCGCCTAATAGATTCATTAAAAGGTATTTCCGTTAATCCTGCTAATCTATATGTTGATTCATTGGTTAAGCCTATAAGTAGTGAACCCCAAGAAGCAAAAAGGTTTTTAGAAGCAGTGGCAGCACTTAAGCAGGAGGGAATAAATACCATAGGTGGATTAAGTAATGTATCTTACGGATTGCCTGCCAGGCGTATATTAAATACTGTTTTTCTATCGCTAGCTTCTGAAGCTGGTATAGATGCTGCTATCATAGATCCTGTTATTAAACAGCAATCATTGCAAAAAGATATTATTGATTTGGCAAAAGCGGCCCTTCTCGGTGAAGATGCTTATTGTGCTAACTATATAAAGGCGTTTCGCGAAGGAAAATTAAATGCCTAAGAGAATATTTATAGCAGCAACAAGACAGAATGATGGAAAGACCACCCTGTCTTTGGGGCTTATGGCTATTTTGAAAAAGAGATTCAGGCGTATTGGATTTATAAAACCCATTGGCCAGCGCTATTTAGTAGAGCAGGGCTATAATATAGACGAGGATTCTTATTTAATAGAAGAGATTTTTGGCATAAAAGCTAATTTAAAAGATATGAGCCCAATAGCCATAGAAAAGGGTTTTACTCAGAGATATATAAAAAATCCTAACAAAAAACCTCTTGAAAAACAGGTTAAAGACTCCTTTAAAAAGATTGCGCAAGACAGCGATATAGTAGTTATAGAAGGTACAGGGCATGCAGGCGTAGGCTCTGTATTTGATATGTCCAATGCTCATGTTGCCAAAATGTTAGGTGCAAAAGTTGTAATAATCTCTGAAGCTGGCATAGGTAGGCCCATTGATGAAATTATGCTTTCTATTCCACTTTTTGAGAAAGTAGGTGTGGATGTAGTTGGGGTAATTATAAATAAAGCAAAGGCAAGTAAGTACAATAAAATAAGTGAACTTGCAGGAGAAAGCTTAAGGCAACATGGCCTTGAACTGTTTGGGACTATTCCTTACCTTAGGATACTGGATATGCCTACTATGGGCCATATGCAGGATGAGTTTAAGGGCAGGCTTATAAGTGGAAGTGAAGAGAATATGCACAAGGTAATTAGCAATATAATTGTAGCTACTGGCAGGCGTTCAGGCCTTCTGCGCCACAGGAAAGATAAAAATTTAATTATTGTATCCGGAGACAGGGATGAGCTTATAAGATATTTGTTAAAAGAAACAAAGAGGCGCTCAAAGGTTGAGGAGCTCCTGAGAGGTTTTGTGTTTACCTGCGGTATATTTCCTACATATTCCACAAGAAAAATACTGAGAAAAAGCGGGATACCGGCCTTGCTTGTTCAGGAAGATACATATGGTGCTGTTTCTCGCATAAAAGATATGATAGTCAAAGTAAAACCTGAAGAGAAAGATAAGATAGATCTGATTGTCCGTCTTGCAGAAACTCATATAGATGTAGATAGGCTACTTGCAGCATTATGAACCCATTTGACTATATTCAGGGTTCATCCCGAGTAAACGCATTGCGTCGAGGGATGAAAAAGCTGAAAATATGTGTCATTGTAGCAATTGTTCTTATTGTAGCTGTTGTAATATTTAGGTTATTTAATACAAGCCAAAAGCGTGTTCAGCTTAAAATGGGTACTTATGTAGAGATTACTTTAAGAGGGCCCATTTTTACAAATTTTGATGCAATATTTGATAAGGCATTTACAGCTATTGATGAAGTTGAGTATTTAGCAGACAGATATAAAAAGAAAAGCCAATTAAGTGCTGTAAATGAACTGGCTTCTGATTACCCGGTTAGAATAGATAAAGAGCTCTTTGATTTAATAGAAAAATCTATCAAAATAAGCAGGAACACAGATGGTGCTTTTGATGTGACTGTCTCGCCGCTTATGAAATTATGGGGATTTTATCGCAAACAAAATACATATCCCACGCAAGATGAAATAAAAAAAGCGCTGAAGATAGTGGGCTATGAGAATATAATCTTAGACAGCGATAATAAAAGCATCTTTTTCACAAAGCATGGCATAGAGCTTGACTTATCCGGTATTGCAAAAGGCTATGCTGTGGATAAGGCTGCAGAAGCAATAAAGAAGTCTGGTATAAACTCTGCTATTATTAGTGCTGGTGGAGATATATATTGCATTGGCAAAAAAAATATATTCCAGGAATGGAATATTGGAATAAAAGACCCAAAAGATAAAAAAAGAATAGTCAAGATAGTACACCTTAAAGATGCGGCAGTGGCTACATCTGGCGGATATGAGAATTTTTTCGAACATCGGGGCGTTAAATATTCACATTTAATAGACCCAAGGAGTGGTAACCCAGTAGAAGCTTCTTGTGGAGTAACTGTAATTGCTGAAAATTGTACATTAGCGGATGCATTGGCGACGGCCCTATGCATACTCAATAAGGAGAAGGGTGCCAAGGTCAAAAAAAAATATAATATAGAAACATTCACATTTTAGAAAGGAGCAGTTTTGAATGATTAATTTACCTTTTTGGTTTATAGGAATCTCGGTGTTTGCTTTAGGATTTGCCGCGTTTTTAGCATTTAAGATTTTAGTGAAAGATGACGGCACAGACAGAATGGAAGAAATCGCGAATGCTGTTAAAAAAGGCTCGGATGCTTTCTTAAAGAGGCAGTATTTTGTAGTAAGCATCTTCTTTGTTGTTGGCTTTATTATTTTGTTATTTTTATCTATGCATAAATATTTATCCATATTTGTGCCTTTTGCTTTTATAACAGGGGGCCTTTTTTCCGGATTTGCCGGATATATTGGAATGAAAATAGCAACATCATCAAGCGCAAGGACAGCAAATGCATGCCGCAGCAGTTTAAATGAGGGGCTATCAATTGCTTTTTCCTCAGGTGCGGTTATGGGTCTTACTGTTGTTGGCTTAGGCCTTTTATTTTTAACAGGCTGGTATATGGTATTAAATTGGTTTTATTCAACCAATCCGATTCCAGCAGGCTATAGCAAGGCACTTATCATTTCAAGCACTATGCTTATGTTCGGCCTTGGAGCAAGTTTCCAAGCGCTTTTTGCAAGAGTCGGAGGAGGCATATTTACAAAAGCTGCTGATGTTGGTGCGGACTTAGTAGGTAAGGTAGAGAGCAACATACCCGAAGACGATCCAAGAAATCCTGCAACCATAGCTGATAATGTAGGTGATAATGTAGGTGATGTTGCTGGAATGGGAGCAGACCTGTTCGAATCGTATTTAGGATCTATTGTCGCATCCATTGCTCTTGGAGTAGTCGCAGGATTTGGAATAAAGGGTATAATGTTGCCATTGGCAATAGCAGCTATTGGAATAATATCTTCTATAATAGGAACATTTTTTGTAAAAACAAGAGAAAAGGCTACCCAAGGAGAATTGCTTAACGCCTTAAGAAGGGGAATTATAGCAACCTCACTGTTTACTATAGCAGGTTGTTATTTTGGTGTTAAAATAATTTTAGGGCTAGAATATATGGGTATATTTTGGGCTATAGTATTTGGCCTTGTTTGCGGCCTTGTAATATCATTCTCAACTGAATTTTTTACTTCAGCAAATTATAAACCAACCAAATCTGTGGCAGACGCATCTCATACAGGGCCTGCTACAATTATCATAGCAGGGTTATCTGTTGGAATGCTTTCTACAGCTATTCCGGTCTTGGCTGTTTGCGCAGCAATATTTGGAGCGTTTTTAATAGCTGGTGGTTCTGCAAATTATAATATGGGACTTTTTGGCATAGGGATTGCCGCAGTGGGCATGCTTTCAACACTTGGAATTACACTTGCAAGTGATGCTTATGGCCCTGTTGCTGATAATGCCGGCGGTAATGCTGAAATGGCAAAACTAGGTCCTGAAGTAAGAAAAAGAACAGATGCGCTTGATTCTCTCGGTAATACTACCGCAGCTACAGGTAAAGGTTTTGCAATAGGTTCTGCCGCTCTTACAACACTTGCATTAATAGCTGCATATAATCAGAGCGTTAGCATGCTTGGCAAGCAAATGGACTTAAGCCTGCTTAATCCACGCCTCTTAATAGGATTGTTTATAGGCGGAATGCTGCCATTTCTTTTTTGTTCGCTTACGCTTAAATCAGTAGGAAAGGCAGCTGCACAAGTAGTAGTCGAGGTAAGAAGGCAGTTTAAAGAAATAAAAGGCCTTTTTGAAGGCAAGGTAAAACCTGATTATGAAAAGTGTGTTACAATAGTTACTGCAGCAGCACAAAAAGAAATGATTTTACCATCGTTGCTCGCTGTGTCAGCCCCCATAATAACAGGCCTTCTCATAGGTGTTGAGGCGGTAGTTGGTTTATTAACAGGTGCGCTTGTTGCTGGGTTTGCGCTTGCTGTTATGATGGCAAATGCAGGTGGTGTTTGGGATAATGCGAAAAAATATATAGAAGAAGGTGCTCTCGGTGGGAAAGGTAGTTTGTCTCATAAAGCCAGTGTTGTAGGAGATACAGTGGGTGATCCTTTTAAAGATACATCCGGCCCATCATTAAACATATTGATTAAGCTTATGTCAATGGTATCAGTTGTATTTGCATCATTTATCGTTGCAAACACGCTGTTTAAATAAAAAAAATAGGGACTGATATCTAATTAAAATGTCATTCCCGTGAAAACGGGAATCCATGTCAAAAAAAAGTAGGGCACACTTAAGTGTGCCCTACTTTTTTTATTATTAGGTCCTTCGTTGCTTCATTACGCTCGTTCAGGATCAATTTTTGCAAAGCAAAAATTGGTAGCGGCGAGTGGACTCGAACCACTGACAACCCGGGTATGAGCCGAGTGCTCTAACCAGCTGAGCTACGCCGCCAAGAATTTTATAGTGGTATAATTATAACAGAACCACCTAAAATCTGCAATAAAAAATAAATTAGGACAGATACATAGTTTTCTTTAAAAAGGGCAGGTCTAACATAAGCTTGCCCTTATTTTTTACTTGACTTTTGTATATACTTGTATATACTTGTATATACAGGGAGGTATGAAATGAAAAAACTTATAACTATGCGAATTGAGTTAGATTTGCTTAATAAGCTAAATGAGCTTAAGAAAGATACTAAGCTCTCAAGAACCACGCTTATAGAAGAAGCTATTAGAGTAATTGTGCAGTTATACCGGCGCCCTATCAATGAACAGAAGATAGAAAAGACCGCCAGAGAGTTATTGAGGGAGCGTTCAGAATTATATCGAAGGTTAGCGAATAAATGAAATTAAACGAAATTTTAAACATAGAAATAATAGTTAAGTTACACGATACTGTTATTGAATTGTTTGGAGGTGCAAAAGGTGTTCATAATAAAACTATGATTTTATCCGCACTTGCCAATCCATTGCAGACTTTTGCTGGGCAAGAACTTTATCCTACACCTATTGAGAAGGCAGGCATTGTATTTTTTACGCTCATTAAAAACCATGGATTTGTTGATGGTAATAAAAGAACAGCCTGCCTCATGCTAAATTTAATTTTAAATATATATGGCTATAAGCTTAAAGTAAGTAATTTAAAGATGGAAAATCTGGCTTTAAAAACAGCCAATAGTAAAGTTTCCAAAGAGAAACTCTTTTTATGGATTTATCATAATATAGAATATATCATACAAAAATAATTTTCCTTGAATTCTCACCATTATCATGCTACACTAATACTGTAATAAGCTACTGAAAAGGGTCCCGAAGGTAGAACTTCTAAGAAGGTTCTGCATTCGGGAGTTATTATTTTCGGCTTAATTAAGACATTTTTTTAATAGCGTTAAGAAGTAAAACTGCATAATTTATTTTACTTTTGTATTTATATATTTTCGTTTACATCAAACCTGTTTTGCTATAGAATAAACGCTGGATAATAATATAGGAGAAGGTACTATAATGGCAATGCAAATGCAGGGCGCAGGCTTAGATAAAAGAAGATATCCTCGCTTAAAACATGCATTTTTGGTTAAATTTCAATGCTTTGGTGAAAATAACGAACCTAAGGGTGAGGTATACAAAGGTTTTACCAGAGATGTTGGCAAAGCAGGTATGCTTATAGGTATTAAACGCAATGAAGTTTCAGGGATATCAGAATTAACACCAAATAAGACCAGATTAAAGCTTCTTATCAGTATTCCCGCAGATTCACCCCCCGTAGATGCAATAGCAACTGTTAAATGGACAGCTACAGAGCCTGAGCCTGATATGTTATTTTTTGGTGTTGGGTATGACAAGATAGGCAATGCTCAGCACAACATGATATCAAGGTATATTGGTAGGCTCCGCATTAAATATAAGGTCTTCCTTTGGTTTGCAGTGCTGTTTGCCGCAGTTAGCATTGTATCTATATATTATATATTAACAACGCGTTAAACTCCCTTTTTAAAACCATGCTTAAAAAAATCAAACACACTATACAAAGGCTTTCTTTACTTAAAAAAGGCGATAAAGTGCTTGTTGCTGTTTCAGGCGGGCCTGATTCAGTCTGCCTTTTATTGGCTTTGTATTCTTTAGGAAAAGAACTTGGTGTGAAAGTATTATGTGCACACCTTAATCACCAATTAAGGGGTGCTGAATCCAATAAAGATGAAGCTTATGTTATAAAATTATCAGATAAGCTTAATATCCCTATTTTAGTAGAATCAAGGGATGTTGAAGTATTTGCTAAGAAAAATAAATTTTCAATAGAACAAGCAGCCAGAGAGTTGCGATACGATTTTTTACTGGGAGCTGCTAAGGAAGTTGGCGCAAATAAAATAGCAACTGGCCATACAAGGGATGATCAGGCAGAGACCGTGCTTATGCGCCTCCTCCGCGGAGCAGGTCTGAAAGGCTTAAGGGCTATTCCGCCTGTTCGGAAATTATCATCCAATGTGCATATTATTCGCCCGTTAATTGATGTATCAAAAAAAGAGATAACATCTTTTTTAAGAAGAAGAAACATAAAATCAAGATTAGATTCAACAAATAAAAAAGATATTTTTTTAAGAAACAAAATACGGCATAATCTCATACCTTATTTGGAGAAGCATTATTCGCTAAAGATCAAAGATATTTTAGCCAGAACAGCTAATAATTTAGATGGGGATTATAGTTATCTGATGAAACAACAACGCAGGATATTTAAAAAAATATCCAGTGTAAAAAATAATAAGAATATTACTCTGCCAATTAAAGATTTGCGAACACTTGATATAGCATTAAAAAGAGGTGTAATCAGATTAGCTATCGAGGCTGTAAAAGGTGATTTAAAAAACATAGATTACAGGCACTGGAATGAGATAGAGGATTTAATTTTAAAAAGAAAAGCAAAATCAGAAGTGCACCTGCCCGGCGGTATTAATGTTGTAAAAAAAGAGAGAAGTATTGTATTTAAGAGAAGAGGGAAAAATGGTGCCAGGCACCTAAAATTAAAATGGTGCCAGGCACCATTTTTCTTAAGGGCATCTGTATCCAGCAAACCCCCGAAGAGATTCAGCGCATCCCGCAAGATTGAATATTTTGACTTTGATAAAATAAATTTTCCACTTAAGGTAAGATATAGAAAGCCGCATGACAAGATAAGGCCTCTTGGCATGAAAAAATATAAGCGCATCAAGGATATTTTTATAGATGATAAAATTAAGGTAAACAAGCGAGCAAGCACCCCAATAGTGGTGGATGCTAAAGGTAAAATTGCCTGGATATGCGGCGTGCGCATATGCAATGATTTTAAGGTAACTTCCCGGACGAAAAAGTGCTTGCGATTATACTATGTATAATGTTATAATTAGTATTCCAAGGAGAAAAAATGGCTAATAATAAAATACCAAGAATGCAGAATAAAGGCAAACAGCAAAAAAAGAGGAACATAAAAAAGACCCTTCCAGGCACCATTTTCTTATGGATCGCCATTTTATTTTTATTTATGTACCTTATGCGTAATCTAACAACCACAATGGAAGGTGTTCCGAAGGAATTACTCTATGGAGAATTTTATAAGATAGTTGAAACTAATCAAGAGACTAATCAAATTAATGAAGCAGCTCTTACAGAATACAAAGTCCATGGCACGTTTAGCACAGGAGAGCGGTTTGAAGTAGATATTCCTGAAAATGACCCTGATATCATAAAAGCAATGCGTGAGAATATACAGCAATTTGATGTCAAGCCGCCTAAGACATTTTGGAGCAACGTGTTTTATTCCATAGTTCCGACATTGTTTTTCTTTGGGCTGTTATGGTTTTTTATATTTAGAGGAGCGCAAGGCGGCGGAGGCCCAGCTGGCAGAATGTGGTCTTTTGGAAAAAGCAAGGCCAGGCTTATATTAGGCAATAAAATGCGCATTACTTTTGATGATGTAGCTGGGGTAAATGAAGCAAAAGAAGAGCTGCAGGAGGTAATAGAATTTTTAAAAGACCCTAAAAAATTCCAAACACTCGGCGGCAAGATGCCAAAAGGTGTTTTACTGATGGGGCCTCCAGGCTCTGGAAAAACACTTCTTGCAAAAGCTGTATCAGGTGAAGCTGGAGTGCCGTTTTTTAGTTTAAGTGGTTCTGATTTTGTTGAGATGTTTGTAGGTGTTGGTGCTGCGCGTGTACGTGATCTTTTTGAACAGGCGAAGAAATCAGCTAAAACAAGTGGTAAAGGCGCGATTATATTTATAGATGAAATAGATGCTGTGGGCCGTCAACGGTTTGCGGGCATAGGTGGTGGCCATGACGAGCGAGAACAGACACTAAATGCTTTGCTGTCTGAGATGGATGGCTTTAGCACAGAAGTGGGTGTTATACTCATAGCCGCTACTAACAGGCCAGATGTATTAGATCCTGCCCTGATGCGTCCAGGACGTTTTGATAGACAGATAGTAGTAGATCGTCCTGACATTAAAGGACGAGAAGCAATATTAAAGGTGCATGTTAGAAATATAAAACTTGAACCTAGTGTGGATTTATTCTCTATTGCGCAACAAACATCAGGATTTTCCGGAGCTGACATAGCTAATTTAGTAAATGAAGCGGCGCTTCTGGCCGCGCGGCGCTTGAAAAAAGCAGTCACTATCCTAGAAATGGAAGAATCAATTGAAAGAGTTATGGCAGGCCCTGAAAGAAAAAGCAGGGTTATAGACAAAGATGAGAAAAAGATTATTGCTTACCATGAATCAGGACACGCACTCTTGGCGTTACTTTTTTCTGGTATTGAGAAATTGCATAAGGTTTCTATAATTCCTCGCGGTACAGCAGCACTTGGCTATACGCTTCAAAAGCCCTTGCAGGATAAATATCTACGTTCCAGAAAAGAACTTACAGACGGTATTATAGTAGCATTAGGTGGCAGGGCTAGTGAAGAATTGATATTCTCTGATATAACAACCGGAGCACATAACGACCTTGAGGTAGTAACAGAATGGGCCAGAAGAATGGTATGCGAATTTGGAATGAGTGAAAAATTAGGCCACCTTACTTTTGGCAGAAGGCATCAGCAAATATTTTTAGGAAGAGATATCACAGAAGAAAGAAATTACAGCGAGCAAACTGCCCAAGAAATAGATAAGGAAGTTCGAGACATAATCAGTGGGTGTTATAAACGCGCAAAAGATACCTTGTCGGAGAATAAAGATAAGCTCATAAAGCTTGCTCAGGCGCTTATTGAGAAAGAAGTATTGGATGTAAAAGAAGTAATGGCCATAGTTGGGATAGAAGAAAAAAAGGATGCCTAGAAAATATTTGGTTTGTAAGAATTTTAGGCTTGCTCTTTGTAAAAAGCCTTTAGTAATGGGGATACTTAATATAACTCCGGATTCTTTCTGTGATGGCGGCAAACACCTTTCGCATGAAACTGCCTATAAAAGAGCGCTTAAGATGCAAGCCGAAGGTGTGGATATAATTGATATCGGAGGAGAATCTACACGTCCCGCCGCAGAAGAGGTTAGCGTTAAGGAAGAATTAGATAGGGTTATTCCTGTGTTGCGTAGATTTATTAAAAAGGCAAAGGTGCCCATCTCTGTAGATACAAAGAAGCCTGAAGTAGCACAGCAGGCTTTAAAATATGGGGCTTCCATAATCAATGATATAACAGGGCTGCTGGGGAATAAGCGGATGGCAGATGTTATTGCTTCATACGACGCAGCAGTTGTTATTATGCATATTAAAGGTACCCCAAGGACCATGCAGAATGCCCCAAAGTATAAAAATTTATTAAAAGAGATTAGCGCTACATTAAAAAAAGGAGCAACAATAGCAATAAAAGCTGGGATAGGAAAAAATAGTATAATAATTGATCCTGGCATAGGCTTTGGTAAGACAATAAGCCATAATCTTAAGATAATAAACAGGCTTGGCAAATTTAAGAAATTGGGTTTTCCGGTTTTAGTAGGTATATCAAGAAAATCATTTATGGGCAAGATACTAAATTTGGATGTTGCTGATAGATTGACTCCGACAATTGCATGCAACACGATAGCTATGCAAAACGGAGCTGATATAATAAGAGTACATGATGTAGCAGAAGCTATTAAAACAAGAGATATAGTTTACGAAATAGCGAATTCGTAGGAGCGGCCTCTGGCCGCGAATATTCATTAAAGGAGTAACAATGCAGATTTTAGATTACCTTGCAAGTGTATGGAAACCATTAGTAGAGATATTGCTTCTATGGTATTTATTTTATCTGGTCCTATTGTTTGTAAAAGGGACCAGAGCTTTCCAGGTTTTAAAAGGTTTAGCCATTATCTTTGTAATAACATCTGTAGCGGCATTTTTTGTTACACAAAAGCTAGAACTCTATGCCTTAAACTGGATTATAGAAAGATTTTTCGCCATAATAGTTATAACGCTTATTATTCTGTTTCAGCCAGAACTTAGGCAAGGTTTAGCAAGGATAGGCCAGAGAGGGGTCTTTAGTCTATCTGTCTTAGAGCAGCATATTATACAGGAGATTGTAAATGCTGCATCCCTGTTATCCAAAAAGAAAATTGGTGCGATAATGGCTATAGAAAGAGATGCATCTTTGAGGATTTATATAGAAAGCGGTATTGCCCTTGATGCTCAGGTGACTAATGAGCTTATAAACACAATATTTATGCAAAATACGCCATTGCATGACGGCGGTATAATTGTAAGAGCAGAGAGAATACTCTCTGCTGGGTGCTTGTTCCCACTTACTGACAACCCACATATTAGCAAGAAATTAGGTACGCGCCATAGAGCAGCTATAGGGCTTACAGAAGAGACAGATGCTGTTGTGGTGGTTGTCTCAGAGGAGACAGGTTTTATTTCAGTTGCAGTAGATGGTAAATTAACACAAGATCTTGATACAGAAGGCCTTGGCAAGATGCTAAAGAATCTCTGTAGCCATAAACCAAGTCAAACAAGGAAAAATATAATCAGAATGTTAAGAAGAGGAACAACGCAATGAGAACAATTTATTCGGCAATTTTCCACAACATTTTTATAAAAATAATAGCAATGTTTCTTGCCATTCTTACCTGGTCTTATATAGTAGGCCAGTTGTATAGGGCGGCGCCAGATGATAGCAGGAGTTCTCCAGCCGTAGTTAATCTCTCAGACCAAAACGTCATAGTAAAAAAGCTCCCTGTGTATGTTAATCTGGTAGGTAAGCCTTTAAAAAAATATATGGTAGCGGTGGATAAAATACGTGTCAACCCGTCAGAATGTGTAATAACCGGCCCGCTTGAAAGCATAGAAGCCTTAAATTCCGTAACTACTAAACCTATTTCAGTAGATGGCCTCACTAAGTCAATAAAACGAAATGTTAAGTTAAAAGAGTTGCCTGGGTGCAGTATAAGCGAAGGTCAGAACTTTACTGTAACCATACCAATCGTCAGAAAAAGGCTTAAATGACGATGCAAAAATTGTTTGGTACAGATGGTATAAGGGCAAAAGTTGGCACTTATCCGCTTACTGAAGATATGGTTTGTAATATAGGTAAGGCCCTTGGCATATACACTTCACGCCTTAATTCCCACAAAAGAAAACGCCAAAAAATTTCAATTATAAAAGACACACGCGATTCAGGTTCCTTTTTAGAAGATGTCCTAAGTAAAGGTATACTATCTACAGGTGTAGATGTTGCTAAATTAGATATTATGCCAAGCGCATCCCTTGCATATTTGGTAAAGGAAAAAAGATATGATTTGGGTGTGGTAATATCTGCTTCTCATAATGATGTAACAGATAATGGATTAAAACTTTTCTCACATAGGGGATATAAGCTATTCCACAAAGAAGAGGCAGAGATTGAGAAAATATTATTCCAAGAGGTTATACCTAACACTTCAATTCCCCCTGTGCAATCTGAATCAACACCAGAGCAAGCATTAGGGAAAGCAGAAGAAAAAGATGAGAAAAAAAGTTATGTTGATTTTCTAAAAAATACTGTTTCTGGTTGTGATATTTCTAAATACAAGGTAGTAATTGATTGTGCCTTTGGAGTAGCTTCACTAGTGGCACCAGAAATTTTTAAAGAGAGCACTAAAGAGGTGGTAAGCCTAAACGATAAACCAGATGGAGCAAACATAAATAAGGAATGCGGTGCCCTGCATCCGGATGTTGTTTCTAAGGCTGTAGTTGAAAATGGCGCGGATTGCGGGTTTTCATTTGATGGTGATGCTGACAGGGTAATTGCCTGTGACGAGAAAGGCAAAGTTTTAGACGGAGATTTTCAGTTAGCAATAATAGGTAATTATTTAAGAAAAAAAGAACTACTTAAAAAAAATAGTATCGTAGGTACCCAGATGAGCAACTTGGGCCTGCAGATGTGCGTAGAGCAATGGGGTGGAAAATTAATAAAAACAGAAGTTGGAGATAAATTAGTTTTAGAGAAAATGCTCTCTTCAAAGCTTAATCTTGGCGGAGAGCAATCAGGCCATATCATACCATTAGATTATACCACCACAGGAGATGGTATCTTAATAGCTCTGCTTATAATGAAGATTATGGCAGAGGAAGATAAGCCTTTAAGTAAATTAGGCAGATGTATGTATAAATTTCCGCAAATACTTGTTAATATTAATGTGCCAGAGAAAAAACCTATTAATGAGCTACCTAAGCTAAGCAAGATTATAGCCAAGAATGAAGAAAAATTAGGCATATCAGGTAGAATTTATGTAAGATACTCAGGTACAGAAGGTAATAAATTAAGAATAATGATTGAAGGCCAGGATCAGCTTCAGATAAATGAAATGGCCGAGGCAATAGCAAAGACTGCAAAAGAGGAACTTGGTGCCTAAATTAGGAATTAACATAGATCATATTGCGACCTTAAGGCAAGCCAGAGGCGTAGATTTTCCAGATCCAATAAAAGCAGCTGCTGTATGTGAGAAAGCAGGTGCTGATTCTATAGTTTGCCACCTAAGATATGACAGAAGGCATATCCAGGATAAAGATGTTTATGCATTAAGAAAAACCATTAAGACCAAACTTAATCTGGAGATGTCTACTGTTGAAGAGATAGTAAAAATAGCACTTAAAGTTCAGCCAGATGAAGCAACACTTGTTCCAGAGAAAAGAAAAGAACTTACCACAGAGGGCGGGCTTGATGTAATAGCAAATAAAGCAAAGGTTGCTAGGGCCGTAGAGCGATTATTGAAAAAAGGCATTTTTGTAAGTTTGTTTATAGATGCGGATAAAAAGCAAATAGAAGCAGCAAAAGAAGTAGGCGCTCCGTTTATAGAAATACACACAGGTGTTTATGCGGATTCAAAAAGTGTACACGCAAAGAAAAAAGAACTTAACAAAATAAAAGAGGCTACAAGATATGCAACAGCATTAGGCTTAAAGGTTAATGCAGGGCATGGCCTTGATTATACAAACACAAAGCCAATAACAAAAATACCAAATGTAGAAGAATTAAACATAGGTTTTTCTATTATATCAAGGGCTGCTTTTGTTGGCCTAAATAAAGCTGTGCTGGAAATGAAACAACTAATTCGATGATTATAGGAACAGGTATAGACATAGTAGAGATATCCAGAATAAAGAATGCTTCATTAAAATGGAAAGATGCGTTTTTAAAAAGGATTTTTACTGATAAAGAAATTGCCTATTCTAAGGAAAGATCTTCTTCGTATCAACATCTTGCTGCACGTTTTGCTGCAAAAGAAGCAGTGCTTAAGGCATTTGGTAGTGGTTGGAACAAACGTACAGAATGGACTGATATAGAAGTTTGGAATGAAGAATCTGGTAAACCAAAGGTAGAACTTCACAATCATATAAAACAGCTAAAAAATAAAAAGAAAGTAAAAGATATAATCATAAGCCTTTCTCATACGCGTACATATGCTGTAGCGAGTGCAATTTTGGTAAAAAAGTGAAAAAAGCCGTTACTTTAAGAAAAAGAAAAAAAGATACACACAAGGGTGACTATGGTCACCTTTTTATTTTAGCTGGTTCAGTAGGAATGAGTGGCGCAGCTTGCTTAAGCGCAGAAGCAGCCTTAAGATCCGGATGTGGCTTAGCAACATTAGGCATACCTAAAAGCTTAAATGCAATAGTTGAGAGGAAATTAACTGAGGTTATAACAAAACCTTTAGCAGAAACAAAACAGAAAACTTTAAGCGAAAAAGCATTGCCTGTGGTCATAGCTCTTTTAAAAAATAAAAACGCGGTAGCAATAGGTCCCGGGCTTACACAGCATAAACAGGTTAAAAAACTTATTCTGAATTTGCTAGGGAAACTTAAAATTCCGACTGTATTAGACGCGGATGCGTTAAATATAGTAGCTGATAAGCTTTCTATTTTAAAAAAAGCAAAAGCGCCTTTGATCCTGACACCGCATCCTGGAGAGATGTCTAAATTAATTAAGGTAAAAACTAAAAATATACAAAATAATAGAAAAAAAGTTGCATCAGAGTTTGCAAAAAAACATAATGTTACAATAGTATTAAAAGGGCACAACACTGTTATAGCTAATGCCAAAGGCAAGGTGCATATAAACAAAACTGGAAACCCTGGCATGGCTACAGCAGGAAGCGGCGATGTCCTAACAGGCATTATAGGTTCTTTCTTAGCCCAAGGAATGAGTCCTTTTAAAGCTGCTAAAATTGGTACCTATATTCATGGCCTAGCAGGTGACTTAGCTGCAAAAGAAATAGGCGAAATCTCTTTAGTGGCTGGAGATATATTAAAAAAAGTTCCACAAGCAATTAAGAAAATCTTCCTTTACAGTCATTAGGAAATCTGGTATATTACAGCAACTATCCAAAGCAATAAGACAGTTAAAAAGTTAAAAATGTTACAAAAGTTTAAAAAGTTGAACATTTATAACCTTTTGAACTTTTAAAACTTTTCAAACTAATTTATGCCGGCGTAGCTCAGTTGGTAGAGCACCTCACTTGTAATGAGGACGTCGGGGGTTCGACTCCTCTCGCCGGCTCCAATTTTTGCTTTGCAAAAATTGATCCTGAACAAACCTAATGAAGCGACGAAAAGGAGCTTCATAGGTGCAGTGAAGGACCTTTGCCTTCCCATGAAAAAACCTACTATTGGCATAATGAGCCTCGGATGTCCACGAAATATGGTGGATTCTGAGGTAATGCTCGGTGCCCTGGAAAAACAAGGCTATCCTCTAAAAGATCAAATTATTAATTGTGATATTGCTCTTATAAATACCTGTGCGTTTATAAAAGATGCCAAGCAAGAAGCAATAGATATAATTTTACAGGCAACAGAATTAAAAAAAGAAGGCAAGATTAAGGCAATAATAATAGCAGGTTGCCTGTCACAAAGATATCAAAAGGTTCTAAAAAAACAAATGCCTGAAATTGACGCATTTTTAGGTACATCTGATTTTGATAAAATAGTTACCGCTGTTAAGGCGATACAACAGAAAAAGACATTTATCAAAATCGGTTTACCAACAAAAATATATTCCCATACTTCCCCCCGCCACCTTTTAACCCCTGCTTATTATACATATATCAAAATAGCTGAGGGGTGCAATAATAGGTGTTCCTATTGTGCTATTTATAAGTTAAGAGGCAAATATAGAAGTAGGCCTATTGATTCTATAATAAAAGAGGTTAAAAATCTTACTGCAAAGAGAAAATTATCTGAATTAAATATTATAGCCCAGGATACGACTTCCTATGGCCGGGATCGTTATGGTAAATATAAATTATCAGACCTGCTAAATAAAATAAGCGTATTAAATAAAGCGCATTGGATAAGGCTGCTTTATACACATCCACGCCACTTTAGTGATGAGCTTATAGATGTTATAGCTAACAATAAAAATATATGTAAATATATTGATTTGCCGATACAGCATGCGAGTAACAGAATATTAAAGATAATGAACCGTGGCACAACAAAAGAATACATTCAGGCATTAATTGATAAGATCCGAGACAGGATACCTAATGTCGCATTGCGAACCTCTATTATAGTAGGGTTTCCTGGTGAAACAAATAAAGAGTTTAAGCAATTGTTAGAGTTTATAAAAATAATGAAATTTGAGAGATTAGGAGCTTTTATCTATTCAAAAGAGGAGGGTACTCCTGCATATGAATATAAGAAACATATGCCTGATAAAATAAAAAATCAGAGGCTGGATGAGGTTATGAAATTGCAACAGGATATATCAAAGCAGGTAAACGAACACTGGCTTAATAAAACATTGGAAGTTTTAATAGAAGAGAAGCAGCAAGGTGGAATGTATGTAGGCCGTACTCAATATGATGCGCCAGAGGTTGATGGTGTGGTTTATGTTAAAGGAAATAATTTAAGACCCGGTAGTTTTGTTAATGTTAAGATTACTGATACCTTAGAATATGATTTAGCAGGAGAGGCGGTATGAACCTTGCAAATAAATTAACACTATCCCGAATAGGGCTTACAATTATATTTATGTTGTTACTCTTTCTATATTGGCCTTATGCAAAATTATGCGCGCTTGTAGTATTTATGCTAGCCTCTTTTACAGATTATTACGATGGTAAAATAGCAAAAAGGCATAACAGTATCACTGACTTTGGTAAATTGATGGATCCAATAGCAGATAAGATATTAGTATTAGCTGCGTTTTTAGCTTTTGTAGAGCTTAAGATAATCCCGGCATGGATGGTTATGATAATTATATTTAGAGAGTTAGCTATAACCGGAATGAGGCTTATGCTTCTTAGTAGGAAGGCAGTAATACCAGCATCAAGAGCAGGTAAACATAAAACAGTTTCTCAGATGCTGTCTATATTTGTGATTTTAGTCTTTTTATCAATAAGGCAGCTCGGAGAAAGTGTTTTTATATTTAGTTGGTGGAATGCGAACGCAGATTATAATATGCATATGGCCATATATGCAATGATGTTAATTACTATTATACTGACATTAAGTTCGGGTGTTTTGTATATTAAAAATAATATAAAATTATTGAGATGAAAAAAATTATTAAATTAATAGCAAGTGGATTTTATTTAGGATATTCTCCAATTGCACCGGGGACAATAGGCAGCATACTTGGTGTATTAGTATTTATTCGGTTATATAGTTTTCCTACTGCCTATGTTTTGGTGACGTTATCCCTTCTTATCCTTGGATTTTTAATAGCAGGCAGGGCAGAGAGTCTTTATGGAGAAAAGGATTCAGGAAAAATAGTAATAGATGAGATAGCAGGTATGTGTATAGTTTATTTAGGAATGCCCTATAAATTATGGATTATTATCGCAGGATTTTTAATATACAGAGTATTTGATATATTCAAACCCCAGCCAATAAAAAGAATTGAGAAAATTAGTGGTTCAGCAGGTATTATGCTGGATGATGTCCTTGCCGCTGTTTATGCCAACCTTATACTTCAGGTTTTAATAAGACTTCCCCTCTAGCCCGGTAACCGTCTCAGTATATCAAGTGCCCTTTGGGTACTGAAGTGTTTTATAATTTTGCGGTTGCCAGTAAAATGGCATTCTTTACACATTATTTTATTTCCCATAGCAAGAGCTATATATACCAGGCCCACAGGTTTGTTTTTTGTTGCGCCGGAGGGGCCGGCAATGCCTGTTATAGCTACACCAATGTCCGATTTTGCCAAATTTTTTATGTTTCCAGCCATTAATTTGGCAACTTGTTTGCTTACTGCCCCGTGTTTATTTAAAATATCAGCTGGTATGCCTAAAATCTGTGTTTTTGATTTATTTGAATAGCTTATAACTGAAAACTTAAGATATTTAGATGAGCCAGGTATATCCGTAAGCCTGTTTGTTAATAAACCGCCTGTGCAAGATTCTGCAATGGAAATGGTCTTTTTCCTTTTTCTAAGCAGTCTAGCCACAGCACCTTCTAAAGTTTCATCATCACAACCAAAAATCAAATCACCTAGCCGTTTTCTTATCTGTTTTTCGACGGAAGATATCTTTTTATTACAATCTTTTTGGGTTTTTGCTTTTGTTGTTATTTTAAGATCTATTTGTCCTGGATGCGCATAAATACCAACAGTTACATCACCACTTATCTGTAAAAACTTTTTTACTTTTGGGTGAATTTGGCTTTCAGCAAGTCCTGTTGTTTTTAATACTTTTGATTTTATTATATTAGATTTTTTATAGGTTAGTTTTTTAAGAAAAGCAACTACATCACGTTCTGTCATGGGAGCGAGTTCTCTTGGTGGGCCAGGCAAAGCTATGAGGATGGCCCCCCTTGCAGTTTTTGTAATTATACCAGGCGCAGTACCCACATTATTTTTAAGCCACCTTGATCCTTTGGGAATATATGCTTGTCTTATGTTGTTTTTGGGTGGTTTTATATGCCATTTTTTAAAATGTGCTTCTATACATTGGTATATTTGGTGCTTGTAGATTAATTGTTTATCAAGTGCCCTTGTGATAGCTTTTAATGTAATATCATCAACAGTTGGTCCTAATCCTCCGGTTGTAATTACTATATCAGAACGCCCCATAGCTTTTGCTATGGCTGTATATAATCGGAGAGGGTTATCGCCAACGGTAGTATGGTAATATACATCAATGCCTAATTCAGCTAATTTTTTTGATAAATAAGCTGAATTTGTATTTACAATATGTCCTAGTAAAATTTCTGTGCCAATGCTAATAATTTCTGCTCTCATAATGTATTCCTTAGGCATTATTATATAAGATACTTACATGGAAAAGCAAGGGGAAAGTGCTTGTTAAAAAATTACTTTACTTTAAAGGTAGTGCACTGTATAATTATTAGTCTATAAATAACATTAAAAGGTCCTTCGCGGCGCCTTAAATCCTCCTGTTTGTTGGATTTAATGGCTTGCTCAGGATCAAATTTGTTTCACAAATTTGGAGGTGTAAAATGGTTAGAGCAACACAGAAAAAGGTAAAGAGTGAGGATATGAGCAATATAGGATCTGATAAATCTAAAGCTCTGAGCATGGCATTAGGGCAGATAGAAAAACAATTTGGCAAAGGCTCTATTATGCGCCTTAATAAAGACGTGCGAGAAGATATTGCTTCAATTCCTACGGGTGCACTTTCGCTAGACTTGGCGTTAGGAATTGGTGGTGTCCCCAGAGGCAGAGTAATTGAGATATTTGGGCCTGAATCAAGCGGAAAGACAACACTTACTCTAAGTATAATTCACCAAACTCAAAAACTAGGCGGAACTGCCGCGTTTATTGATGCTGAAAACGCATTTGACCCTGCATATGCAGAAAAATTAGGTGTAAATTTAGATGATCTTTTAATCTCACAGCCAGATAGCGGAGAGCAGGCTTTAACAATTACAGAAACGCTTGTGCGTTCTAATGCTGTGGATGTTGTTGTAATAGATTCAGTTGCGGCTTTGGTTCCTAAGGCAGAGATAGAAGGCGAGATGGGGCAGTCACATATGGGCCTTCAGGCACGCCTAATGAGCCAGGCATTGCGCAAATTAAGCTCATGTATCAGTAAATCAAAAACCTGTGTTATATTTATCAACCAGATCAGGGAGAAAATAGGCATCATGTTTGGTAATCCAGAAACAACACCAGGCGGCCGTGCTCTTAAGTTTTATTCATCAGTCAGGTTGGATATAAGGCGTAGAGAATATTTAAAGTCTCAAGATGTAGTGGTTGGCTGCCGCATTAAAGTAAAGGTTGTTAAAAATAAAGTTGCACCACCTTTTAGAATGGCTGAATTTGAACTAATGTATGATGAAGGGATTTCCCGCGTAGGCAGTATTATGGATGCAGCTGTTGAAAGCGATATAATGAAAAAGGAAGGTGCATGGTTTTCATATGCTGATCAGAAAATAGGCCAAGGCAGGGAGAACACCAGAAATTTTCTTAAGGAAAATTCAAAAATGCTAAATGAAATAGAAAAAAAGGTCAGGCAAGCTGCAGTAGTAAAATGACACATGTTCAAATAAGAAAAAAATTTCTAGAATTTTTTAAAAGCAAAAAGCACACAATTGTTGCCAGTGACACCCTTGTTCCTGCAGGTGATGCCACGGTACTTTTTACAAGTGCTGGAATGAACCAATTTAAGGAACAGTTCTTAGGCAATGTTAAAGATTTCAGCAAGGCAGCTTCATGCCAGAGGTGCTTGCGCACAGATGATTTAAAAAATGTAGGTGTAACATCATATCATCACACATTTTTTGAGATGTTGGGAAATTTTTCATTTGGTGACTATTTTAAAAAAGAGGCAATCCTTTGGGCCTGGGAGTTTTTAACTAAGGTATTAAAGCTCTCAGATGACAAACTTTGGGTTTCTGTTTATAAAGATGATGACGAGGCTTATCAGGTATGGAAAGAGGAAATAAAAATATCTGCAAGCAGAATAGTCAAGCTTGGTGATAAAGAAAATTTTTGGCCGGCTGAAGCAAAGGAAAAAGGGCCAAATGGCCCCTGCGGACCGTGCTCAGAAATATTTTACGATTATGGAGGAGCCGTTGGTTGTGGCAAGGAAAATTGTACACCAGCATGTGACTGCGGAAGATTTGTTGAGGTGTGGAATTTGGTGTTTACTCAATTTAACAGAAAAGAGGGTGGCAAGCTAACTCCATTGCCAAAGAAAAACATAGATACAGGTATGGGGCTTGAGAGATTATGCGCTGTTATGCAAGGTGTTGAGAACAATTTCGAAACAGACATTTTTTTACCTATTATTGCGGCAATTAAAACTGAAGTTTCAAATATAACTGGTGAAGAAATTAATTTTAACAAGCATAAAAAGGACATTTACGCAATTGCTGATCATCTGCGGGCAGTAAGTTTTGCAATCTGTGATGGCATTGTGCCTTCAAATGAAGAACGAGGATATGTAATAAGAAATTTAATAAGAAAATCAGCCTTATATGGAATGAACTTAGGCATTAAGGAGCCATTTCTTTATAAGATTATTGCATCAATCACAAAGGTTATGCAAGGGCCTTACCCAGATTTAAAGAAAAGACGCGAAAATATAAGCCAGATTGTACTTGCTGAGGAAGAAAGATTTATTTCTACTTTAAAAGAAGGCCTTGGGATATTGGAAGATAAAATAAGCAGGCTCAAGGAGAACAAGACAGTAAAAGTTTCAGGAGAATTTGCATTTAAACTTTTTGATACACATGGTTTTCCATTTGATTTAACTCAAACTGCATTAGCGAAACACGGGCTCACGGCAGATGAAAAAGAATTTAATGAGCTTATGAAGCAGCAGCGTGAACAATCACGAAAGGGGAGCCAGATAGCTGATGCTATATTTAAAGAATCCCTGGTGCAAGAAAAAACAGAGTTCACAGGCTATGAGAAATTAGAAGTAAAAGCTAAGGCAATAAAGATATTTAAAGATGGTAAGCACATCCAGCAGCTTAAAGAGGGGCAAAGGGGTGAAGTAGTGCTTGATAAATCGCCCTTTTATGGTGAAAGCGGCGGCCAGGTAGGAGATGCAGGTACTCTAAAGAAGGAAGGCCTGTTAGTAAAGGTTCTGGATGCAAAAAAAGAATCAGATGCAATATTGCTTAAAGTGCAAATAGAAAAAGGTACATTAAAAGAAGGTGATTTATTATTTGCTAAAATAGATGAAGAAAGAAGATCTGCTATTGTGAAAAACCATAGCGCTACGCATCTCCTGCAAAGTGCCCTCCGTGAAGTATTGGGAGACCATGTGCAGCAGCAGGGTTCATTGGTTTTAGCCGAGAAACTACGGTTTGATTTTACGCATTTTAAAGCTTTAAGTACTGAAGAGCTTGATAGGGTTCAGGAAATAGTAAACAAAAGAATAAAGCAAGGGGATGCTGTGGCCTCTGTGGTTATGGATATAGAAAAAGCTAAAGCCTCTGGCGCTCTCGCGTTTTTTGGGGATAAGTATGAGAAAAACGTGCGCATGGTTTCTGCTGGAGGGTATAGTAAGGAATTATGTGGCGGTACTCATGTTAAGAATACAAAAGAAATAGGAGTATTTAAAATAATATCTGAAGGTTCTGTGGCAAGTGGCATAAGAAGAATTGAGGCAGTTACAGACAAAGCCGCATTGGCAATAGTAAATCAGCAACAGCAGGTGCTTGAGAATATATGCGCTATGCTAGAATGTAATACCCAAGATGCTGTTGGGAGATTAAAAAAGCTGCTTTTGGAATTTGATAAATTGCAAAAGAATCTAAAAAATGCAGCACTTAAAGAGGTAAGAAATTCTACGCAAACGCTTATAGATAGTGCGCAAAAAATAAATGGTGTTATTTTTATATTTTCTAATATGCATGGAGCTTCTCCTACGCTTTTACGTAATGCGGTTGATGTAGTAAAGGAAAAGCTAAAAGCACAGGAATGGATAGCATTTTTTGGTTCCATTAACGGTGAGCAAGCCCCGAACCAACAAGGTAGTTCGGGGCAAGCGAGCTTGATACTTGCTGTGAGCAAGGACTTAGCAGGAAAAGGTATACATGCGGGTAAGGTTATATCTAAGATAGCAAAAGCTACCGGAGGTTCAGGTGGCGGTAGGGAAGATATGGCACAGGCAGGTGTTAAAGAAATATCTAATCTTGAAAACGCTCTTAAAGAAGGCAGAAAAATAATTTTAGAGGAGTTAGAAAAGTGAAAGTAATAAAAACTTCGGGGAAAGAATTTAATAAACTTTGCGATAGGAATTACACTTGTAGCGAAAAAATCTCTAAGAAGGTTGCTATGATCATAGAGGATGTTAAGCGTGAGGGTGACAAGGCCCTGATAAGGTATACAAGCAAATTTGACAGGGTAAAACTACACCCTAAGCAGCTAAAGGTTTCAAGCCGTGAGGTAAATGGTGCATATCAGGATATAAAACCTGCGCTTGCTGGCAGTATCAGAGTAATTATTGAGAATGTAACTAAGTTTTACAGGAAACAGTTGAAGAAATCCTGGAAAATAAAAGACAAAGAAGGCATTATGCTTGGTGAGATAATAAAGCCTATAGAATCTGTAGGTATATATATCCCTTCAGGTACAGCGCCGCTTGTATCCAGCGTGTATATGACTGTAATTCCAGCAAAGGTGGCTGGGGTAGAAAGAATAGTGCTGATTAGTCCGCCTAACGAATATCAAAGTATTAACCCATGCATATTAGCAGTGGCTAACTTATTAGGAGTTAAGGAAATATACAAAGGAGGAGGAGCGCAGGCAATTGCTGCTCTTGCCTTTGGTACAAAGGCAATACCCAAGGTAGATAAGATTGTTGGCCCGGGAAATCAATATGTTACAGAGGCAAAACGCCAGGTTTTTGGATATGCTGATGTTGATATGTTAGCAGGCCCCAGTGAAGTTGTTATTATTGCAAGTCGCCATGCAGACCCAAAGCTGGTTGTAGCAGATATGGAAGCGCAGGCAGAGCATGCAGGAGGCATTGCTATTGTTATTACAACATCAAAAGCCATGGTAAAGACAATAAGCCAATTTTCCGTCAGAGGTTATATTGTTAAAGCAAAAAATCTGGATGAAGCAGCAGATATAGCAAACCGCATTGCCCCAGAACATTTACAGCTAATGGTAAAAAATCCCAGAAAGATGCTAAAGAAGATAAAGAATGCAGGAGCTATATTCTTAGGCCAGTATTCGCCTACAGCACTGGGAGATTATATAGCAGGCCCAAGCCATGTATTGCCAACAGGTGGTACAGCAAGATTTTTCTCAGGCTTAAGTATCTGGGATTTTTTAAAAGGTTCTCACGTTATATCATATTCAAAAAGGGCGCTAGAGGAAACTCTTGATGATATAGAAAGAGTAGCTAGTCTAGAGGGATTAAGTAAGCATATAGAGTCAGTGAAAGAGAGGTTTAAATGAGGAAAGCAAAGGTTAGAAGAAAAACCAAAGAAACCGATATTATTATTGAGTTAAATCTTGATGGAGCAGGAAAGACAAAGATAAAAACAGGTGTGGGTTTTTTAACTCATATGCTTGATTTATTTGCTTATCATGGATTATTTGATTTAAAACTAACAGTTAAAAAGAGTGATTTGGACGTAGATATACATCATACCAATGAGGATATAGGCCTTTGTTTGGGAGAAGCTTTTAAGAAAGCTATTGGCAAGAAAAAAGGTATAAACAGATTTGGTGCAAGTTTTGTCCCAATGGATGAGGCCCTGGCAAAGGTAAGGGTGGTCCTGGATATATCGGGCAGGCCTTCTTTGCATTTTAAAACTCACAAGTTTGCTTTTTCCAAACAAGCTAAAGCGGGCCCTTATGACATACAAGCTGCGCAACATTTCTTTAATGCGTTTGCTGTTACAAGTGGCATAAATCTACATGTAGACACATTAAAAGGTGATGATTTTCATCATATACTTGAGGCTGTTTTTAAAGCTTTTGGCAGGGCGCTTTGTGAGGCGGTTAAGATTCAACCACGCCGCAAAGGGAAAACGCCATCAACAAAAGGAAAGCTTTGATAATACTTCCGGCAATAGATATACGAATGGGAAAAGTCGTTCGTTTACTGCAAGGTGACTTTACTAAGGAGACCGTCTATTCAGGTGACCCTATTAACATGGCAGTAAGATGGGAAAGAGAAGGTGCCGGAATGCTGCATATTGTTGACTTAGATGGGGCATATTTGGGAAAGCTAAAGAACTTAACCACTGTTAAGGACATAGCCAATACTGTAAAGATACCCATTGAATTGGGAGGAGGTCTACGTACTGAGGCAGAAGTTGATAAGGCTCTAAACTGCGGTATAAACAGAGTAATTATAGGTACCAGGGCGTATAAAGATGAAGGTTTTTTAAAAAAAATGGTCAAAAAGTATGGTGACGCAATTGTTGTTGGTATTGATGCTGCAAAACATAATATTATTTCTGAAGGATGGAAAACGCAGACATCTTTAACTATTACGGATTTCCTAAGAAAGATAAATGATATTGGCGTAAAGACCATTATTTACACAGACATATTAAAAGACGGGACAATGCAGGGCCCAAATTTGGATGCAACAAAAAAACTACTGGATAAGACATCAGCTGATATTATTGCTTCTGGAGGTGTCTCTTCTTTAGATGATGTTAAGGCCATAAAAGCCTTAAACAAAAGTAATCTTGCAGGTGTTATTATAGGCAAGGCATTATATGAAGGTAAATTTACAGTAAAACAAGCAAACGAGGTGGTGCAATGAATTGGATTAAGAAGTTAAAATTTGATGAAAAGGGGCTTATTCCCGCGATTATACAAGATTATAAAAATAATGAGGTGCTTATGGTGGCTTACATGAATAAGCAGGCACTTAGGAAAACCATAAGTACGCGTAAGGCGCATTTTTATTCTCGTTCCAGAAAGAAGTTATGGCTTAAGGGTGAGAGTTCAGGCAATATTCAATCTGTAAAGGATATTTATTTTGATTGTGATATGGATTGTTTATTAATAAAGGTATCTCAGAAGGTTGCAGCTTGCCACATAGGCTACAGGAGTTGCTTTTATAGGAAAGTAGGTAAGGGAAATATAAAAACAATAGGGAAAAAAGTGTTTGACCCAAAGAAAGTATATAAGTGAAATACGCATATCCAGATAAAAAAGAATTTATAAAAAAGGCAAAGAGCGCCAATCTGATCCCTGTATATCAAGAGATTGTTGCTGATTTTCTTACACCCTTGGCAGCATATAGAAAAATAAAAAGCGAAAACTCTTTTTTATTTGAGTCTGTTGAAGGCGAAGAGAAAATAGCAAGATACTCTTTTATGGGGAGTGATCCATCTACTGTTATTTTCTTAAAGAAAAATAAAGTCACTCTTAAACGTAAACACAGCTCTAAGATAATACATTGCACTAATCCTTTTGAATATATAAAAATGTTTATGCAGAAGTTCAAACCTGCAAAGATTAAAGGATTACCCAGATTTTACGGGGGCCTGGTAGGCTATATTGGGTATGACTGCATAAGATATTTTGAGGACATACCTAATACCTGTAAAGATGAACTTAAATTGTATGATGCTATTTTGATGTTGACTGATACTATCTTAATATTTGATCACGCTACACGCAAGCTGAAGATTATTTCCAATGTATATGTACAGTCAAAATCAAAAAAGGCCCTAATGCGCCAATATAATAAAGCCCTCAGGCAGATAAGGGCGATAATTGATAAATTAAACAAGCCTGCAAAAGGAGATGTGATTCAATCAAATTACATTCAAAAAACCTTAAGCGTAAAGTCTAATTTTAAAAAGAGTGAGTTTAAAAGAGTGGTAAACAAAGCAAAAGATTATATTAAAAAGGGTGATATAATACAGGCTGTTATTTCACAAAGGTTTAGAGCTGCGTTTAAACAGGATTCCTTAAATGTGTATAGCGCATTACGTTCTATTAATCCATCACCATATATGTTTTATCTTTCTTTTAAGAATTTAAAGCTCATAGGTTCTTCTCCGGAGATTATGGTAAGGTCAGAAGAGGGTGTTGTCAGGATAAGGCCTATTGCTGGAACAAGAAAAAGAGGCAAAGACAAAACTGAAGATGCAGCTCTAATGAAAGATCTGCTTTCAGATCCAAAGGAAAGGGCAGAGCACCTTATGCTTGTGGATTTAGGAAGAAATGATTTAGGAAGAGTATGTAAAATTGGTACGGTAAAATTAAGTGAATTTATGGTTGTGGAAAAGTATTCTCACGTTATGCATATTGTAAGTGATTGTATTGGTTCTATAAAAAAAGACAAAGATTCCTTTGATGTTCTGGCCGCTTCTTTTCCAGCAGGAACAGTAACAGGAGCTCCAAAAATCAGAGCAATGGAAATAATAGATGAGCTTGAGCAGACTAAAAGGGGCGTATATGCAGGTTGCGTAGGGTATTTTTCATTCTCTGGCAATATGGATACATGTATAACCATAAGGACAATTCTAATAAAGGATGGTACAGCGTATGTCCAGGCCGGGGCGGGGATAGTGGCGGACTCTGTTCCAGAAAAAGAATATATAGAAACTCAAAATAAGGCAAAGGCTATGCTAAAGGCACTGTCTATGGCAGCCTGCCTGCCGGTAGGCAGGGAGGGCCGCCAATGATATTAATGATTGATAATTATGATTCTTTTACATATAACCTGGTCCAATACCTAGGCGAATTAGGGCAGAAAGTCGTGGTTTATAGAAATGACAAGGTTAATATAAAAACAATTAAAAAATTAAAACCCAAATACATTGTTATATCCCCAGGGCCCGGAAAACCTAAAGACGCAGGGATATCCAATGATGTGATTAATTCTTTCGCAGGCAAGATACCTATTTTAGGTGTTTGCTTGGGGCATCAGTGCATTGTTAATGTTTTTGGAGGTAAAATAACGCGCGCAAAAAATATAATGCATGGAAAGACGTCCATGATATATCATAATGGCAAAACAATATTTAAAAATATACAAAACCCATTTGAAGCCACGAGATACCATTCACTTATTGTTGAAAAAAAGAATCTACCCCATTGTCTTGCTGTTATCGCGCATACAAAGCAAAATGAAATAATGAGCATAAAGCATAAAAAGCTTCCTGTCTGGGGTGTGCAGTTTCACCCAGAATCAATTTTGACGAAGGAAGGCAAGCGTATACTTAGAAATTTCTTGAGGAGTAAACGATGATAAAAGAAGCCATAAAAAAGATAACGGAGAAAAAGGATTTGACCGAGGCTGAAATGGCGCAGGTTTTTGAAGAAATAATGGGGGGTAGCGCAGAAGCTACCCAGATAAGCGCATTTATTACCGGCTTGCGGTTTAAAGGAGAGACAGTTGATGAGATTACAGCAGCTGCAAAGGTAATGCGTAAGTTCGCAACTAAGATTAATGCCAGGAGCTCTGTAGATATAGATCGCGATGATATAAATGTTGATGAAGAAACTATCGTTGATACATGTGGAACAGGCGGTAGCGGTACAAATACTTTCAATATATCAACCACAGTTGCCTTTGTAGTGGCAGGCTGCGGGATTAAAGTTGCCAAGCATGGCAATAGGGCAGCTTCCAGTTCCTGTGGCAGCGCTGATGTTTTGGAGGAGTTAGGTGTAGATTTAAAACTTACCCCCGAGCAGGTTGAACAATGTATTAATAAGATAGGGATCGGATTTATGTTTGCACCATTGTTTCACAGCGCTATGAAATATGCAATGCCGGTAAGAAAGGCAATAGGCATAAGGACCATATTTAATATACTCGGACCCTTATCAAATCCTGCTAATGCCACATGTCAGGTTTTGGGAGTCTATGATAGAAGCCTTACCAAGGTTATGGCTCAGGTTTTAGGCAACTTAGGTTTAAGGCGGGCTTTTGTTGTTTATGGACTTGATACTCTGGATGAGATTTCCATAACAGGCCCTACACAGGTTTCCGAGCTTAAAAACAAAAAGGTGCGAACTTATATCATAACACCACAAAAGTACGGTTTTAGAAAAGCACATTTAAAAGATATAGCAGGTGGCAACGTAAAAGGTAATGCGAAAGCTGTGCGCTTGGTTTTAGAAGGCGCAAAAGGACCAAAAAGGGATGTTGTTTTATTAAACGCAGCCTATGCTATTTATGCCGCTTCTGCTGCTAAGAGCATAAAGGAAGCAATAAAGAAAGCAAAAGAATCAATAGATTCAAGAGTTGCTCTTAAGAAATTAAATCAGCTAAGGAAGTTTAAAGGATGATAGCGCAGATAATAGAAGAAAAACAAAGACATATTTCTCTTTGTAAAGGGCAGCTGCCTTTGGATGAGCTTATAAATAAGGCCAGAGAAGCTATTAACCAAAGGCACAGTTTTAAGAGTGCAATATCAAATCAGTCTGATGTAAACCTTATAGCAGAAATAAAAAAGGCCTCCCCTAGCCGTGGTGTTATTCGGGAAAATTTTAACCCATCTGAGATTGCCAAGGCTTATCAAGTAGCTGGTGCAAGCGCTATTTCCATTCTCACAGAAGAGAAATACTTTTTAGGCTCTTTGGATTACATAAACATAGTCAAGCAGGTGTGCAGCTTGCCGGTATTAAGGAAAGATTTTATTGTGGATGAATATCAGATATATGAGTCGTGCTATTATGGAGCTGATGCGGTTCTTCTTATTGCAGATATTCTTTCCAATGACCAGATAGTAAAATTTAAAAACATAGCCACATCCCTGAATATGGATTCTTTAATAGAGATACATAGCGAGGAAGATTTAGAAAAAGTAATAAGCGTGGATGCGGATATTATAGGTATTAATAACAGAGATCTTCACACCTTTAAGCTGAATTTAAAAACATCGGAGAATCTTATTGGATCGATCCCAAAAGGAAAGATAATAGTTATAGAAAGTGGTATAAAATCAAATTCAGATTTAATGTTTTTTAAAAGCTTAGGAGCCAATGCTGTGTTAATTGGTGAGGCTTTTATGGAAAATAAAGATATTGGCGCTAAGGTAAAAGAGGTTTTAGGCAGGTAATGGTTAAAGTCAAAATATGCGGCATAACAAATCTAGATGATGCAAAAGTGGCTATTGAGGCAGGAGCAAATATGCTGGGTTTTGTTTTTTATAATAAAAGCCCCAGATATATAAGGCTGGATAGGGCTAAGGAAATTATAGATACACTGTCGCAGGAAGTGGAAGTTGTAGCATTATTTGTTAATGAGAAAAAAGAAACAGTATCAGACACTATTAGTCAAATTAAACGAATAGACCTTTTGCAATTTCATGGTAATGAAACGCTGGATTATTGTAATGCTTTTAACAAAAGGGTAATTAAGGCTATAAGGGTTAAGGATCAGGATTCCATAAGGCAAATGTCTGATTACAAAGTCAATTTTTTCCTGCTTGATACTTTTAACGAAGATGTATATGGAGGAAGCGGAAAGAGCTTTGATTGGCAACTTGCGAAAGAAGCAAAGAGAATGACAGATACACCGATAATATTATCCGGAGGATTAAATCCCGAGAATGTTAAAGATGCAATAAAGGCAATTGCTCCATACGCAGTTGATGTTTCAAGCGGTGTAGAGCGTTCCCCGGGAAGAAAAAATCCGGAATTAATAAAAGATTTTATTGCCAATGTCAAAAACGCAGCAGATTTTTAAATATATATAGAACCGGAGGTTAAGATGCTTCCAAATAAAAAAGGTTATTTCGGCATATTCGGCGGTAAGTATGTTCCTGAGACATTAATGAATGCCTTAGCAGAACTTGAGGCTGAATACAAAAAAGCCAAAAAAGACAAAAAATTTAAAAAAACGCTTGAGTATTATCTTAAGCAGTATGCAGGCCGCCCCACATCACTGTATTATGCCGAAAACCTGACAAAGTTGTATAAAAAAGCAAAGATATTTTTAAAGCGAGAAGACCTTTGTCATACAGGTGCTCATAAAATTAACAATACCTTAGGGCAGGGCCTTTTAGCAGTGCGCATGAGGAAACCACGCATTATAGCTGAGACCGGAGCTGGGCAGCATGGCGTTGCCGCAGCTACTGTTGCTGCTATGTTTGGATTAAAGTGTGATATATATATGGGCACAGAGGATATTAGGCGACAGAACCTTAATGTTTTTCGTATGAAATTATTAGGGGCAAAAGTAATTCCTGTTAAAAGTGGTTCATGTACGCTGAAGGATGCAACAAATGAAGCAATTAGGGATTGGGTCACTAATGTTAGAGATACTCATTATATAATTGGCTCAGTAGTAGGGCCACATCCATATCCTGTAATGGTGAGGGATTTTCAATTAGTAATAGGCAATGAAACAAAACAACAGCTTAAGGCCATAACCAAAAGATCAGCTCCGGATTATCTTCTTGCCTGTGTTGGTGGTGGAAGCAACGCTATTGGTTTGTTCTATCCCTTTTATGGTACAAAAGCAAAATTCATTGGTGTTGAAGCAGCAGGAATAAGTTTAGCAAGCGGTAAGCACGCTGCAACCTTACTTAAAGGGGAAATGGGTGTGCTTCATGGTACAAAGAGTTATTTGCTGCAGGATAAAAATGGACAGATAAAAATAGCGCATTCTATATCCGCGGGCTTGGATTATCCAGGTGTTGGCCCAGAGCACTCTTTTTATAAAAAAAGTAAAAGGGCTGAATACGTAGCAGTGACAGATAAGCAGGCTCTAGAAGGTTTTAAACTGCTTTCTAAGTCAGAGGGAATTATACCTGCCTTAGAATCTGCCCATGCTATTAGCTATCTTAAAAAGCTTATGCCAAAGACGAAAAAGGGCGAGATAGTAGTTGTGTGTTTATCTGGTAGGGGTGATAAGGATATTGATATTATTAAGGACCTAGGAGTTGTAAATGAGTAGAATAAATAGAAAATTCGAGGAATTAAAGAAAAAACGCAAGAAGGCGTTAGTAATATACATATGCGCCGGGGATCCGGATATAAATACAACTTATGATTTAGTTTTAACGTTAGAAGCTTCCGGCGCAGATATTATTGAGCTTGGCATGCCTTTTTCTGATCCTTTAGCAGATGGTCCGACTATTCAGGAAGCTTCACAAAGAGCGTTAAAGAAAAATATAAATATATCTAAGATTTTTGCTTTAGTAAAACGATTAAGAGTAAAAACTCAGATCCCGATTGTTTTAATGGGATATTATAATACAGCCTTAGCATATGGTTTAAATAAATTTATCAAAGATGCAAAGAAGGCTGGTGTTGATGGCGCAATTATTGCAGATTTACCAACAGAAGAAGCCGCAGAATTTATAAAATATTCAAGAAGACAAAAATTTGACACAATATTTTTAGCAAGCCCGACTACAAAGCCTGCAAAAATGAAAGAGATTGCAAAAAAATCAACAGGTTTTATTTATTACGTCTCTTTAACAGGTGTTACGGGTGCAAGGAAAAATCTCACAGCAGGTATTAAAGAGCATGTAAAATTAATAAAACGATATACAAAAAAGGCGGTTTGTGTTGGTTTTGGTATTTCAAAACCATCACAAGTTAAAAACATTAATTCTTTTGCAGATGGAGTTATCATCGGCAGCGCCATTATTAAAAGAATAGAGGCAAACTTAGGAAGCAAAAAGAAGATGTTAAATTCAGTTGCAAGGTTGGTATGCCAATATACGGTGTAATAATAGCAGGAGGAAGGGGCAAGAGATTCTGGCCGCAAAGCAGGATAAGGCGGCCAAAGTATCTTCTTAAGCTTTCAGGACAAAAGCGTACGCTGTTGCAGGGATCGGTATACAGGTTAAAAGGCCTAATCAAAAGTGAGAATATTATTGTTGTTACAAACAAGTTGCAATATTCAGATGTCAGAAAGCAGTTGCCGCAGATACCTAAGGGGAATATTATCCCTGAGCCAATGATGAAAAACACTGCAGCAGCAGTAGGCGTAGCAGCAGCTATTATTAATAAAAAAGACTCCGATGCAATAATAGTGGTTGTTCCCGCGGATCAGCTTGTAAAGAACGAGAAAAGACTTAAAGCTGCCCTGAAAAAGGCAGCACACTTTGCTAAATCAAGTGATTCTATAGTTACAATAGGCATAAAACCAACATTCCCTGCCACAGGTTTTGGCTATATAAAGATTGGCAGAAAGGCCCAGGGTAATATTTTTAAGGCAGAAAAATTTATAGAAAAGCCTGATATTAAAAAAGCAAACATTCTTATAAAAAATAAAAATTATCTATGGAACAGTGGGATTTTTATTTTTAAAAATTCCTTGATACTTAAAGAAATAAAAAGATATATGCCAAAGCTTGCAAAGGGCTTAAGATCTATCAGGGCCCAGGGGGATTTGAACAGATGCTATAGGGGACTTTCAGATATATCAATAGATTATGGAATTATGGAAAAGTCCAGAAAGGTATATGTCGTGAAGGCAAACCTTAAGTGGCATGATATAGGTTCTTGGATGTGTTTATATGATATTATGAAGCCCGATAGAGTAGGAAATATTGTGATGGGTGCTAATTCTACGATTGATACTAAAAATTCAATTCTTATAAGCAATAAAAAGCACTTAATCGGAACTATCGGCCTTGATAATATTATAGTTATTCATACAGAGGATGCGACATTGGTCTGCGGGAAGAATAAATTAGAGGCAGTTAAGGATTTAGTTAGCAAAATGGATAAGAAAAATTTAAGGAAGTTTTTATGAGCCCCGGACGCATTTTAGCATTAGATGTGGGTGATGTAAGAATAGGCGTGGCAGTAAGCGATGAGACAAATACTATATCCACAGGTATTGATGTTATTAAAAGAAAATATGTTTCCAAGGACATAGAAAAAATAAAAGATTATATAAAAGAATACAATGTAAGCAAGGTTGTTGTTGGCCTGCCCCTTACATTAAGGGGAACAAAAAGCGCGCAGACACTAAAAGTTGAAGATTTTATCAGTGATTTAAAGAAAAACCTAAATGTTGAAATTACTACTTTTGATGAGAGTTTAACTACCGCTGAAGGCGAGGAAATACTAATTGCAGCTAATATGAGCAGAAAAAAAAGAAAAGCAGTTATAGACAAGGTGGCTGCGCAGATAATATTACAGGAATATTTGGAGTTAAATCGTGCACAAAATAACTAGATTAGATAATGACCTTACAGTAATTACAGACAGGATGCCCAATACAGGTTCTGTTGCTATCGGATTTTGGATAAAGGCCGGTGGCAGGTATGAATACGCAAATCTACAGGGGATATCACATTTTATAGAACACATTTTATTTAAGGGTACCAAAAAAAGGGATTATAAACAGATAAAAGAATCTATAGAGGGCGTTGGCGGGGCGTTTAATGCGTTTACCTCTGAGGAATGTACGTGTTATTATGTAAAAATAGTTTCCAAATATTTAGAGATTGCAGTAGATGTACTTTCTGACATGGTCCTTAATCCTCTTTTTGCAAAAAAAGAGATTGATAAAGAGAGGAACGTTATTATTGAAGAGCTAAGAATGTATTTGGATTTACCAAACCAATATGTAAGTGAACTTTTAGATGAGTTGTTGTGGCCCGAACATCCTTTGGGGCGGTCACTTTTGGGAACCCATAATACCTTAGCAGCTATAAAAAGAAAGGAACTAATGCACTATAAGGGTATTTATCATGTTCCCTCTAATATAACAATAGTGGCATGTGGCGATGTGGAACATGATATGATTGTTGCCCTACTCCAGAAGGCCTTTAGTTCTTCAGCAGCAGCATCTAGTGGAGGTTTAGAGTTGAAGAGGCCACACAAAACACAGGCAGCTCCAAAAATAAATTTTTATTCAAAAGCCACTGAGCAGACGCATCTTTGCTTAGGTGTTCATGGATTAGATAGATTAGACCAGGGCAGGTATGCGCAAAGCATTTTAAATGTGATACTTGGTGGAAACATGTCAAGCCGTCTTTTTAATGAAGTAAGAGAAAAGCGTTGTCTTGCATATGAAATAGGCTCAGGCATAAAAGAATATGTTGATACTGGTGCATTATTTATTCATGCAGGAGTTGATAATAACAAAGCAGCAGAGGCGGTTGCAGTAATTGTTTCTGAGTTAAATAAATTAAAAGACAAACGTGTTAGCAAACAGGAATTAACACAGGCTAAGGAATATTATAAGGGCCGCTTGTTTATGGGGCTTGAGGATGCATTGTTTAATATGTTGTTTCTTGGAGATCAGATTACCAGCACAGGAAAAGTTTATACAAAGGATGGTATTGAAGCAGGTGTAGATAAAGTAGGGCTTAATGAGATAAAAGCAATAGCTGAGAAGATTTTTGTTAACAATTCTTTAAATATGGCTATTATAGGGCCTCACAAGAGAGAGAATAAAAAAGAAATAGAGAAGGCATTTAAATTTTAATAAAGGAAAAAGCAAAATGAGGATAAAAAAAGACATAATCATAGCACCGTCAATATTATCAGCTGATTTTAGCAAACTTGCACATGAAATAAAACGTGTAGAAAAAGCAGGCGCTGATTGGATTCATATAGATGTTATGGACGGGCATTTTGTTCCTAATTTGACAATTGGCGCACCTGTAGTAAAGAATCTGCGAAAAAGAACCAGCTTAGTTTTAGATTCGCATCTTATGATTGAAGAGCCGGCTAAATACGTAGATGATTTTATAGAGGCAGGTTCTGATATAATAACGTTGCATATTGAGTCTGATGGCGATATAAAGTCTATTATCAAAAGAATAAAGGCTCACAAAGTAAAGGTGGGGGTCTCTGTTAAGCCAAAAACACCTTTGAATGCGCTAAGTGGAGTCTTGCATTTAGTGGATATGGTGCTTTTTATGACTGTTGAACCAGGTTTTGGTGGGCAGGCTTTTATAAGGAGTGTTCTTCCAAAGATAAGAAAGTTAAAAGGTAAATTCGATGGCTATATTCAGGTTGACGGTGGCATAAACAAGACCACTGCAAAATTTGCTATTGCCGCCGGAGCAAATGTGTTAGTAGCAGGGTCATATATATTTGGTGCAAAAAATATAGCAAAGGCTATAAAATCTTTAAAACAGTAAATAATGAATATTAAATTCGGTACAGATGGCTGGCGGGGAATCATTGCTGAGGATTTTACATTTGAAAACGTACGCAAAGTTTCTCAGGCCATAGCTGATTATGTAAACAGTAAACAGCATACAGTAAGCAGTCCACAGCTTATTGTTGGGTATGACAGGAGGTTTTTGTCCGCGGAATATGCAAAGATTGCTTGTGAGGTTTTTGCTGCTAATGGTATAAAAACATATTTCACAGTCAATCCTGCGCCAACACCTGCTATAACCTTTGCCATAAAAAGAAAAGGTTTATCTGCTGCGGTTATAATAACAGCTAGCCATAATCCAGCTATATTTAATGGTATAAAATTTAAAACACAAGATGCTGCACCGGCAGACGGATATGTAACAGAAAAAATAGAAAAGCTAATAGGAAAACATAAGCCGAAAACCTTGGTAACAAATAATGCTTTAATAAAAAATGTAGATGTTGATGAGGGTTATATTAAATTTATAAAAAGCTATATTGATTTTGATATAATAAATAAGAAAAAACTCACCCTTTTGGTGGATTATATGCATGGTGCAGGGTCTGGCTATCTTGAGAGATTATTGAAAGATACAAATTGTAAGCTAACAGCTATAAGGGGTGAGCGGGATGTACTTTTTGATGGAGGCAATCCCGAACCAGTACGTAGAAACCTAAGAGAATTTTTAAAAAAGAGCAAAATTAGCAAACCACATCTTGGGATTGCCCTTGATGGTGACGCAGATAGGATAGCTGCCTGTGGCGCTGATGGGGAATATTTAAACAGTGGCCAGATAATCTCTCTTATATTGCTACATCTGCTAGAACATAAAAAACTTAAAGGAATGGTAGTAAAGACTATTTCTGGCACTAGCTTGATAGAGAAAATAACAGAGGATTTTGGTTTGAAGCTATTAGAGACCCCGATTGGATTTAAATACATATCCAAAATTATGTTAGAGCAGGATGTTCTAATAGGCGGGGAGGAGTCCGGCGGCATAGGTTTTAAAGGATATATCCCAGAAAGAGACGGCATAATCTCAGGCTTGCTTCTTCTTGAAATGGTAGCAGTAAGGGGAAAATCTATAGATAAAATAATGAAAGATGTAAATAAAAGATATGGTAAATTTTGCTATAATAGGCTGGATTTAAAAATGCCTGTAAAAAAAGGAAAGACTATTCTCGCTAAATTACAAAAATCTCCTCCAGAGACACTATCTGGGAAAAAAATTATACAAATAAAAACATACGATGGTGTAAAATTTATCTTAAAAGACAAAAGCTGGCTACTTATAAGGCCCTCTGGCACAGAACCTGTAATGAGGGTATATGCTGAAGGCTCAAGCAGCCAAAGCGTAAACAGATTATTAAATATTGGCAAGAACTTGGTATCTAAATGGAACTAAAACACATACGCAATTTTTGCATAATAGCGCATATTGACCACGGCAAATCAACGTTGGCAGACAGAATGATCCAGCTTACAGGGACGGTTTCTAAGAGGGAATTTAGGAATCAAATGCTGGATGACATGGACCTAGAGAGGGAGCATGGTATCACGATTAAGGCTTCTGCAGTTTGTTTAAAATATAAAGCAAAAGATGGCACTACTTATTTGTTAAATCTAATAGATACGCCTGGGCACGTTGATTTTACATATGAGGTTTCAAAATCAATAGGAGCCTGTGAGGGTGCATTGCTATTGGTTGATGCAGCTCAGGGAGTTGAGGCACAGACAGTAGCTAATTTATATGTAGCTGTTGAACATAATCTTACTATTATTCCTGTGATAAATAAAATAGATCTTGCGAACGCACAGATAGATCAAGTAAAAAAACAAATAAAGGATATTTTAGGCATTGACGAAGATGAGATATTATTAGCCAGCGCAAAAGAAGGAATGGGCTGTGACCAAATTTTAGAGGCAGTAGTTAGGGAAGTACCTGCCCCGCTTGGAGATGACGCTAAGCCTTTGCAGGCTCTGGTATTTGATTCGCAATATAATCAATATAAAGGAGTTGTTGTTTATATAAGGGTAGTTAATGGAAAAATTGTACCCAATATGAATATAAAATTTATGCAAGGCGATGAAGCATTTGAGGTATTAGAAACAGGGGTTTTTAAGCCTGGGATGACTAAAGTAGATTGCCTTAAAGCTGGAGAAGTAGGGTATTTTACAGCAAATATACGTCAAGCAAAAGATGTGATAGCAGGGGACACAGTTACCAATTTAGTCCAGCCGGCACAACAGTCTTTGCCTGGATATAAAAAAGTTATACCCATGGTTTATTGCGGTATATACCCGGTTAATAGTAAAGATTTTTCTTTAATGCGTGACGCTGTTGAGAAGATGCGCTTATCAGATGCATCTTTTATTTATGAACCAGAGAGTACAGGTTCAATTGGTTTTGGTTTTCGCTGTGGTTTTTTAGGGCTGCTGCATATGCAAATTATACAGGAGAGATTAGAAAGAGAATTTAATTTAAACCTTATTATAACTAGTCCGAGTGTTATTTATCAAATCACAACCACAAATGGGAAGGTAGTAAAAATAGATAATCCTACTAAATTTCCTCCGCTGAGCCATATTGATAAAATTGCAGAACCCTTTGTGCGTGCAGACATCTTTATACCAGCTGATGCCATGGGCACTATTATGGAGTTTTGCATAAACAGAAGAGGTGTTTATATAAGTACTGAATATTTAACAACAGAGAGAGTGAAGCTAGCTTATGATTTCCCTTTATCAGAAATTATAGTAGATTTCTACGATAAGATAAAATCAATGACAAAGGGTTTTGGCTCTCTGGATTATAATTTCTTAGACTATAGGTCGGGAAATATGGTAAAACTGGATGTTCTTATAAATGATGAAGTATGTGATGCATTGTCATCAATAATCCATGCGGACAAAGCACAGTCAAAGGGGCGGATTCTGATTGAAAAATTTAAAGAACTTATCCCGCGGCAATTGTTTGAGATAGTTGTGCAAGCAGCTGTTGGAAGCAAAATAATTGCTAGAACCTCAATAAGGCCGCTTAAAAAACACGTGACAGCAAAGTGCTACGGTGGAGACATCACAAGAAAAAGAAAACTCTGGGAAAAGCAAAAGGAAGGCAAAAAAAAGATGAAGCGTTTTGGCAGGGTAGAGATACCACAGGAGGCATTTATAGCCGCACTGAAAACATAGCGCTTCCTTAACTTTGGAGTAATTATGAAAATAAATCCACAATTTAAACAAATTGTAAAAGAATACGCTGAAGCTATTATAATTGCTTTTGTGCTGGCAATGATTATAAGAACATTCATAATACAAGCATTTAAAATACCAACTGGTTCTATGAGGCTCACACTCATAGAGGGTGACAGGATCCTTGTAAATAAATTTATATATAGGTTTAAAGAACCAGAAAGAGGAGATGTTGTAGTTTTTAAATATCCAGAAGACCCAAAAAAGGATTTTATAAAGCGGCTCATAGCAAAACCAGGTGAAACAGTGCAAATAATAGATGGCAATATCTGGATAGATGGAGAAATGATCCAAGAGCCAGAGCAGGTTAGAGGTATTTATTATTATAATTATGGGCCATGGGGCAGAGAAAGTGAAGAAGTCCATGTGCCAGAGGATTCTTATTATGTGCTTGGAGACAATAGCTCAAGTTCCAGAGATTCCCGTTATTGGGGATTTGTTAAGCGTAAGGCAATTAAAGGTAAAGCTTTAGTTATATACTGGCCACTTACAAGAATGAGAAAAATAGAATGAGTTTAGCGAATAAGATAACGTTAATAAGGATATTGCTGGTTCCATTTTTTATAACCTGTTTTATCTATTATACTCCGGAGCGGGATTTTTTAAGATTCACAGCGCTTATAATATTTGTAATTTCAGTACTAACTGATGCAATTGACGGTTATATTGCCCGTAAATATTACCAGAAGACAATATTAGGCACTTTTCTAGACCCTATAGCGGATAAATTATTAATAATCTCTGCGTATATATGTTTATCTGTGGTAGCCATACTACCTGGTGAATTTAGGCTACCAGCATGGGTGACCATTACTGTAATAAGTAGAGATGTTTTAATAATTTTGGGATTTATAATAATGGATATGCTTATAGGAAAAACAGAGGCAAAGCCAAGCCTGCTTGGAAAGATTACCACTGCTTTGCAGATGCTTACTATCATAGTGGTTCTGCTGAAATTTAATTATGCGTATATAGTCTGGACATCAGCAGTAATATTTACCATACTCTCTGGCATAGGGTATTTAATAAGAGCCAACCGGATATTCAATGAAACCCAATAAAATCATATCTCCACCAACAATAGCAATAGTAGGTTCGCCTAATGTCGGCAAGTCGTCACTTTTTAATCGTATGGCTGGCAGGAGAAAAGCTATAGTTGAATCTAAGCCAGGGATTACAAGAAACAGATTATCAGCAGATATTTTTTTCAAAGACAAAAAAATAAGGATAATAGATACTGGAGGAATTAAATCAACCTCCAAAGAAAAAATAGACCAACTTGTATACAAGCAAGTTAAAGATACAGTCAACAGCGCAGATGCCATATTGTTTGTTTGCGATGCTAGAGCAGGAGCTACGCCTGTGGATTATCACATAACATCCCTTTTGCGCAAATCATCTAAAAAAGTGTTCCTTGCTGTTAATAAGATGGATGATCAGAACTTAGAAGGCTTGATCTATGATTTTTACCAACTGGGAATTGGGCAGCCCTATCCTGTCTCTGCTATGAATGGGCATGGCATAGAAGCACTCCTAGAGAGTATGTCTGAGGTAGCTCCTTCTGAAAAAGAGGAAATACCTCAAGAGACGCAGCCGCCAAAAGATAAAATCACTGTTGCTGTAGTTGGAAGAGCTAATGTGGGAAAGTCTTCATATATAAATTCACTATTTGAAGAAGATGTAGTTATAGTTGATGATATTGCCGGAACTACAAGGGATTCTGTGGACATACATTTTGAATACTTAAACAAAATTTTCACTTTGGTGGATACTGCTGGTATGAAGCATAAGAGGAAATTAACTGAAACAGTGGAGGTCTTTAGCCTAGCACGCTCAAAAGAGTCTATAAGAAAGGCAGAAGTTGTTTTGGTTATGCTTGATGCGGCAGAAGGCTTGTGTGTTGATGATATAAAGATTATTGAATATGTGATAGAAAACGCAAAACCCTGCGCTATTGTAGTCAACAAATGGGATTTAGAAAAGAACATAAAACAACAGGATTACGAGAGAGCGCTGAAAGAGCGTCTTAAATTGCTGGAATGGATACCTGTTGTTTTTATCAGCTGTCTTCGGAAGAGAAACCTTTTACAGGCATTAGAGCTGGCTTGCGCACTTAAAGAAAGAGTAAATAAGAGCATAAGAACAGTAGAGCTTAATGATTTGTTAGGCGAGATTCGCACTACTCACCCACATCCGCTAATCAAGGGCAGGAAGATAAGTATTAATTATACTACACAGGTGCAGATAGCACCACAAACCTTTATATTGTTTTGTAATCATCCAAAATTGGTAAGATCTGATTATTTAAAATTTTTAGAAAATAATATTCGTTCACATTTTGGATTATTTGGAGTACCTATCAGATTTAAATTAAAGGAGAAGTAGCTCATGGTAATGTTTATTATCGCTATATTGTTAGCATATTTAATCGGTTCTATACCAACAAGCTATATTATCGGACGATTAAAAAAAGGCATAGATATTAGAAGCTATGGTAGTGGTAATGTAGGGGCAACAAATACATTGCGCGTACTTGGAAAAAAGATGGGGATCTTAGCTTTATTTATTGATATGGCCAAGGGCGCGTTTTGCGTTATTGTGTTAACCGCATTATTTTATAACAGCCAGTTGCATATGAGCCTGTATGTATTTAAGGTATATTTAGCAGCTTTTGCTGTTTTTGGACATATTTGGACAGTTTTTTTAAGGTTCAAAGGTGGTAAAGGAATTGCTACCAGTTGCGGCGTTGCTTTAGCATTGATCCCTATACCTGCATTAATAGCTATTTCTGTGTGTATTTGTGTTATAAGTTTGAGCAAATATGTATCATTAGGGTCGTTGGTCATGATGGCAAGTTTGCCATTTTTAGTAGTGTTATTTAAGCAACCAAATCCATATCTTATTTTATTCATAACGCTATTGTTAGCAACGAGTTACACGCATAAAGAAAATATAAAGAGATTGCTCTCCGGTAAGGAAAGTAAGATAACCAAAAAAAATGACCCCACGGGTTGACAAAATACAGACCATGGTGTATACTTTAATGGTATAAAAGAAGAGATTGTTTTTAGGCGTAATTAAACATATTTAAAAAGTAAATAAATAGTCGAAAGAGACTAACTAGTTATTAAACGGATAAAAAAATGAAAAGAATAGTCATATTAACGATAATTATAGTTGCGGCGCTTTTCTCAAATGCCAGAGCATTGGAGCCAGGCGCATGCCTAGGGCCTAGCGCAAGATTAGATATTGAGTTATTTAGTCACTTGTCTGAGCTGCTTAGTGACTCGAGCAAGGGTGATTTATCTTTCTGTCTGGGTTATATAAAGAAATCCAAAAATAACAATCAAGAGATAGCTGAGTTTATATCAACCTGGTCCTCGCAAGATTACAGCAGGAGCATACCATCAATGTTTCGAAACAAAATAGATAGAGTGGTTGGAAAATTAAGCAGAATAGATTATCAACAGCTTATAATTGATATAGACCTTATAAAAAATTCTCAACTTACAGTTACTGATATGGTTAAGTTGATAAAAGGCACCAGCCTTTACAGAAATAAAGGGTAATTTGGGGCAGTTATGAGCAAATTCTATTATATTTTTTTAATTATGGTATTACTTATAGTAACACTATGCTTTGATCAGCATATAAGTGTAGTTGGTGCAGAGAATATAACAGGTGAGATAAAGTCAGGAAGTGGAATTCTTTACGAAAAAGGTATTGCAGGTACAAAAGATCAACATGATGCGCGTATAAAAAGAGAAACATGGGCAGAATCTAGCCGCGGCGTATATACAAAATCAAGCACCCACCTTTATTTTCAAGACCTGTATTTTGATTTAGGACAGATAGTCTCTGAGGAAGCAACATTTGATAATAGCGGAAGGCCTATAAAAGCCAGCCAGATGATACAGGATGCTTTAAGCCCAGCGATTTTACAGCAAAGGCTATTAAGTAACATAGAATACAATCAAAATAATAAACCAATAAGCTATAAGGAAGAAATATTTATAAGCGCCAATGATTATCTGAGTGATACCATTGTAAGGTTTTTTTCAACAAGTGATATTTATAAAATTCAATATAGTGACTCAGGTAAACCAGTAACCATATTAGGTAATACAGAGATTGTTATAAGTGATAATGAAGGTAATGCCCTTTTAAACATAATGGGTTCATTTACTAAGCGGGCAAAATATGATCTCAGTGGAAAAATAATCGGATATTATAGATATGGTATTGATAATATTGTGGTAGCAGATGGTGCTGGTGAAATTATTGTAACTGCACCGCCTTCAGCAACAAAGGCCCAAGACCAGGATGAATATAGGGTAGGCATAGTAAACATAAAAGACGAGCAGCGCCTGCACGATATTTTAAATAATCAAACTTTCATTAACCAATTATTGGCAAAATTTGGCTTGGCGCAGCTATTTTACAAAGCGTTTCATGCAGAAAAGTTCTACGAAGCATTATCTTATTTGCAAATAGAAAATACACCGGAAGAGATAATGAGCTTGCAAAATATCACATCTGCCTTTAAGGGCCTAATTAGAGAGCGCCAACAGGCATATGCTTTATTCCAGAATGACGTTGATATGTATTATGAAGAATTAGCTGAAGTTTTATTTGAGAATGTTAACTTATGGTGGGATAGAGGTGTTTCCCCACAAGAACATTATGCAGGAAGTGATAAAATTTTAAGTAAATCCGAATATAGGAAAATAGTAGATGATGCTGTTGTATGTTTAACATCCAGGGCAGATACGTTGGGTGCAACAACAACCATGCCTCAGCAGATACTTTCACTTGAGCAGCATTTGCGTACACAAATGATTATGAATTCAAAACTTAACTATATAAAGAACCTAAGAAACGCTGTTTCTACGCTGGATAAGCAGCTGTCGATAGAGGCGGGAAAGCTTGATCGGCCCGTATTAATCCACGAAAAAGATACAATAGAAGCATTAATTGCCCTTCCACCAAAAGACTCCCATAGCTCTAAATTGAGCAAAAATCATTAAAAATATGGAATTTTTTACTATTTTATGTGTTTTACTAATAGGAGGCCTAAAGGCCAAGAATCACTTCTCGTCTTTTGAAGATGATGAGATGGTGGAAAGGGCCAAGCAAGGAGATAGGGCAGCCTTTGATAAACTCTATAATAAATACAAGCGCCCTATACTTAATTATATCTATAGGCTAATAGGTGATTTTTTTCATGCAGAAGAGCTTACACAGGAGACATTTATAAGGGTTTATGGAAATATTGGCCGTTATGTAAAAAAGACGAAATTTTCTTCCTGGGTTTACGCGATTGCCGGAAACTTAGCAAAGAACTTTTTAAGAGACAGAAGCCGTAAATATGAAATTTCCATTAATAAACAGATTGCTACAGACCAGGAAGGCGAGATTTCACTTTTAGATGTGCTTGCACATGAAGGCAAAGGGCCAGAAGAACATACCTTAAGCAAGGAAACAGAAGAGGTAATTCAAAAAGGCATAAACAAATTAAGGCCCAAGCATAAAGAAGTCATAATATTGTGTGATATAGAAGGCCTTCCTTATGAGGATGCAGCTAAGATTTTAAAATGTCCTTCTGCTACAGTAGGAAGCAGGTTATCAAGAGCACGAGAGAATTTAGCAAGGATTTTAGGATTTATGAAAGAGCGTGGTTAAAAATGAAATGCAAAATTAAATTCAAAGACATATCAAGTTATGTTGATGGTGCATGCACCAAGCATAAAGCAGGAAAGCTGGAGCAACACCTTCAGTCATGTCAGGAGTGCGCCCAGTCACTAGAGGGGCTGCGCTTACTTAAGCAATCGCTTTCTGTGCTTACACCTGTACAAGAATCCCCTAATTTTGATTTTGCATTCAACCAAAGACTTAAAGAAAAAACAGAAGAGAACATTTCAGTTTCATTAAATAAAGCCATGGAAACAGCACTTTCAGGAATAAGGAATGCTTTTGCGCCAAAGATACCTGCTCTAGTGAAAATTGCCGCCTCCTTTATTTTGGTCATAGCTGTATTGGTTAGTGGTTATAATTATTATATATATAGCAATTTGCCTGTTATTAAAACAGTTAATGGTGAAGCAAAAATTTACAAGCCGCAAACGCAGGAGTGGTTAATAGCTAAATCAAATATGCGTTTAAAGGAAAACTACAGGATAAAAATAGCGCAAGGAGCTATTGTTGATATTAGCTCCAGAGGCAAATATACCTCAAGGCTTAAGCAAGGTGCTGATATAACAATTGCCAGATTAGATGTTAACAGACTTAATCATTTTACGAAATTTGATATAAAATCTGGCACCTTAATGGTAAATACGAGAAAAGGATTTAAAGGATCAAATATGCTGCTTGTGACCCCCGACTGTAAGGCAAAGGTAGTAGGCACAGCTTTTGCTGTTGATGTAAGAGGTGTATCTACATGGCTAGGAGTGTTGGAAGGAGTAGTAAAGGTGACATCGCAAGATAAAGATGTTTATGTAAACGCAGGACAAAAGACGCAAGTTGCTTCAGGTGCATTGCCTGATGTACCAACTCTTTTAGCAGATAATGAATGGCTTGTTATACAGGAATTATATCAATTAGGTGAGAAGCCGCAAGTTGTACTACTTATTAGCGCCAGAGAGAATAGAGTGCGTGAACTTTTAAGGCCTGCGCCGTTATATATATTGGATTCAGCGCCAAGGACAATACCTAAAGAATTTGAAAACATACTCAAGATAATCAATAGGGCTGTGGAGGATAATGATGTAGAAACCCACAAGATTGCCATAAAGAGACTGCAGCGGTTAATAGAGGTCCATCCAAATCCTAAATATAATCCGCAATTTCTTATGTTCATAGGCTCATATTACTACTATGTAGGAGATTATAAAAAAGCAATAGATGTTTTTGCTGCGGTGGTCAAAAAATACCCGGAGTATGCTCTTTCAAGCCTTGCACAGCGTGCTGTAGCCCAGATATATCAGAGTAATATAAGGGATAAAGATAAAGCTGAATCTGCTATTGAGAAATTGTTGAAGAATTATCCCAATAGCGTAGATGCTAAAAAATTCAATAAATAAATGGAATAATATTCACTCTTTGGTGTTATATATAATAGGTAAACAGTTAACAAAGGAGTGATTATATAGAGTAAAAAGAAGCACACAGGTCCCTAATCCCCCTAAAAAGCCCCGATTATCGGGGTTTTTTATTTGTTTGACTTATATGAACTATTTGATATACTAAAAAGACTATGAATTCTAAAAAAAGAATAGCTATATTAGGCGACGGGAGCTGGGGCACTACGCTTGCTATATTATTCTCTGGAAAAGGCCATGAGGTATTTTTGTGGGGAGTATTTCCTGATTATATACAGTCCCTTAAGAGGAGCCGCGAGAACACAAAATTCCTTCCACAATTTGAAATACCTGAAGCTGTTAATATAACAGATGATGTCAAAGAGGCAACCCTTGGCGCAGATATTGTAGTTGTGGCCACTCCATCACAATTTACCAGAAAGGTGCTAAGTGGCTTCAAAGCCCTGGATTTTTCAAATTGCGCAATAGTAAGCGTTGTAAAAGGTGTTGAAAATAAGACTTTAAAACGCATATCAGAGATAATAAAAGAAGAGTTGAATAGCAATAAAATATGCACCTTATCAGGGCCAACCATTGCTTTAGAGATAGCCAGAGGTGCGCCGGCATCAGCTGTTGTTGCATCTGAAGATTCAAAGCTTGTCGCAGAGGTGCAGAATGCGTTTATCACAGATAGGTTTAGAATTTATACAAGTTCCGATATTATAGGTGTAGAGTTGGGCGGCAGTTTAAAAAATATAATTGCCATAGCTGCAGGTATATCAGATGGATTAGGTTTTGGTACTAATGCAAAAGCTGCTCTTTTTACCAGGGGCCTTGTTGAGATAAAACGCTTAGGAGTGGCTATGGGAGCAAAAGAAGAGACTTTTAATGGCCTAAGTGGAATAGGTGATTTAATGACTACATGCACAAGCCCTTATAGCCGTAATCGCCATGTTGGCGAAGAAGTAGCAAAGGGAAAAGAGCTTACCGAGATTATACAGCAGACAGAGCAGATAGCAGAAGGTGTTTATACTACAGAATCAGCTTATGAATTAGCAAAAAAACACAATGTTGAAATGCCAATAACAGAGCAGGTGTATAAAGTGCTGTTTGAGAACAAAAATCCGTTAGAAGCTGTAATAGAATTAATGACCCGCCAAAAGAAAGAAGAATAACCCCTATACCAATAAAAAAACCCTTTTTTCAAGGGCTTTTTCATAGGCTGTAAACCTGATAGCTTCCGCTACCATTTGCCTCCTTTTGTTTTCTAAATAAAATATACATTATGAATGCAGAAAAGTCAAGGGGTGGCAAGAAAAAAGGTGACAGACATATAATTTTTTAGATAGAAAAAAATTGAGTATTTGTCCTAATTTTTATCTTTATTTCATTTGACTTATATATATACTATTTGATATACTAAAACGCTATAGTAAGTCATATTGCGATAAGGTCCTTCAGCAGCTAAGATGCTCTTTTTCATCGCATCTTTTTACGCTGCTTCAGGATCGAATTTGCTTTGCAAATTCGGGGTGTGGCGCAGTTTGGCTAGCGCGCTTGAATGGGGTTCAAGAGGTCGCCGGTTCAAGTCCGGCCACCCCGACCATGCACCACTCCATCGAACCTTTAGTTCGATGTCGGGTGCATGGCAAGCCACAACTACAAATAAATTATAGGAGAGAATAATGCGAAAAGTAAAAGTTGGGTTAATTGGTTTTGGCACTGTAGGTGCTGGAGTAGTCAAAGAATTAAAGGCAAAACAAGATTATATTAAAGGAAGATATAATGTAGATATCTCATTAGCCAAGGTCTGCGACAAGGACTTAAAGTCAAAAAGAAGCGTCAAGATACCCAGATCGCTTTTAACTAAAAATGCTTATGATATCATAAACAATCCCGACATTGATATATTGGTTGAGCTTATGGGTGGTGTGGGTGCTGCAAAAGGATTTATATTAGCAGCACTGAAGAATAAGAAACATGTTGTTACTGCCAATAAAGCACTTTTATCAGATTCCAAGCGCGAGCTTTTTAAAGTAGCAGAGGAAAATGGTGTTCAGCTGCGTTTTGAGGCAAGTGTTTGTGCGGGTATCCCTATTATAAAAGCACTTAGAGAAGGTTTAGCAGCTAATTGCGTGCAATCAATATATGGAATAGTAAATGGTACTTGCAATTATATACTCTCTGAGATGGCTGAGAAAGAAATAGATTTTAATACTGCTCTTAAGCAGGCTCAAAACAAAGGTTATGCTGAAAGCAATCCTTCGCTTGACATACAAGGGCATGATTCAGCACACAAACTTGCGATCTTAGCTTCGCTTTGCTTTGGAATAGATGTAAAACCTAAACATATTTATACTGAAGGTATTACTGATATTTCAGCTGATGATATAAAATATGCAGCAGGTTTTGGCTATGCCATAAGGTTGTTAGCTATAGCTAAAAAAATAAATAAAGAACTTGAGCTTAGAGTACACCCTACTCTTGTGCCAAAGCGCCATCCACTATCTTCAGT
>Ga0075116_10000019_pt1 | contig 78594 bp, 79 predicted proteins | sample AntAceMetag02UKC_FD_69786 | JGI IMG/M metagenome (GOLD analysis project Ga0075116, IMG submission 69786) | Saline lake microbial communities from Ace Lake, Antarctica- Antarctic Ace Lake Metagenome 02UKC | ecosystem: Environmental > Aquatic > Non-marine Saline and Alkaline > Saline | place...
CTGCAAGAGTAGAGGCAATAGCAACGATAATCAATTGATTAATTTGATTTACCCCCAAACTCAAAGCTCGAGGAATCATTAGCTTACCTATTTTTCTGACTCCCGCATCTTTAAAATCAAAAATCGGTCGATAATAATAACCTGTTTTAAATAAAGCTGGAATCTGAACAAATAAATGCAAAAAAGCACCCAAGACAACTCCCCAGGCCAAACCAATCGTACCAAAAGAAGGAACTAAAACTAAAATTCCAAAAATAATTCCCAGATTATAAACAATCGGGGCCAAAGAATAAGCTAAAAACCTTTTAAAAGAGTTTAAAATTCCAGAAACCACATTTGAAATTCCAAAGAAAATAACTGACAAAAGCATTATTCTAGTCAAATTAGTAGTCTGAGAGAGCTGTTCAGGAGTAAAACCAGGGGCAATTATTTTAACAATTTGCGGAGAAAAAATAAACATAACCACAGCCAAAACCACTAAGGTAACTAACAAAATATTAAGAACACTATTAACAATGTGCCAAGATCTTTCTCTAACTGTCCCCTGATCTTTGTGCCAGTATTCCAAAAAAACTGGGATAAAAGATGATGACAAAGCGCCTAAAACTAAAATATTAAAAATCAAATCTGGTAACTTGAAAGCTGCATAGTAAGTATCTAGGGTTTCACCAGCACCAAAGCTAGACGCTAAAAGTCTATCGCGAAACAAACCTAAGACTCGACTTATTATCGAGGCAAAGCCAATAATAACTGCTCCGCCCATGACAGTCTTAGAAAGCTTATTTAAAATTGTTTTAATCGATGGTTTCATTTTATTTTAAAAAATCAAAAAAAACATATTTCTTTGATTTTACTTATTTACTTTTTACGTTGCAGAACTAAGCCATAGTATTCATCATTCAATAAAACATCCTGTAAAGTCACTTGTTGATCTTCAACTGTTAATCCGCCATCACTAGGGTAAATCCAGGCTGCCCGAACAGTGCTGGGTAAAATAGCTTTTGATTGAAAAATACTTTCAATTGAGCCAGGTTGTTTTTGAACGAGCAAGCTATATGAATCATAAATATTTATCCAAGAAGATAAATCTAAATCAAAAGGTAAACGATACGAAATAACAACCTCACTTGTCTCTCCTGGCTCAGTCTGGATCCAATTTGCAAAAACGGTTTTACCAAAAGATTTATAAATTTCTGTCGAAGTCAAAACGTCAATTATTTTATCTTGTTCTGTCTCTAATAAGGTCTTATCTAGCTGATAATCCTCATCAGAGTCCAAAAATAAATTTTTCCAAGGCTTATCAAAACCTTCGGCACTTATTAGCTCAGCTCCAGCTGGAACATAAAATCTTACATAATCTATATTTTTTACTCCACTATATTTTTCACCCTGGACACCACGATGAATACGCTGGAGCGTAATCGTATCAATAATCGAGCCATCAGGTCGTATTTCAGCTGTATGTTTGATAACCTGATCAATAACCCCATCTGTTTTTCCTCCAGCGATATTAGTGTTAACAACCATCAAATAATCATTGTTTGTATTTTTGATCTCTCCAGCCCAACCTAGATTTTTCATCTGAATTTCCAAATCTTCATCAGAAAAATAAAGCAAAATATGCTTTTCTGATAAACCTTGAGTAAAAACATTTAATAAAGAAAACCAATTTTCATTTCCTTCAGAAAGCAAAGTATTTAAAACTTTAGGCCCGACATCAGCAATAAATTGCTTAGGCTCACCATTTTCATCTTCATCACCAAAAATCTCCATGATTTCCAACAAATTTTCTGCTGTCAAAGTAACCCCATACTCCTCTTGCATATCAATCGATCCAGTAATTTTCAAAAATTTTTCAAAAATTGTTGGAGTAAAAGTAATCACCCCATCAACAGTTGGACCACCAGATTTTTCATAAAACCACATTATTTTTTCAGCACTGGTTGGAAAATCAGGCCACCAATTTGAATCTTGAAGTTGCCAATGTGGATTAACCAAGTGTAAAGGTTCAGGCGCAATAACTTTTTCAGTTAACTGTCCTTTGAAGTCATAAGCTCCACCAGAAGGAATTTCTAAATTTGTAACTTGGCCCTTACTAATATCCACAAGAGCTAAGCTGGAAATAAAACCTCCGGTAGCTCGTGACTCATGATTATTTTGAAAAAGCAATAAATATCTTTTTGCTTGTGAATGACCTAAAATCTCCAAGATACCATCAGTCAAAGCATAAAAATCTGAAAAACTACTCGTTACCTTGGGAAGTAAAACCTGCAATAAAACAACCTCCTCACGCTGATCTTCGGGGACAACTAAAGAATCAACTTTTGCTAGAGCAACATCAGCAGCTTGCAGGTTTTTTAAAGCTTGCGATAAATTTATCTGACTTAATGATAAAGAAGTGGTAATGCCTTGAACTTTTTCATCAATCTGCAAATCAGCCAAAACACCCGAAGCCTGAGTAAGCTCCTGAGCTGCTAAAGAAATCTGCTTACCACATTCAAGTAACCCATCAGCTGATTCCAGTTGTCTTTTGGTGCCTGGAAAAATTTTAGCCAAAGTTGTCGCGACTTTACCAACATTTTCAAGCTCTACCTGAGCAGCGGAAAAATTATCAATCGCTTCTCCGAGATTAGCTTTTAAGCCATCAATATCAAAATCCTCAAAATCATCTTGGATATTAAGCAAATTTTTATAAGCATTATTAGCTAAAAGAAGAACCCTGTCTTTGACAAATGAAGCATTCTTTACATAACCAAAAGCATAAATCGGCATAACAATCACTAGGGCGACCAGCACAAAAGCTATTGAATTTCGAAACCAAAAACGACGAAAAATTTCCTGCTCAGACCTAAATTTTTTTTTCGATTCTCGAGGCTTAAAATCCTGTTTAATTTTTTTTCTTTTTTCTAATTTTAAAACCTTAGCTTGAGCTCGCTCATTTTTAATAGCTCTTTTTTTCTCTTGACGTAATTTTAGCCAAGAAAATTTTGTCTCTGGTTGAGTAAAAACAACCTCTTTCTTTGGTGCTTTCTTTTTTGAAGATTTTACTTTTAATTCTTCAACTTTTTGATCTAACTGGTAATCAAAAAAATCTTGAGGAATTTTTTGACGCAAATCCAAAACATTCTCATTTGGAATTCGAGCTTGTTTCTTATCAGCAATTATTGTTTTTTTCTGTTTCATTTAACTATTTGGTAAACCTGCTTAGTGGTCTCAGCCATCTTATGCCAACTATATTTTTTTACCTGTAATAAACCCCTTTCTCTCATTTCTTTTTGCAAATCAGGGTCAGCTGTTACTTCTTTTACCTTAGCAATAATATCTTCAATAGAATAAGGATCAAAATACACAGCTGAACCACCTAATACTTCTGGCAGGCATGAAGCTGAAGAAGATAAAACTGGTAAACCCTGAGAAGCCGCTTCTAAAGGCGGTAAACCAAAACCTTCACATAAACTAGGAAAAATGTATCCTACAGCCTGCTGATAAAGCAAACACAGCTCAGCATCATCTACATAGCCGGGAAAAATTATATGCTTTTCTAAATTATATTTTTTTGCTAATTCTTGCACACGATTATAAAAATAATCCGGCTTACCCACTAAAACTAAAGGATTAATAAAATTATCTTGCTTAACTAATCTCTGCCAAGCTTTGACTAAAGATTCAAGGTTTTTATGAGGATAAGCATTCCCAACATATAACCAATAATTGGGCCTGATACCAAACTTGTCCAATAAATACTGAGGATCTTCAAGAGAGCAAACATCTTTATTAAAATCAGAAGCTTCATAAGTAACAACCACCTTTTCAGCTGGAACTTTAAAATGCCGAATAATTTCAGACTTAGAATATCCAGAAACTGTAATAATTTTTTTAGCTTTATTAACTGCTCGAGTAATCACTCGTTTATAAGCCAACTGTTTCATTTTATAAAGCAGGGGACCTAGGGTCGTCGCCTTGGTGGTCGGATGATTGGTAATGATTACGTCATGAATAGTTACTACATAAGGTTTTTTGTAAAAATATGGAACGTTGAAATGCGGAAAATGAACCAAGTCAAAATTTTCTTGCTTTAAAATTTTAGGCATTTCAAATTGTTCCCTGATAGTATACCAAGGCACATCAGCTAATTTTTTTTTGAAATTAGGAGCTTGAGGCTGATAATCATCAAAATTTTCTTGGCGCAAATAAATAATGTATTGATTCTCAAAATCAACCTTCTCAAGATATTCAACTAATTTTTGAGTATAACGCCCCAAGCCCTTACCAAAAGGGCCGAAAAAACGAGCATCAATTCCTATTTTCATTAGATATTATAACTAAATAAAAAACTGGCTAACTCCCTAAATTATAACATTTTTGCATTATTTACTCAACTTGAAATATTATCCAGTAGCTCTTCAAGAGTTTTTTTAGCAGTAGTCTGCCAAGAAAATTTAGCAACCTGTAAAAAACCGGATTTTGATAAATCATTTCTCAAATCTTTACTAGCTAAAACCTGTTCAAGGGCAATGACTATTTCTCCAGCATCAAACGGATTGACTAATGCCGCAGCCTCCCCCACTACCTCTGGCAAACTCGAAACTGCTGAGGCAATCACTGGGGTTCCACAAGCCATTGATTCCAAAGGGGGCAATCCAAAACCTTCATAAAAAGTTGGCCAGACAAAAACTTTGGCTAAATGATAAAGACAAGGCTTATCCTTTCTATTTACATAACCAAGCAATTTAATTTGTAAACTAAAAGGAGAAGATGCGACTGCTTGATAAATATCACCATAACACCAACCCTGTCCCCCAGCAATAACTAATTCTAAATTTTTATATTCAGCTTGATTAGTTGATTTTAAAAGATTAAAAGCTTTGATCAAGCTGCAAGTATTTTTCCTAGGTTCAAGAGTTGAAAGAGATAAAATAAAATTATTTGGCAAATTGTATTTTTGCTTAACATCCACCAAATTTTCAGCCAGATTATTTTCTAAAATATTTTTTTGAAAATCCAAAAAATCCTGATCAACTGCCAAGGGGGTAACTTTAATTTTTTCTGCTGAAAGTTGATAAAAATTAACAAGATCTTTTTTTGTGTTAGCTGAAACAGCAAATAAAATATCAGCTCTTTTAAAAACTTGGACTGGATTTGCCCCTAAAAAACTATGCCAAAGCCGCTTACGCCAAGAAAAAAATTCAGGAAAAACTTTAAATGATACATCATGAACAGTCAAAGCTAAACGACAATCTTTACTTACAGACAAATAATGCAAATTCGGTGCCCAAAACAAATCTACGCCACCAACGAATTTGTCTAGCTTGGGATAATTTATAAATTTTAAACAAAAATCTAAAATCTTATTAGGCCAATGGCTAGCTACAATCGAAACATTTTTATATTTATTAGCAAAGTTTTTTAAAATCAGTTTGTCATAACCTATTTTATAAACATTATAAAACAAGACATACTGATTAGCCTGGTCTTGTTTAAATATTTCTTTAAGTAAATTTAAAGTATACTCACCAACGCCTGATGGTTCACTTCCTAAAAGTGGTCTAACATCGACCGCAATCTTCATTTTTTTAAACTAGGTCTGAGTCTTGACGACCAACTCCCTCTTTTTTTAAATAGTTAACAAAATAACCTAAGCAAAGTGAAATTACAAAGCCCAAAACAAAGGCTGCCAAAGTTACCAGCCAAGTTGGAGTCTTAGATTTAATAATAACCGGTGAAGATCCCTCAACTTCAAATAATGAATTCTGATCAGAGTCTTGATTTAAATAAAGAGAATTTTCCTCTACATAGCTAATAATACTATTAGCCACTTTTTCAGCTGTAGTTTTATCTCGCTCTTTAAAAGAAACCACAAAATTCTGAGCTGAATATTGTTTAGTAGTAAAACGACTAGTAAATTTTTCTAAGGAAGTGATCTGAGGATCAATCCCTGCCATGTCATATATATTAACTAAAACCGAGGGAGTTAAGAACCAAGAAATAACTGTCTGAGAAAAAAGCTCAGAAGCTTTGATCGCATAATAACCATCATACTGATATTCAGTAGTAACTGGCTTATTAATAGCTTTAACAGTAAATGAGGTTGAAACCTTATAATAATCAGTTTGATAAAAAGAAACAAAAAAAGCAACTGCTGTCGTAACCACAACAATAAAAATGATCAGCCACTTGTACTTGTTTAAAATTGAAAGATGATCTTTTAATTCCATATAATATTTTAATTATTTTTTTCTTTAAAGCTTGCATAAGCCTTCTCTACAAAACTTTTCATCTTGTCTTTAAAAATCTGCTCACTAAATTTTTCAGCCCAAGCTTTAATTTCCAGAGGATTGTAGCTTTCAGGCTTAAACTTTATAACAGTTTCTGCCAAAGCTTCCCATTCTTGATATTTAAAAAATTCTCCGGTCTTGCCTAGGATAACTGTTTCTAGAGCCCCACCGCTACCAAAAGCTATAACAGGTCGACCAGCGGCTTGAGACTCTAAGGGAGTGATCCCAAAGTCTTCCACCTGAGGATGTAAAAAAGCTATGGCCTGACTATACAATTTTACCATTTCCTCATCAGAAATTCTACCTAAAAATTCAATGTTGCTATTAGCCATTTTTTTAAGTTCTTTATAGGCTGGACCATCACCAAAAATCTTTAATGGTATCCCCAATCTATTAAAAGCCTTAACTACTAGATCATAACGTTTATAATTTACCAACCTACCACCTATCAAATAAAAATCTCCAATTTTATCAGCAAGCTTAAATCTATCCGTCTCAATTGGTGGATAAATTACTACTGAATCTCGACGATAATATTTTTTGATTCTTTTGGCGATAAACCTAGAGTTAGCGATAAAAGCATCAACTCGATCAACACTCAACCTATCCCAGGTCCGCAGATATGTTTTATAAATCTTAGCCAAGCTACCAATAATTTTACCTCGCTCCCAACGATCAATAACAATATCCTTATCAGACCAAAGATATCGAGTTGGAGTATGGCAATAACAAATATGCATAGTATTAATCCCTGTAATCACACCCTTGCCCAGACTTGCGGTATCTGAAAGTACTACGTCAAATTCTGACAAATCGTAACTTTCTGTTGCTGAAGGCAGAAGCGGTAAATACCTTTTATACATTTTCTTGGCAAAGGGCAAATTTTGAATAAAAGAAGGGCGAATATCTTTCTTTTTAAAATAAGGATTAGCCCCATCTTTATCATAAAGCCAAACATAAATCGGAGCCTCTGGCCAAATCTCAGAAAATGATTTTAAAACTTTTTCTGCTCCCCCATCTTGAGCTAAATGATCATGAACTAAAGCTATTTTCATAAAACTTAAAGCGCGTTACGTTTTTTAAACAAAATAAATGGTGTCTTAAATAAGATTTGTAAATCCGTTTTAATTGACCAATTTTCTATATAATATACATCCAATCTGACCTCTTCTTCAAAATCAAGATCTGACCTACCTGAAACTTGACCCATCCCAGTAATTCCTGGCTTGATATCTAAAACTCGCTTATGATGTTTTTTGTATTTTGCTACTTCTTCTGGTAAATGTGGCCGAGGCCCTACCAAACTCATCTTGCCCCTTAAAACCAAAAAAAACTCTGGTAATTCATCAATGGAAAGCTTGCGAATAAAAGCTCCCACTCGTGTGATTCTAGGATCGTCTTTAAATTTGGTCAAAGGACTCCCGTCTCTAATATCTTGATCAGCCAATTCTCCAGAAATCCGCAGAGAATCAGTCTTAAGCTTCATGGATCTAAATTTAAAATACCAAAAAGACTCACCGCCCAAACCTACCCGCTTAACCTTTGTTCCATTATCTTTTCTGGAAAAAAAGACCGTCCCTTTTGAATCAAACTTAATAGCAATTGCTGTTACTAACAAAATTGGGGAAAGAACAATAATAGCTAGAGTAGCACCAACAATATCCAAAATTCTTTTGTAGACTCGACCCCAACCATCAAGCGGAGTTTTTTTGAGCTCAATCAATGGAATCCCAGAGACCGTATTAACTTCAATATTAGTAGCATAGGTTTTAAAAAGGTCAGCTGCGTATTTAAATACTATATTATACTCTTCACAAAATTCAGCCAAACGAGCATCTGTCTCATGGTTGATAGAAGTATCAGCTAAAACAATCTCATCTAAATTATGATTGCGCCACAGCTCCAAAATCTTACCTTCGGCTCTTTCATCAAATTGAGCTGACTCACCAATGACCTTAATCCCAAAAACATATCTTTTTTTAAAAGTCATTAATAATTCATCTTTAGTTCTACCAGCACCAATCAAATAAGACCTCTTGGTTCCTATGCCTTTTTTAAAAAAATAACGCTGGACCAAAATTACGATCAAACGAAAAATAAAGACATACACGATAGCTAAAGCCCAAGCAGCTACAATAATAAAACGTGAGGAAAAAAGCTCACGTTGTAAAAAAATTGTTAGAATAATAACTAAAACCCCAGCTGAACAAGCTAAAAATACTCTCCCAAATTCATCAATAATCTTACGAGTACTTTTCATAACATACATCTTGGCAATGGCTAAAACCAAAACCATTCCTACGCCAACCAACAAGGCTATGTTTAAAAATTCAAAAAAAGGTAATTCGAAAACTATTGGTCGTAAATCAGCTAAACTTGAAAAACGTAAAAAATAAGCAGTTAAGGCCGCTAAAACTATTGCTAAATAGTCTAAAGGCAATAAAACTACATTAAAAAAAATTTCAGATCTTTTCATGCTAAAATTCTCCAAATAATAATCTTGTAATAATCCCCAAAGGGATGCTAAGCAAATCTATAAGCCGGATTCTGTCCTCCTGCTTAACCACTGGTTAAAACAGAATGGATAATTATCTATCTAATGCGAGCTACCTGACAAGTGCCTTGTGACACTTATCGACTTGCTCTTGCACCAGGAAGGGTTTACCACCCTAAGTTGTCACCAACTTAGGAAATAGGGTCTTAATCCTATACTTTTCACCCTTACCATTTTCAAAAGAAAATGGCGGTATAGTCTCTGTGGCACTTTCCCGAGGCTTATCCTCACAAAAATCTATAGAATTTTTATGAGCATTATACCTGGTTGCTTTCACAACTTCCATGACTTTATGCCTTATAAATAAGGATAAAGGGTGTCCGGACTTTCCTCCCCAAACCTTAAGCCTAGGGCAATCATCCAACCTACTTAGCAAGCCTTATACTACAAAATTTAAGGCATTTTGTCAACTAGATATCCACAACTTGCTAATTAAAAAAGCGCCCTTTACAGCGCTTGACGAATCATAATAATTGAAATAATGATGATAACAGTGATCACCGTGCTTAAACCCATGGTGACCATCTGAGCTTTATCACGATGAAAAAATCCATTAAGGGCAAATACACCCTGAATAATCAAAAAGATCATAAACATGGTTAGAGAAATTCCCTCAACCTTCCGCGTCCTGAGAATTTGAATCAGTTGTGGCGTCAAAGCAAAAATATTTAGAATCCCAATCAACCAAACTATTTTTTTTCAATGGACTTTCTTGGCGACCTCTTCCCTATTCATAATTCCTCCCAAAAAAAGAACAAATGATATTTAAATCTATAATAAAAAAATCTTTTTGTCAATTAGAAAAAGCTGTTATAATTAAATTAATAATTATAAAAATATGGATCAAAAATTATTAACTGACTTTTTAATCAAAGCTAAAAAGGCTACTTATGCTGCTGGGGGTGGAGATAGCAAAACAAAAGAAAACAATCATTCGACAACTTTAATTTTTCAAGACGACAACCTAGAATATCATGACAATTTTTTTGGAGGTGAACCTTATGGCGGACGAGAAGTAATCTTTGAAAGTGGCTACCCAATTTGGATGATGGTTTATTATGGCTGGGTAAAAGCTGATTACCTTGAGATTGAAAAAGTCTATAAAATTCTTCAACAAGCATTATCAGCCATTCCTCACGAAGCGCCTTTTCGCGGACCAAAAAATTTAACTCAAGGAAAAATAGCCTATCAAAATAAATGGCAAGGTAATCTTGGTAATTTTTCAGGCAAAGAAATCATCCAAGAAAATAAACAAATCATCTATCAAGCCCAATATATTGGAGGGTGGATTGATAAAAAATAAAAACCCTAATTTATCTATTATCTAGAGCCTCATTGACCAAGCGGTCAGCGAGTTTGTTTTGTTCACGAGGAACATGATGGTAAGTAACTTTTTTAAAATCCATGGTCATGTTCCAAATTTTTACAAAAAGAGAGCCCAGCTTAACATCTTTGATCTTATATTTTTGGGATAATTGCATAACAACTAATTCTGAATCTAAAAAAAATTCTAACTCTCCTCCCTTGGCGCCTAATAATTTGGCTTTTCCCATAGCAAAAACAACTGCCCCGTACTCAGCCTGATTATTAGTCATATTTTCACCCAAATATTCGGCATAAGTTTTGATTGTCTCGCCTGCTGAATTTTTAAAAGCTACTCCAATCGCAGACGGCCCTGGGTTACCCCGACTGCCACCATCACAATAAACTATTAATTTATCATGTTTTGCCATAAATATTTTTATAATTTTTTAAAATCTACTAATCGAAGTTGTAATTCCCTATTGCCATTCCACTCATTTACAGAGAGTTCAAAAACCAAATCTATTTTATCATTTTCTTGCAAATCTTTAAATTGAGGAGCCCAACCAAAAGCAATAACTTTCATAACCGCTGGCTTACCCTGAGAAACCTGCAATCTAACATGCTGTTTGTCCTTACCAACTATTTCAAAATTTTCCAAGGTTAAACTTCGAGCTAAAAATTTAGGCTGCCAATTAGCCTCACCATAGGGCTCAAAATCTTCTAAAATTTCAAATAACTCCCAATTAGCCTGCTCTAAATTTATTTCTGCGTCAATCCTTACAACTGGCGTGGTGTCTATATTTTTTTCTTGTTCTTTAATAATAGGAGAAATGGTATTTTTAAAATCTTCAAAACTATACTCAGGCTTGAGAGTAAAACCACAGGCAGCTTCGTGACCACCATAAGCCTCAAAAAGATTTTTACAAGCTTTAAGTGAGTCTACTAAATTAATGCCCTCAACAGATCTCCCAGAGGCTTTAATCTTGTCACCATCATTTGTCATCACAAAAAAAGGTTTGTAATATTTTTCCTTAAGCTTGCCAGCGACTAGACCAAGAAGGCCAGCGGGCCAAGTTGGGTCATAGGCAAAAAGCACAGCTTGATCTTTAACATCATTCACCTCGTCAAGATTATTACCAATTTCCTTAGTCATAATCTCTGTCATGTTTTGTCTTTCTTTATTAATAGCAGCTACTTGATTGACTAATTCTTCTGCTCGCTGCTGATCATCAGTCATCAAAAGTTCATAACTAATAATTGCATTATCAATCCGGCCTGAAGCATTTAAACGTGGCCCGAGCTGCCAAGCTATTTGCCAAGCCTGAAAATCTTCAAGTTTACCACCCATTTCTTTGACTAAAGCGCGAATACCTACTCGAGGTGTTTTTCTTAAAACTATAAGCCCATAAATTACCAAAGTTCGATTTTCAGAAATTAAAGGCATCATATCAGCAATGGTTCCAATAGCCACTAAATCTAAAAGCCACTTTTCAAAAGCTTCTCCCAAAGAAGCTGATCTAATCAAGGCTTGAGCTAATTTAAAAGCTACTCCCACCCCAGCTAATTCTTCAAATGGATAATTTTCTCGTTTAAATGATGGATTAATAATAGCATATGCATCAACCGGCATGTTAATTGGCTCTTCATGATGATCTGTAATTATTACATCAACACCTGATTTTTTTGCCTGTTTGATAACTTCTTGATCAGATGAGCCACAATCAACAGTTATAATTAACTGAATTCCCTTGTCAATATGTTCTTTTAGACGCGGAGAGTTCATTCCATAGCCTTCATCGCGCAAAGGAATAAAAACCTCAAAATCAATAGCTAGTTTTTTCAAAATCGTAGAAAGCAGAGCAGATGAAGTCACTCCATCAGCATCATAATCACCCCAGATCAAAACTTTCTCTCCCTGGTCCCTGGCTTTAAAAATCCTCGCCACTGCTTTTTCCATGTCCTGAAACACAAAAGGATCCCCTAGGTCAACTGAATAATCTGGCTGAAGAAAACTTTTTATATCTTGAGAATTTTTAATTTCTCGATTTGATAAAAGCTGTAGAACTATAGAATTAATTTCCGGGAACTGTTCAAAAACCTTTGAATCCAACTGAGAAAAAACATCCCACTTTTTATTTTCCATTAAAATAGTCAATTACCCTGTCTAATAATTTATTTTGATTTTTGAATTTTAATAATTTTTTGGCCTCAGCAAAAGTACACCATCTTAAATCTAGAACCTCTTCAGGTCGAGAAATATAACCAAATTGAGAAGTGTAAATTACAAAATAATAAACAGTTGATTTGATCCAGCCATCAAGCGAATTAAATTTATATGAAATTTCATCTTTAAATTTAGAGTCAAGAACAAAATGCTTAATTCCAGTTTCTTCAAAAACTTCTCTTTTTAAAGTCTCTAATTCAGTCTCACCTGGATCAATACCCCCCTTGGGAAAAACCCAATATTTACCCCTGCCTTGCAATTCTAAAAGAACCTTGTCTCTTTGTTTGTTAACTATAACAGCACCTACCCTAACAGTCTCTTTCATAAAATCTTTTTTACTTTTTCAGCAATAGCCAACTCTTCATCAGTCGGCACAACTAAAACTTTGAACTTTTTTCCCTTAAGAACATTGATTCCCTTCATAATCATCCGACGAATGGTAAAATTTCTTTCCCCAATCCCAGCAGTAAAAACAATGGCGTCAATTTCTCCAAGAATATTCACATAACTAGCAATGTATTTTTGAACTTGATAAACAAAAATTTTAAGTGCTAAGCGAGCTTGTTTTTTTTCTTGACGGTTAAATCTTTTCCTAAGAGAAAAATTTGACACAGTGTATCCCGCTCTCACCAAAACCTCTCTAACATCAGGCGTCCCGGTCAAACCTTTAAAACCAGACTCGCTTTGAAGAATTTTTTCAACCTCAGCTGGTCCTATTTTTAATTCCTTTTGTAAAAATGTTACAATAGCTGGATCAATTGATCCCGAACGAGTAGACATCATCAAGCCCTCTAATGGTGTAAAACCCATTGAAGTTTCAATTGCCCGACCTTTATCAATAGCAGTTATCGAACAACCAGAACCCAAATGACATGTAATTAATTTAACTTTAGAAAATGGCTTACCTAGAATAGAAGCTGCTTCTTTAGCGACATATTCGTGTGAAGTTCCATGAAAACCATAGCGCTGAATATTGTACTGCTTATAAAATTTATATGGTAAAGGATAAACCTTAGCTTTTTCTGGAAGAAAACTATAAAAGGCTGTATCAAAAACAGCAACTTGCATTACTTTTGGCAAATGCTTGACTGCTGCCTTCATGGCCTGAAGATTAACGGGATTATGCAAAGGAGCTAAAACTGAATATTTATTAATTTTATTAAAAATTGATTTAGTTATAAGAGTTGGCTTAACAAATTCAGAACCACCATGAACTACTCTATGACCTATTGCCACTATTGTATTCAGAGCAAAACCGCTTGTTTCAATTCCCTTAAAACAAACCTTGATCGCCTCAGTGTGATTTTTTATTCCCTGAGGAAAATTCAGGGTAATCTTATTTTTTTGGCCAGATTTGATTATTTCTATAAAAGATTTATCAAGTCCGATTCTTTCTAAAACACCCTCCAACACTGGCTCTAAACTATCTCGTAAAAATAAAGTAAACTTAACAGTTGCTGAACCACAGTTCAAAACTAAAATATATTTTGAAGTTAATTTTTCAGGCATAAAATCGCTGATAAGTCCTTAATATTATAACAAAAAAAATTATTTATGACTAGCCATTATTGTTCCAGCCACAACACACAAAGGAATATAAAAAATATTTACGCCTGGGATCAAAGTGCCCAAAAAAACAGCCAACCCAAAGCCAAGATTTTTTGCTTTATGTTTATTTACAAATTTTCGCTTACTAGCAAAACTCAACCCAGCTCTCCCCAAAGGTATTTCTAAATACTGATAAGCTAGCAACCACCAGGTAACGTACAAATTTATAAGCCCATAGAGAAAAGTTCCCAAAAAAGGAATCAAATTCAAAATCAAAAGAACCAACTGACTAAGATCAAAAAATAGAAATTTTTTAATCTCTTCAAAAACAGTTCGCTTAGCTGAACGCCAAATGTTTTGAAAAGAAAATTTTTCCTCAACATAATTATTCTGTGTAAATAATTTTTCTGTTTGCTCAGATAATTTCTCATAAAAAGGCGCTCCAATGATATTACAAGCCGCACTAAAAGTAAAAGTAAAAATCAAAAGCAAAGCTAGGCTTAAAACTACAATAGCTAAATAATAAAGAATTAATTGCCACCAAGCTCCACTTTGAATAACTAAACCGCCAAGCCAATCAACTAAAAAGTATCCAGCCAAAAAATATATTAAAACCAAAACAAATGAATTTAAAACAACTGGCCACAAAAAATATTTTCTAAGACCAGGATTAACTTTGAGAAAATCATAAGCTTTTTTAGGGACTAAAAAACCCGTTAAAAAATCAGTCATTTTACCTAATTAACCTACAAACTGAGCATTGCAAAAGACCAGCAGCATTAGCTTCGTCAGTGTCAATATGAGCTGCTAGCTTATACCCTTCTTTAACCCTGACAACAACTTCCTGAAAAACAAGGGCACGAGTTAATGACTGAATAGCAATAGAAACTTTTTGATTATTTTTTAATTTGTAATTTTTAGCTGTAAGTGGGTCGATGTGAAGATGTCTTTTGGCCACAATAGCTCGAGCAATTGATTTTCTCCTACCCCTTTTAACCTCAACTAATGGTGCGCCCTTCAAATCTCCAGATAACTTAACAGGGGCTAATAATTTTAACTTGCGACAATCAGTTAGGGTTAACTCTAACTGAGAATTGTCTCTGACTGGTCCAATTATTCTAACATTTTTAATAACTTCACCTTGATAAACAACATCAACAGTCTCTTGGGCGGCAAATTCGCCAGTCTGAGAAAGATCCTTTAATTTTTTTAGCTGATAATTTTTACAAAAAAGATCTTCTAAAGAATTTTTAGAAAGATGAATATGTCGAGCTGAAATTTCTAAAAGTATTAATTTTTGCATATTTTTATAATAATTTTTTCATTCTTTTTAGAACTTCTGAGTATGAGAGTAGGCCAACTTGAGCACCAATTTCACTCACTAGAGAAGATGCATTAACAGTTGCAAATTGCATTGCCTTACTGATATCACTGTTAAACTTAATATAACCAGCTAAAAATGTAGCTCCAAAACAATCACCTGCTCCGGTGGTATCAACTGGCAAATTTTTTAAAGTTGCCTGGTAATAATAATTTTTTCCGTCAAAAGCTGTTGAACCTTGACGACCATCCGTAATAATTACAATCTCAGCTCCCCAGGTTTTTATTTCTGACAAAAGAGATTTGGTCGTTGCCTTAGCATTAAACTTTTTATTCTTTGATAAAGCTAGTTCTAAAGCTTCATCTTTATTAACATTAAAAATAGTTGTTTTGTTAATATATGGCCGCAAAAATCTGTATCCAGCCTTAAGCTGACTTGAGCCAGGGTTCCAAGCAATATTTTTTGAAACTGAAAAAATATTTTTTAAAGATTTACGCCAAGCCTTACCACTTAAAGAGGCCAGATAAAACCAAGCTGATTGATTTTTACCAAGATCAGCCTTGGTCACTTCAAGCTCATCTCCTGCTCCACGATAAGCAAAAACCGTATGTTCACCAGACTTTTTATCTACTACTAAAAAAGAAAATCCTGTTTTACTATGACTATCAATCTTAAGACCACTTAAATTTATATTTTTATAATTTAATTCATTTTTAACCACATCACCATTAAAATCAGAGCCAATCTGAGAAATCAAACCAACCTTAAATCCTAACTTAGCAAAAGAAGCTGCTGTATTGGCTGCCCCACCACCAACTGCAAAATAAACACTTTCTGAATATATTTTTGCACCAAACTCAAAACCTAAAAGCTCTTGTTTTAAAGAATTTTTTGAATTTTTTATTAATTCGCCCTGGTCAGTATAAAATAATACATCGCGAACTACACCACCAATTGTAATTACATTAAACTTCATATTTTTATTTTTTTATTAAACTTCTTGATGTCCAAACCTTGGGAATCTCTAAACCCATAATATCAAGAATGGTTGGTGCTACATCAGATAAAATCCCCGAAGGGGTTAGCTTAGAAAGATCGCCATCTGGAACTTTGGGATAAAGATCTTTATTAGCGCTAAAGATTTTCCCTACTAAAATACAAGGCACTGGATTGGTTGAATGCTCTTTAATAGTCTCTCCAGTTTGTAAATCAATCATTTCATCACAATTACCATGATCAGCTGTGACAATTGCTGTCCCTCCTAGAGTTAAAATTGTCTGCACAACCTCTCCAAGACACTTGTCAACTATCTCCAAGGCCTCTATAGCTGCTGAGATATTACCCGTATGACCAATCATATCCGGATTAGCAAAATTAATAATCATAAAATCATATTTTTTTGAAGTCAATTCTTGAAGAACTCGATCCTTGATCTCTTTGACTGACATGTCTGGTCTTTCAGCATATGAAGAAACCTGCGGAGAAGGGATAATCGCTCTATCCTCACCCACAAAAGCCTCTTCGCGTCCACCATTGAAAAAAAATGTCACGTGAGCATATTTTTCTGTTTCAGCTATATGAAATTGTTTAAGTCCTTTTTCAGCAATAACCTGAGATAACGGCAACTCAACTTGTTCCGGAAAAAAAGCTGGTACAGTTGGTAAATTAGCCTCATATTCAGTGAAACTTACAACTAGTAAATTTTGTATTTCCCTGGGTCTTTCAAATTTCATAAATGAAGGTAAAATAAGAGCCTTAGAAAGCTGACGAGCACGCTCAGATCGATAATTGAAAAAAATTACAGCATCATTATCATTAATTTTTACCAAAGGTTCGTCGTGATCATCAACTATCACTGTCGGAGGTATTTCTTCATCATATACCTCTCGATTATAATATTGAGAAATTTTTTTCAAAGAATCTCGAGCCGTCTCTTCAGCTCGACCTTCAGCTATGGCTAGATAAGCCTTCTCAGTCCGATCCCAATTATTATTTCTATCCATTGCCCAATATCGACCAGTCAAAGTTGCAATCTGACCCACTTTTAATTCAATTATTTTTTCTTGAAGTTTGGTCACAAAATTTAAACCACTATTTTTAGCGGTATCACGACCATCTAAAAAAACATGGATAAAAACATTTTTTAGATTTTCCTTTTTGCAAAGCTCAAGTAAAGCAAATAAATGATCAATAGAGGCGTGGATCCCTCCATTGGAAACCAGTCCCAAAATATGCAAATTACTTTTATTATCTTGAGTCTGCTTAACAGCTCTGAGTAAAGCCTTATTTTTAAAAAATCCTCCTGAAGATATTTCTCGATTTATATAAGGTAAATCTTGGTACAAAACCTTGCCTGAGCCTAGATTAGAATGTCCGACTTCAGAATTACCCATCTTTCCCCAAGGCAAACCAACTGCTTCACCAGAAGCCTGAAGAGTCATGGTTGGATATTCCCTAACTAAACGATCAAAATTAGGAATTCTAGCTAACGAGATAGCATTACCTCTGCCCGGTGGAGCAACACCCCAACCATCAAGAATTATTAAAGCTATTTTATTGTTTATTTCCATAAGCTCTTTCCTTTCATTAAGCTTGGCTGAGAAATAGCTAATAGCTCTAAAGTAGTCGGCGCAATATCACCCAAAACCCCCTGACGCCTAGCTCTTAATCTGTGTTTTTGATAAGCAGCTGAAACCACACAAAAAGGCACTGGATTAGTAGAATGTTTAGTATCGATTTCTCCAGTTTTTGGATCAAGTAGCTCTTCCGCATTACCATGATCAGCTGTAATTATTAAATGGCCTTTTATTTTTAAGACTGCCTTAGCTAATTTGCCTAACTCAAAATCAACTGCCTGACATGCCAAGACACTAGCAGCTAGATTACCAGTGTGAGCCACCATATCTGGATTAGCATAATTTAAACAATAAAAATCATACTGATTTTTTTCTAAACGCGCTACAACATTTTTAGTAATTTTGACTGCTGACATAGCAGGTTGTTCATCATAATGCTTGACCTGAGGAGAAGGGACTTTGTACCATTCTCCTCCACCAACTGGTTGCGCATAACCCCCATTAAAAAAATAGGTCACATGGGCATATTTTTCTGACTCAGCAATATAAAAATGTTTTTTACCAATTAAGGCTAAAGGTAAAGTTTTTTTTATATCTTTGGAAGGAAAAGCTGTTAAAATAGTATCTAAATCAGGTCCAAAATCTGTCAAAGCCACAAAAGTTAAATTTTGCAAAACTTTTTTACGTTTAAAAGATCGAGGATTACGCTCATTAAAATCAGTCTGAACAAAACATTTGGCAATTTGTCGAGCGCGATCTGACCTTAAGTTGAAAAAAACTACCGAATCATTGGACTTGATACGAGTACGCTTAATTGAAGCTTGACTTTGACCAATGACTGACGGCTTAATAAATTCATCTGTTTCTCCACGATTATAAGCTCTTTCAATAACATCTTCCGCTCGTTGAAAACTTTCAGCTCGACCCAGCACCAAAGCATCATAAGCTTTCTCTGTATATTGCCAACGCTTATTGCGCTCCATACCATAAAAACGTCCCATGACTGTGCCAATCTTTTCACCATTACAAAAATGACTAGTCAACTCTTGTAACATACCTAAGGCCGCATGCTGAAAACTATCTCGACCATCAGTAAAAAGATGTAAAACAATATTTTTAACTTTATGTTTAGCTAAAAAATCTAACAAAGTATAAATATGTGACGGAGAAACATGTGGACTATTATTGTCAGAGAGTAAACCCATTAAATGAAAAGTACTTTTATTTTTTCGAACATTTTTAACTGCTGCTAAAAAAGCTGCGTTTTTGAAAAAAACTCCATTTTTAATGGAATTATTAACAGCTACTGCATCCTGAGAAACAATCCGACCAGCTCCAATGTTCATGTGACCAGCCTCAGAATTTCCATCTTGACCAACTGGTAAACCAACGGCACTACCTGAAGCCAACAGCTCAGTATATGGATAACGAGTGGTCAAAGCCTTATAATTTGGCGTTTTAGCAAGCTCAATAGCATTACCGGGATATTTTTTGCCTATACCCCAACCATCTAAAATAGCTAAAACAACTGGTATCTTTTTTTCCTTAATCATTAATTTATTATACAAGATTTAAGACCTTTTCTCAAATAAAAAACACTCTAAAAAAAGAGTGTTTTTAAACAAAACTTAATTTTTAACCTGAGCCTTAAGCTCATCTTCAATTTCCATTAAACGGTTATATTTAGCCGTGCGCTCTGATCTACTCATTGAACCAGTCTTAATATATTCGGAATTAACTGCCACTGCTAAATCAGCAATAAAAGTATCAACAGTCTCTCCAGAACGATGTGAAACAGCAACCTTGTATCCTTCTTGCTGAGCCAGGCGAATACACTGAATAGTCTCAGTCAAAGTCCCCACTTGATTAACTTTGATTAAAATAGCATTAGCAACTTTTTCTTTAATTCCTTTTTTTAATCTCTTGGTGCTGGTAACAAACAAATCATCACCAATCAAGTCTGTATTACTCCCCATCTCAGTTGTTACAAATTTCCAACCTTGCCAATCATCTTCTGCAAGACCATCTTCGATAGCCACCAAATGATATTTGTCTTGCCACTTTTTATATAAACCTATCATTTCCCGAGAAGACAACATTTTTTTATCTAACGCTAAATTGTATTTATTTTTATCTGCTTTATAAAATTCTGTAGCAGCCACATCCAAACCCAAACCAATCTTCTCACCAAGCTTATAACCAGTTTCATTCATAGCTTCAATCACCAAGCTTAAAGCTTGTTCATTTGACTCAATATCAGGGGCATAGCCACCTTCATCTCCTACATCTGAATCTAAATTATATTTCTGTAAAACATTTTTTAAACTATGAAAAATTTCAGAAGCTGCTTGAACTCTTGTCGCCATAGTCTTTAAGCCATATGGAATTACCCAAACCTCTTGAATGTCCATATTAGAGTCAGCATGACTTCCACCGTTAAAAACATTTACCAAAGGAATTGGCAAATTATATTTATTTTCATAAGAAAGAGTAAAACAACGACGAATATATTTATACAATGGCAAGTCTGAAACTAAAGCAGCGGCCCGGGCCGTGGCCAAAGAAACCCCAACAATAGCATTTGCTCCTAATCGCGATTTGTTAGGTGTCCCGTCTAAAACACACATCATTCGATCAATCTTAGATTGACTAGTGACTTTCTGACCCTTAATCTCTTTACTAATTAACTTAACACCTTTGATAGCTTTTTTTACGCCCTTACCACTATATCTTTTTTTATTGCCGTCCCTAAGTTCCAAGGCTTCGTGAGTACCAGTTGAAGCACCCGAAGGAACTCCTGCAACAGCTTCTATTCCATTTTTTAAAACAACTTTAACCTCTAAGGTTGGATTACCTCTTGAATCAAGGATTTCCCTAGCAGAAACTTTTTTGATTGTGTGAATCATTAAATTATTAAAATTATTTTTTTAAATACTTCAAAACTGGCAAACTCCCTAAAGCAACAAACTCCAGAGAAGCCCCGCCGCCAGTTGAAACGTGGCTATATTTTTTTCCTAGTCGAAACCTAGATACTGCACTCTCAGTATCTCCCCCACCAATCACAGTCTGAGCGTGTCTATTTTTAGCAATAGCCTGGGCTATTTTTTTGCTGCCTACTACAAATTTATTAATCTCAAAAACTCCCAGAGGACCATTCCAAAAGATTGAATTAGCTTGTTTTATTTCTCGAGAAAATTTAACTATAGTTTTAGGTCCAATATCCAACAGCATCCAACCCTTGGCTAATTGATTTTTTTGACAATCATAAATTTTGGTCTTGGCGTGCGCACCAAGCTCGTTAGCTGCAATAAAATCAACTGGTAAAATTATTTTTCGAGGGTATTTTTTTATTAATTTTTTAGCTTCTGCGATTACGTCAATCTTTCCTACAATAGACTTACCATGACTATTAACTGTAGATGCACCAACATCACAACCTTGGGCCTTGACAAAAGCATTAGCAAGCCCTCCCCCTAAAATAACTTTATTTGCTTTTTCCAAAAAAAGCTTAACATAATTAAGCTTATCATCAATCTTCGCTCCACCCATTATTACTACAAAAGGCTTTTTAGGACTAGTAATAACCTCGTTTAACTTTTCAACCTCAGTCTGCATCAAATAACCAGCCACCCCTGGCTTTTCAGCTAAAATCCCGGTAACCGAAGGCACTACTCGATGAGCTTGAGCAAAAGCATCAAAAACAATTAGCTCACAATCGTGAACTAATTTTTTAGCAACCGTAAAGTCTTTTTTGTCTTCTGATTTATTAAAACGCACATTTTCTAAAAACAAAATCTCTCCTGGCTGTAATTTTTTAACCATGGCTGAAGTTTTTTTACCAACACAGTCTGGAGCTAACTGAACTGGCTTTTTGATAAGTTTACTAAGCTCACGAGCTACTGGTTCTAAGCTAAATTTGCTTTGTTTTTGACCCCCTGGTCGACCCAACCAAGTTAAGATAACTATTGAACAATTTTTTTTGAGTAAACACCTTAAGGTTGGCAAAGTAGCTTTTAGTCGCGTATTATCATCAACTATAAATTTTTTCCCTTTTTTTTCAAGTGGTACATCATAAGCCACTCTGAACAAAACTTTTTTATCTTGTAAATCAACGTCATCTAAATTTTTGAGCATTATATTTTTGTTTTAGTCTAAATTTGGTTTATCTAATTCCAAAGGCTCAACCGTAGCTTCTTTATCAGTAATTTTTACTACATCTTTATCAATCTTTTTGAATTCTTTATAAGCCTTGTTATACATATTTACAGTTGTCCCTAAATTTGTTCCTATTTTTTGCATAAACTCTTCATAAGATAAAAGATGTTTGCCTAAATTTTCAACATGCTTACGAATCTCTTTGGCTGATTCCTCAATCTGTAAAGCTCGCAAACCTTGCATAACTGTTTGTAAATAAGCAAAAAATGAAGTTGGGGAAACAATTATCACCTTTTTTTCAGAAAAAGCATATTCAATTAAATCACGAGTATTAAGCTTGACTGCCCCTACCTGATTAACCAATAAGTCATAATATATGCCTTCAGATGGAATAAACATAAAAGCAAATTCCATGGTGCCTTCATTGGGACGAATATATTTAGAAGTTTCATCAATTCTATTTTTCAAATCTTGCTTGAATTGTTTTTGAAGCTGCTCTCTAAATGCTGGATCCTTGGCCTGCAAAATTTTATTATAATTTTCTAGAGAAAACTTAGAATCAATCGGGATAATCTTATCTTTGACAAACACGGCTGCATCAACAATCTCGCCATCTTTGAATTTGTATTGCATTTTATAAGCACTTGGTGGTAAAACATTTTTTAAAACAGTTTCAAGATAATACTCACCCAAGATTCCCCTTTGTTTAGGATTTTTTAAAATATCTTGCAAATTTTGAAGCTGATCAGCAAAACCAATGACCTGCTTGTTGGTTGAGTCTAATCTTTCGAGTCCCTGAGTAACATCTTTAATTATTTTTGCAGAAGCCTTATAAGACTCTGAAATTTCAGAACGTAAATCTTTTTGAGCACCATTAAGTCGATTTTCCATATCCTTGATATTTTGACCAAGCATATCTACGACCTTATCATTTTTACCTGTTGCTTCGTAAGATTTTAATTTTTTTAGAACCACAAAAAGCACGGCGATGACTGCCGTGATTAAGATTATGGCTGCGATAATTAAGATGATTAAAGCTGTTTGCATATATTTTATTTTAGCTCAAATGCTATTAAAAAACAACCCAATAAAACTACTCTTAAAGACTAATTTTTATAATAAATTAAAGAAAGTCACGGCAGTTTGAGTTGTTTTTTCTGCTACCTCCTCAAGGGTTAAGCCTTTTATTTCTGCAATTTTTTTAGCAACTTCTAAAACATGCCGTGGCTCAGCGCGTTCACCCCTATCTGGCTCTGGAGCTAAAAATGGGCTATCAGTTTCCAACATCATTCTATCTAAAGGAACCTCTAGAGCAGCTTTTTGAGTGCCCTCATCATAAGTAACTATTCCAGTAAATGAAAGATACAAACCCAGGTCTAAAATCCCTTTAACTTTTTTATAGCTACTAGAATAGCAATGAATTACACCTTTATTTTTATGCCAATCGTATTTAGCTAAAATATCCATCACGTCAGCAAAAGCATCCCGAATGTGAATAACAACAAGTAAATTGTTTTCAGTAGCAAAATCTAATTGTTTTACAAAAACAGCTTTTTGCTGATCAAGCGGAAAATTCTTAACATAATTATCCAAACCAATTTCACCGATACCAATAACTTTAGAATTTTTTATATTAGCTCGAAAAAATTTTAAAGTTTTCTCATTTAATTCAGCTGCTTCTTCAGGATGAATACCCAAGGTTGTATAAATATTTTCATATTCACCAGCTAATTCGATCCCTTTTTTACAACCCGCTAAACTAGCACCGATATTAATAATTTTAAAAACCCCTGCTGCTTGAGCCCTCTCAATAACTTCTTTTCGATCATTATCATAAGACTCAAAATCAAGATGAGCGTGAGTGTCAATTAATTGCATAAAATTTAAAAATAAGATTTCATTTTACTAACTGCTGCCGGCAATAAAAAAGATAAACCACTGCCAATAGCAATCAGCATGTTTACTAAAATCGAACCATCTAATAATTCAATCCAAGAGGCTGATAATTCAAATTTGGAAATAAAATAAAAAGCAAAAGATAAAACTAAAACAGTAGTCACAAAGCTCAAAACCGCCCCTAATAATCGATTGAATTGCTTGATAAGCGGGATTTTATCAATAATTTTAAAAAAACGATTAGCTAATTTGAAAATAATTCCGATAATTTTAGAAACCAATATGTAGATTATCAAAAACGACATAACCATTGCCATGGTTGAGCCTCCAAAAATTCGCCCAAAAGTTCCATAAATACTCCCAGCGATAGCTACTCCCAAAATCAAGCCCAACAAACTCCCTAGTTTATATAAAAAACCCTGCATTAAACCCGAAACAAGGCTAATGGCTAAAATTACTAAAATTATTATGTCTAGACCATTCATTTTATTTTTCTAATCTTGGAAAAAGTGGCTTAATCTCTCCCACTTTTCCATTTTTAAACATAGCTTTAATTTTATCAGCTGTTTGAGGTAAAAATATTTCTAGATTATCTGCAATAATCTTTACATCTAAGGCTAATTTTCCTAAAATATTTTTTACCAAGTCTAAGTCAGTCTTAGCTAATTCCCAAGGTTTATTTTTTTCAATATATTTATCTGCCGCTGCTACATGTTTCCAAAGCTGTTTAAGAGCTAGGTCTAACCTAAAACTTTCTAAATAATTTTTAATATCAATTTTTTGAGCTTGTTCAGTAGTCTGCGGAATTTGTCCATCATTATATTTAACTATCATATTGGCAATTCGAGAAACCAAATTTCCTAAACCATTCGCTAAATCAGCATTATAAACATCTTCAAATCTTTCAATAGTAAAATCACCATCTTTAAAAGTTGGAATTTCTTTAAGCAGATAATATCTTAAAACATCTGTCCCATATTTATCAACTATTTCTAGAGGATCAACCACATTTCCTAAAGACTTACTCATTTTCTGACCATCAGAAGAAATAAAACCATGAATCAAGACTTGAGCTGGTGGCTGCAAACCTGCTGACAACAACATAGCTGGCCACATCGCAGACTGTTGCCGAAGATTATCCTTACCAGCTATTTGTATCCCCGGCCAAAAATCCTTAAAATGCTCAACATCAGCTGGCCAGCCCAAAGTTGAAATATAATTTACCAAAGCCTCAAACCAGACGTACATAACATGCTCAGGATCTCCAGGGACAGGAATCCCCCAAGGCATTTTTGATTTTAATCTACTAATACTAAAATCTTTAAGGCCATTTTCCATAAAAACTTTAATCTCATTTAACTTTTCCTTTGGCAAAACAAACTCGGGATTTTCAGAATAATGTTTGAGTAATTTTTCAGCATATTTACTAAAGCTAAAAAAATAATTTTCTTCTTCTCGAATTTCAATCTCATCCTTTGGATGAAGTGGACACTTACCATCCTCAAGCTCAGAATCAGTTTTTTCTAATTCACAGCCTACACAATATTTTGTCTGATACAACTTTTTATAGATATCGCCATTTTCTTGACACAATTCCCAAAATTTCTGAGCAGCCTTAATATGATCGGGATTAGTTGTTCGAATAAAATGCGTATAGCTCAAATTTAGCTTATCTTTTAAAATCTCAAAATCAGGTGCTAACTTGTCGCAATATGCCTGAGGATCCAAGTCTTGTTCCAAAGCCTTGTTGTATATTTTTTGACCATGTTCATCTGTGCCTGTATTAAAGATAACTTCTTTACCCAATGTCCGCTGGTATCTAGCGATCACATCTGCCTGGATTATTTCCAAAGCAAAACCAATATGCGGCTTGGCATTTACATAAGGTAAAGTTGTGGTAATATAAAATTTATTTTTTCTCATTAAAACTAATTTATTTTTGAGACTCCTCGTCATCAGTCTCTAAGCGTAGTTCTTCTTTCTTTTTATTACCAAAAAAGTCTTCCACAAAAACAGAAAGAATGGTTACTGCTGGAATAGCTAAAATAACCCCAGCCAGACCACCAATTGTGCCCCCAATCAATAAAGCCAGAATGACAATGATTGGATTCAGGCCAACTGCTTTTTGCATTACTTTTGGAGAAATAACTGAATTTTCAAGTTGCTGAATCACAACATAGAGGACAACAACAAAAGCAGCTTTAATCGGAGACTGGGTCAAGGCTAAAAAAACAGCGGGGATCCCACCCAAAATCGGACCAACATATGGGACAAACTCTGTGACTGCTGCTAATAAGGCTAAAACCAAAGCATAGTCAACACCAATAATTAACAAACCAATATAAACTAATACTCCAATAATTAGAGAAAGAATTAGCTGACCTCGCAACCACATCCCCATTTTCATCTGGACTCTTTTTACCTTAGAGATTAAATATGGCTGATATTTAAGAGGGGCAGCTGACTTGATAAACTTTTTCATGCCGTCTTCTTCTAGGGTCATATAAAAAGTCATGACTAAAACAGCTAAAAAGGAAACTATTCCTCCAAAAACCGTGGAAACAGCAGAGAAAACACTGCCTGAAATATTTGAAAATGATTTTGATAAATTATCCAAACCTGATTTAATTGGTTCAAAAATTTGTCCTGAAAGCTCGTTAGCTGAATCAAAATAACCTACGATTCTCTCATAGACCTGAGGGAAAGTAGATGATAATTGTTGAACCTGATGAACAATTGGCGGAATGACTAAATAAATTGCCAAAGAAACAATAGCTAATAAAACAATATAAATCATTAAAACACCCAACCAACGCGGGATCCTCTTGGTATGCATTTTATCAACCCAAGGAGAAATAGCTGAGGCTAAAACCCAAGCTGCAAAAGCAATCCCAATCACACTTCTAATCATGTACAAAAAGGCAATCGCTAACAGTACGGCTATAATTTTTAAGATTGTTCCAGTGGACACTGAGACAAGTTGTGTTTTTTTATCAGACATATTTTTTTATTATTTTTTTAAATTTTTAATAATTTTTCAAATCTAGTTTTGTCGGCAAATGGTCCAATAATTGCCAAATTCAGACGCTGAGTCTGAAAAAGCTCACTTGCCATGGCTTGAACTTGCTTGACTGTAACTTTATTTATTTTTTTCAAATATTCATCCGGGGTTAAATTTTCTGAAGACAGTAGCTCTTGCTTAGCATACCAACCAGCAATATTTTGTGAATCTTCAAGATTAAAAATAACTTTACTTTTTAATTTTTCTTTGGCCTTTTTAAGTTCTGCGACTGCCACAGGCTTATCTTTTATCTTTCTAAGTTCTTTTAAGATGGCTTTGATGGCAAAATCAATCCTATCTTTATTCAAACCAGCAAAAATTCCTAAAACACCAGTGTCTAAATAAGCTTCTTGATTAGAATATATATAATAACACAGCCCTTGACGCTCTCTGACATTTATAAAAAGCCTTGAGCTCATACTACCACCCAAAATAACTGACAAAACTTGCTGAGTAAAAAGCTTGTCCTTATCCCGTTGGCCATATGACCTAACCCCGAGGACTAGATGGACTTGGCCAGTCTTTTGATTTTTAAGTAAAACTCGTGGAGCTTTTTGAAAATCTTTATTTGGTTTATAGTCAGGTTCATTTCTCTTTTCAGAACTTTTGATAAAATATTTTTTGATAAGCTCTTCAGTTTTCTTGGGCTGAAAATTCCCAGCCACTGCCACGACCATATTACCTGAAAGATAAAAATCCCGACGGTATTTCATAATTTTTTGACGAGTTGTTTCTGTAACAGTTTTAGTTGTTCCAATAATCCGTCGACCCAAATCATTATTGCCTAAAGTAACTATCTCAAAAAGCTCTTCAGCATTATTAGCTGGCTCATCTTCATACATCTTCATTTCTTCTATAATAACGCCTTTTTCTTTATTTATTTCCTTAGTCTCAAATTTAGAATTAAAAAACATATCTGAAAGCATGTCAGCTGCTAATGGTAAATTTTGTTGAGTAGTTTTTATATAATAACCAGTATATTCCTTAGAAGTAAAAGCATTAAATTGAGCACCAATCTCATCTAATTCACGAGAGATAATTTCTGTATTTGGTCTTTTTTTAGTACCTTTAAAAGATAAATGCTCGATAAAATGCGAAATCCCTGAAATATCTTTATCTTCAAAACGTGACCCAACTTTAAGCATAACTAGCAAAGTCACAGCCTTGGTTTCTTTTTTTAATGAAGTAATCAACCTCAATCCGTTCTTAAACTCTTTTTTTGTGTAACTCAAAACTGTATGATATTAATATTTATGCCTAGATTATACCAGAAAATACCCTATTTTACCAAATAGAAAGATTATTTTATTTTGAGTAAGTTATTGTATATTCTTTAATAATTGATCCTTCAGCAATTACCTTATCTAAGTCTGTAAAATAAGATTCAAGTCCTTCATAGTCTTCTCTAATTTGGTATTGTGAGCCATCAAAAATCACATATTTATTATAACTCTCTATATCTTTATAATCATATTTAGAAAAGATTGTATGAAAATGATTTGTAAAAAACAATGGCTTCATAAAGGCGGTTTCTACACCTAAATCTTGTGAACATTCACTTAGATGATCTGTAAGTCCCATAAAGTCATCAAATGATTCCATGATACTTATTTCTACGTCTTTACCACAAAATCTAGGAGATATTGCACCATTATCATCATCTCTTTCCTCACCCTGTTTTGTTAAATGACCAACTTGAAAATAACCAAGTGCAGAACTATGACTAAGATTAGGAGTTTTTGCTGGTAAAGCTTCTTCTATAACTAAATACACTGCAGCTTCTAAATATTGATACTCCTCATCTGTTTTAATAAATTTTAAACCCATTTGACCAGAAACTTTTCCGTCAGTTGAAGCAAGTTGATAAATAACGCCATCCAAAGCCTTCATCGCGACTAAATCAGCATCTTCTTCAACCAGAGAATTTGTCTCCTCAAAATTAATATTTTCGGACGGAGTGACTGAATTATTACCTTGTTGGCTACAACTACAACCAACTAACACAGCTGGTAAGAGCAGGATAGCAAAAATTAAATAATAAATTTTTCTACTCATAGCTTAATGATAAATTATTAGCTATTTAAACTTTTTTCTAAATAATCTTTTAATTCAGTTATTTTAATCCTAACCTGTTTCATGCTATCACGCTCGCGCACAGTGACAGCGTCGTCCTTTTCCAAAGTTTCAAAATCAACAGTCACGCAGTAGGGAGTCCCGATCTCATCTTGTCGACGATATCTTTTACCAATATTACCATTATCATCAAATTCACACATCCAGACTTTTTTTAATTCATCAAAAATTGTTTGGGCTTTTTTAACTAATTCTGGTTTATTTTTTAACAAAGGAAAAACTGCCACTTTAATTGGAGCTAATTTTTTTGAAAATTTCATCACGACTCTTTCTTCTTTACCAGAGTCCTCTTCAGTATAAGCCTCAGACAACACAGCCAAAACCGTTCTCCCAACCCCGACTGAAGATTCTATTATATGTGGCATATATTTTTTACCTGTTATGGGATCTTGATAAGCTAAATCTTGACCACTAAATTTAGTGTGCTGTGTTAAATCATAATCTCCTCTAGCATGCACGCCTTCAAGCTCTGCAAAACCAAACGGAAACTTATACTCAATATCAAAGGCTGCTTTAGCATAAAAAACTAAATTTTCATGCTCATGCCACTGCAAATTCTTTTTGCTTAAACCTAAATCCAAATAATATTGCATCCGAGCTTTTCTAAGCTTCTCATACTCTTTCATCTCCTCGTCAGGATGAGTAAAATATTGCATTTCCATTTGTTCAAATTCACGGGTCCGGAAAATAAATTGCCGAGCTGTTATCTCATTTCGAAAAGCTTTACCAATCTGGGCAATACCAAAGGGAATCTTGACCCGAGTGGTATCTAAAACATTTTTATAATTCACATAAATCCCCTGACAAGTCTCACCACGAAGATAGGCTGGATCTTCATCTAGGTCTCCAGAAAAATTTCCCAAATTTGACTTGACTAATAAATTAAATTTTTTAACTTCGGTAAAATCTTGCTTTTTGCAAGCTGGACACTTGATCTTAGCTTTATGTTTGTTAAAAATCTGATTGATTTCTTTGACTGACATTTGTTCATCAGCTGTTACTCCAACTTCTTCTAACAAGTGATCAACTCGATGTCGAGTATGACAAGCCTTACACTCAATAAGTGGATCAGAAAATCCTGAAACGTGGCCTGAAGCTTCCCAAATCTTCGGATGCATAAAAATAGCAGAATCCAGACCGACTATATCTGGCCTTTCCTGCACCATATTTTGCCACCAAGCTTCTTTCACAGCTTTTTCAAGCTCTACACCATAAGGCCCAAAATCATAAATCGCAGAATACCCACCATATATTTCTGAGCTCGGATAAATAAATCCCCGACGCTTACAAAGCGCGATAATCTTATCAAATAATGTTTGTTCTTTCATGTTATTTTTTATTATTTTTAATCAAAAAACCTCGTGCTAATAATTCAAAAAATGAATCACTAGAACGAGGCTTTGCTCGCGGTTCCATCTAGCTTCCCGATGATTATCAGATAAACGCTCGGGCACCTTACTTTACGCTGGCTTGCTAAATCCTGTTGCAGGGCGCCAACCCCGTTCTATGCCAGTTATATTGTACTATTATTATATTTTCTATTCCAAATTAAGTCAATCTACCAGTAAACAATCTTAAATTACGCTAACCCTGTTTACTTACTTTTAAATTTAGGGAATTGAGAGCCTTTTCATAAAGTGGCTTAGCTAATTTTTTGGCTTCAGCGCTGCTAATCCTGTTTAACATAAATTCAAACTTTCCTTTTATTTTTTCAAAACCAATTTCTAGAAAAAATTTATCAGTAAAACCAAGAGCGTTTACGTCAAAAAAACTTAAACTATCGGCGTCTTTGATTAAATCTGATTCAAAATCTCCGCCCTCTTCGTGATGCAAAACCATATTATTCACCCTCTCAACTTCATTTTTAGAAAAATTTTCATTTTCCAAAAAATCTTTAATTATCCTGGCACCTTTTTCTTGATGAATTTTTAAATAACTAGGATCGTCAGTGTTTATTTGCTGAAAAACAAAAATATTTTTTTCATTTTTATCTCGAAAAGCCCTCTCAATATCATGAGCATAAGCCGCAGCTTGCATGACTTCATCTGCTTCAGGATACAGTCTTAAAAGCCAATCAACCGTATTCTGATAATGAGCAGGGAAATCTGGTCTAGCCTCATCAACAAATTTTTTAACTTTTTTAAAAATCATAATTTAATTTAACTTTTCTCTAACATCATCCGCATCTTTAAAAACAAAAGCATTAATACCTAAACTTTTAGCTGCTTCGATATTTGTTGATGAATCATCAAAATAAACGCATTCTTCCGATTTTAAACCTTGATCATCTAAAATATATTTATATGCTTCGATATCAGGCTTAACAAATCCAGTTTGCCAAGAATAATAAGTTTTTTCAAAAATTTCACTAATAAATAAAAAAGTTCGGGTATAATAATCAGCTCTTTCTTTAAAATTATTAGATAAAATGAATAATTTATAACCCTGATCTTTAAGCTCTTGTGCTAGTCCCACTAAGCTTGTCATATCTTCAGCAGTAAACCAATAATCTAAAAATTTTTGTTCATCCATATCTATACCCCATTTCTGTAAATATGGTAACCAACATTCATGAACTGGTTTAGCATTAGGTAATCTAACTTCGCTCAACACTTTTTTTAAGGCAGGTAAAAACTCACCCTCGACAATACCAAAATCTTGCTCAAATCTTTCACTAAGAAGTTGCCCGTGAATAAACACACCATTTAAATCAAAAATTATAGCTTTATATTTCATAACTAAAACTTACCTTTTATAAAACCACCACCTGAACCAATCAATTTTTTTCTTGCTCTGTCACGTAAACAGCCTGCTCGTCAGTTAGGCCGATCACAGTTTGCTTGGTTTTTTCAAATAATGTTTCAACATCTTCTTGGTGTCTTACCTTGTTGTAGTGTGGTAAAATGTAAAAATCCACTATTCCTAAACCCGTGGTCAGCATGCCTTGATCTTCCTGTACATCGCCATCATTACCCCAACCAGCTGCAATAATATCTTGACTAGAAATAATACTACCAGCGCTTACTCCAATGTAATATTTACCAATTTGGATATCTCGAAGTAAAATTTGGTCTAAGCCTGTGCGCTGAATATTTTTCCATATATGATAAGTATTTCCTCCGCACACATACCACAAATCAATTTCGAACAAATCATCAAAAAAGTTATTGGTTGAAATATTTACTTCATAGGGAATCATACCCAACTCCTCAACTTCGGCAATAGAATCATCAATATATTTTTGTCCACCAGGACTTTGGGACGATGTCACCATACCTATTCTTTTATCTTTAATATCACCAGCGGTTTCAATAAAAAAATCCCTAATTTTTTTATTTTTTAAACCCGATGATGTTAATAACAAATTCATATTTATTCACTAAATTTAACTGACAATTCAAAACTATCGTCTAGCTCTCGAAGGTCAGAAGGATTATCTTTTTTAAAAATTATTTTCCCAACTTGCTCATCACTCGCCATAAGATTATTAAATTCAATAACTGCTTCAAATTGAACATAGTCTTCGGTCATCCACTCTCCCACGGCAGTGGCATAACCTTGCTTAATGATTCCCTCAACACTATCAACAACTTCAATAGGAAAACTTCCCTCAAAAAACCAAGACCCTGGAGCTTGACCAGTTATGGTCACTGGACTAATTATCACATCGCCTGACTGAATGTTTAAATCTTTTATCTTCACAGCCTCAATAACTGCCTTTATATTTTGGTTTATATTTTGGTTCTGGTTTTGATTTGTATTAATATTATTTACTTTCTCAGGTTCGGCAATATAATACTTATATATCAAAGCCGCACCAATAATAACTAAACCTATTATTACTCTAATTAAAATTGATTTTTTCATAAACTACATATTAATTATTTATTATCCAAGCAATCTGTGAGCTAACTTGCTCGGGCTTGTCGCGACGATAAGAAAAATATTCTGAACCACAATAAGTGCAATCTGAAGTAGCTTGTATATTTTTTACCTTAACTCCGCTCTGTGTTAACTGAGATTTTAATATATTAGCTAAATCAACAAAAATCTTATTGTCTTTTCTGATAATCTGTTCAGAATAATCTTTAAAATTGTCAATAATATCAGCTTGAATCTCAAAGTGACACTTCTGAATATGTGGTCCAATAAATACCTGTATATCATTTGGATCGGAACTATATTCTTGCTGTATTTTTTTGACAACTTCCTTTGCTATATTAGCAACAACTCCTCGCCAACCAGCATGAGCTATCCCAATGACTCCCTGTTTTTCATCCCAAAACATAACTGGCACGCAATCAGCAATTGTCACTGTCAAACAAACATCTTTTTCATTAGTAACCAAACCGTCAGTTTCAGTAAAAATTTTACCTCGATCATCTTGAGTGACTTTTTTAATACTTATCCCATGACAAAGCTTAGTTGTAACAACATTTTTGATATCTATCCCTTGTTGGATAAAATATTTTTTTCTATTTTCAAAACCATCATTATCATCCCTTAAAATCATCTGCCCATCAGCTTTTTTTGAAATATTATATTTAATCATAGCAATTACTAAAACGGTCTAGAAATCTTCGCTTCATCTACTTCAATCTTGTGCGAAGTAATCAGGGTCTTTATGTGTTCTCGAAATTCTGGCATAGAAATCTCCCCCTGACGCGCATTAATCAAAGTCAAAAAGCCGTCCTCTTTAGATAAGTTTAAACCCAAAGCCATCGCCCCCATATTAAAACCAAGCTGAACCTTTAATTCTTCTGATAAATCATCCCACTCATCTACTTTGGTAAAACGCAGCACTTGTTCGCAGGCATGTATAATAAATTCTTCTTTTGTAATCATCTGTCTGTAATTTTAATCCTTATTAGCTAGTTGCCCGCAAGCAGCCTGGATCTCTGCTCCGTAGCTTTTTCGAACTGTATTTTCTATTCGAGCTTTAGTTAATTTTTTCTTAAAAACCTCAACTCTCTCTCGAGTAGTTCTCTCATATTTTCCCTGACCATTGTAATTCATAATATTTACCACCACTAATTTGCCTTGCAAAAGTTTGACTAATAAATCAGCTTGATCACCACCATCATTTATGTCTTTGAGTAATAAATACTCGATCATGACTTTACGACCAGTTTTTTTAATATATTTATCAACTGCTTCTATAATTTCACTCAATTTGTATTTTTTAGCGCTGGGCATTATTTCTCGTCTTATTTTTGTATTAGTTGCATGTAAAGAAATCGCTAAATTAAATTGCATATCTTCTTTGCTAAACCTTTCAATTCCCTTTATCACTCCAACCGTGGAAATAGAAATCTTTCTAGCCGCAATATTGATACTTTTATTTTTGTTAATAAATTTTAAAGCACCTAAAACATTGTCATAATTCAAAAATGGTTCACCCATGCCCATCACTACTAAATTTGAAATTCTTATCCCAGTGCCTTTTAATTCTCTTTGCCATAAAATATATTGCTCGAGGATTTCATACCACTCAAGATTACGCTTGAAACCTAGTTCGCCAGTTGCACAAAAAAGACAACCCATGGCACAACCCACCTGTGAAGACAAACAAACTGTCGCATGCTTATCCTTATTTAACATTAAAACTGTTTCTATTTTTTCACCATCTACTAAAGTTAAGATAGCTTTTTTAGATTTATCAGCTGAAGTAAAAATTTCCGCTTTAATTTCTAAAGGAATTTCTTTAATCAATTTGGCTCTGAGCTGTTCTGGAAGATTTGTCATTTCTTGCCAAGAGCCAACTCCTCTGGTAAATAAAAACTCATCGACTTGAGTTTGTCTAAACTTGGGTTGATTTTTAAAAAAATCTAATATTTGTTGATAATTCATAATATAATCATAACAAAAAACCCGCCTCATTGCGAGACGGGATCAAACCTTAAAGACCAAGCTTACGACGAGCACGACGCTCATCCTTAGCCCTTTGCTTTTCACGCTTTTTTTCTTCCCTTTCTTCTTCATCTATTCTCTTAATACGCTTTGCCAGACAACTCTTACAAATAGACTTACCGTCATCAGGGATCCGACAACCACAATCATCACAATGAATCGTGGTATGGATTGGCAAGGTGCCATCAAAACTCCGCCGAACCTTGCCAAACCTGTTGGGGTCTCCATCATACATTTTTTTGGCAGCCATTATTTCATCATTCATTTTATCCCGACAGCGCGAACAAAAAGACCCACCACCAATATACATATCTTCAGGTTTAAATTCACGATGACATTTGTGACAATAATATTTTAAAGCCATTGTTATTCTCCTTTTGTTTCAATAGAAACAAGTTTAAAAATAGCAACTCTTTTTTCATAATCAATTTCGCGCAGGATAAGCTTCTTGTTAGCTAAACTAATAGAACCATTCCTTTGCAAAAGAAAAGAGCTGGAACCATAATTGCCATGACGAAGACAATTCGCTGTTATCACAATCCCCTTCGGATTAGTTGCCACATAATAAAATTCGCAAATCTCAAGAGCCTGAACAATAGAATCAATGATGATTTTTTCACCTTCAGCAACTTCAATTAAATCGTTGTCAACTTCTTGAGCCAGAGCCTCTTCAACAGGCTGATAGGGAGATTCTGGACCCAAAATCATTTCAAACGCATCATCACAAGCTGATACGGACAACACAACAAAAATCAACAAAGCGACAAACATACATTTTTTCATGATATTTATCCTCCCAGGATATACTCTGGTTTAAATTCAAGGTACAAGATTTATATGCTAGTTTATCTTTTTAACCACTTTTTGTCAATCTTGACATATTAACTAAAGCTGATAAAATAATATATTCACACCTTTAAAACCCTTCCAAGAAAGGAATAATCAGATGGAAATTTATTGCCAGCTCAGTAGCTTCTATCCTGATGAAGCTATCGAAATCCGAATTACAAACGTAACCCCCAACGTCGGTAGACCGGAAGATGTGACTTTTGTCCGTCTGTTTATGAATGGAACCTACCAATCTTTGTACGATTTTTCTAGCGAATACATAAAGGATGGTGATAAACCCGTAAACAAACAATTTATTGTTGACTTTGTTGAAAAAGGTGGAATTTCTAAAAAGTGGCTTGCACCACTGGAAGGACAAACTCAGGACTTCCTACCTGCCTGGAATGCTTGGAAAAACAACGACGAAAGCAAAGTCAGGCCGGACTCCAAGTAACTTTGGTTGCCGCCCTTAAGAAAATTTACCCCAGGCCCTTAATTTGGGCCTGTTTTTATTTTATTTATTTTTAAATTAAAAAACCCACTAGAGCAAGAACACTCTAGCGGGTAATAATTTAGTTGACAATTGTCTTCGTATTTGGTGAAGCTGGAGGCTTCAAAAGTCGCCGATTTCTCAAAACCAGCCAAACAACAAAAGACAAGAGAGCCATGAGGGGTATCACCCACAAGGTGTGAAACCTGGCGGCAAAAATCAGCTCGCTCGCCTGTTTCATTCCCAACAGATTCAAAGCAACCGACAGGCCGGTAAAAACGACCGGCAAGCACAGATAAGCAAGGTACAGCTGAGGTAGCATCTTAACCCAGGCAAACTTTGGGCCAAAACGCTTAGATGAACTAAGCTCCTTGCTGAGTTTAAATATGATGAAAAAGATAACCAATAAAATTGGCGCCAACCACATAGTTGCTATCTTAGCAGACACATCACCCATCGCCAAGAAGTTATATGGAACAGAAATAATAAAACCAATCACCGCATACGCCACAATGACTACAATTAAAAGTACCCAGGAAAAAATTTTATCTTTCATAAAAGTCTCCCTTTCCTTGTTGGATATTGTTTGATTTAAAAGAACTAAATTTCAAATAATCTTATCACCATTCAATAAAATTTGCAATATAAAACCGCCAACGTCTGACTTATTTTATAAAGCCAAACGTTAACGGAAAATTTCAATGATTTTCAACCCTAATCTCTTTCACACCAAAAAACTGGCGAAGAGTGGTCAGAATGTCTTCTCGAGAAATCACCTTTGGAAAAGTCTGATCATCGGCAATGCTGTCATGAAACACCAAAATTCCTTCATCATTGATCGACAACCAGCCGCCGATCAATCCCATTTCAATCGAAAAAAAGCCTTCTTCGTGTCTTTTTTTGCTAAGATAACGAAAAATATCTCGATGAATAGCGATAGTCGAAATGGCAAAAAGCATCATGGGTTCATCGCCTTTGTTCAAATTTGAACAAAAAGCGACACCGAACTTCATCTCTCTACCGCTTCCGTCTTTGAGAATTTGAATCATCTCATTAATAGGAAGAGGGACGTGGTCCGCTGGAATCATTAAAAACTTCATAACATCCTCCCGGTAGTGGAATATATTGTCTTCTAAAAAGATCAATAAATAAACTTAACATAATTATTCAAAAAAGCCAAGATATAATAAAAAAACCCGCCAGAACAAAATATCCGGCGGATCAAGTAAGTTGCGATTTTGCCTTATTTCAAGGCCAAGGGTAAAATAGCAGGCATTTCAAAAGTAACCAAATTATGATCCTGAATCTCAACCCTTACCCAACCGATTCTCTCAGCGACCCTGACGGACACGATCTTCTCGCCAGAAATTAGAAAATCACCAGGCTTTAAATCCTTGACCAATTTCCAATTTTTGCATTGATCCAAGGCTAACACAAAACGTGAAATAGCCTCCATCCAGCCAATTCCTTTGAATTCAACCAAAGGTGTTTCATTATAGCCCAATCTAACAGCAACAACCTCCATGCCATTGGCCATTATAACGCCCTTTGTCAAAGCCATAGATTGGGCAAGAGAATCGGTTGCATCAAAAAGAAGATTAGAGCCATTACCTCTATGTTTACAAAAGTCTTGCCAACCATGGATATGCAAAGTCCCATAATTATCTTTGTAACCAGGGACAAGCGATTGCCTAAGCGAGGTCTTTCTGACCAAAAAAGTTTCGTTTGTACGCTTATCGACTGCGGCCACAGTCACGTGAATTGAATTGTCTTGTTCACCATAAAGACGAACAATCCGACCCTGATGATGACCACAAGTAACAACAAAAACAACGTTTTCTGGTTCAATATATTGCACGATTACCTCCTTGTTTATAAAATGAACGAATTATAGTAGCTTAGCAAATTTGCTAAATTTTAGCAAAACATAAAAAAATTAGCTTATAGTTACTAGCTTCTGTCTTAATTATTTAAATAATCCTTAAGCATATACTTTATAGTCGTTTTACCTTTTTGAGTTTTAAAATACTTCTCTCTCCTTAAAGCATCAGACTTACAAACATACCCTTCGAAAAATATAACTTTCCAGGGAATATATGATTTTGTTGAGACTACTTTACCAGAATTATGCCTTTCGAGACGAAATTTTATATTATAAGTAAAACCAAAATATAAATTACCGTTTTTCAAACTTTCTAAAACATATACATAATACATACAAAATAAATAAATAACACAAAAACGCCCAATATGGGCGCTTTGTGTTTAGATTATCATTTATCTAAAACATGTCAACTAAGTTTGGTCACAGGGCGTAACACAGGAATATCTTCTTGTGCTCGCCCTGCACCAGCCGGTGCAGGGCTCGGGGACAGGGAGTCGAACCCCGATTACCTGGACCAGAACCAAGCGTCCTACCATTAGACGATCCCCGAATATTAGATTAAAAAAACTAACCATTAGACTTGTCCGTGCGATTCGAATGAAATGAGAAACGCTCGGACTATCCCCGAATATTTTATATAAAACTAAACTATTTTTCCGCCAAAAGCTTCGAGAGCGATATTAACTGTCTCATCATTATTATTATCTTCTTGAGGACCATCTTCAACTTGAATAGTTTTTTCTGTCTCAATTTCAAAATTTCCAACCTCACAAACCAACTGGAGTCTTTCTCCCAAAACTCTAGCAAAAACATTTTCTAAAAGGTCTTTATTTTTTTTATCTAAAACTCGATCTTGATAAAATTTATATTTAAAACCTAAAACAATTTGACCTTGCTTACAAGCTAAGACTTTACATATTTTAAGAGTCAAGGCTAAAGCATGATTTTCTCCTTTTACTTCTTTGATAATTTTTTTCCAATTATCATGAATTTGCTCAATCGTCATTTGACAATCAGTATTCACTGGCAGATCACGTTTAACTTCAATTGTCGAAGCTTCGACAGGGGCAATCTCAGGTTTTTTATCAACAACTATTTTTTCTTTATCAACCGGGGTAATAGGCGGTTTTTTATCTTGATTTTCATCTTCATCTTCAGTCACAGTTAACTCTACTACAGCCAACTCAAGAGGTAACTGAGAAATAGACGCATATTTCATTTCCTGAAACTTGGAAATAAAAAGCTCAATCATCTTTTGCAATCTGAGCAAAGAGATTGACTCAATCTTTTTTAATAAATCTTTTTTAACTTCTTTATCAAATTGATAAGAAATCAAAAGTTCGTTCGTCTGACCAACCTGATAAAGCATAGCTTTTCTCAAAAAATCTATAAAAGCTTTATTAAACTCTAAAAGATCAACTCCGTCAGTTACCAGCTTTTGAATAAATTCAAAACCTAACGCAGTCTGCTTGTCTACTAAAATAGCAAACAATTTAACAAACAAATTTGCGTCTGAACGTGGAATAACTAAATCAACCAATTCTAAAGTAATATTGCCGTCATCACTTAGTGCGGTTACCTGGCCCAGAGCGCTTTCTGCATCCCGAATATGTCCTTCTGAAAACCTAGCAATTGCCAAGGCTGCGTCTAAAGGTAGCTTGAATTTTTCAAAACCCGCTATCTCAACCAGACGATCAGCTATTTCCTCAATATTGGGGATCCTCAGGTCAAAACGTTGACACCGCGAAATAATAGTCGCTGGAACTTTGTGAGCTTCAGTGGTCGCTAAAATAAAAATAGTATTCTGAGGTGGCTCTTCTAAGGTTTTTAACAAAGCATTAAAAGCTGACAAAGACAACATATGAACTTCATCAATTATAAAAACTTTATATTTAAGACTTGAGGGCGCTACCCGAGCATTGTTAATAATATTTTCTCGAACATTGTCTACACCCGTATTACTAGCAGCGTCAATCTCTACCACATCCAGAGCTTTATTTTCAAGTTGAAGCTGGCATGCCTGACATTTTCCACACGGTTCAGCTGATTTTTTATCCCGCTCAAGACAATTAATTGATTTTGAAAAAAGTCTAGCAATAGTAGTCTTACCAATCCCTCGCGGACCGCACAACAAATAAGCACTGGCTATATTTCCAGAGATTATTTCGTTTTGCAAAGTTAATTTAATATGCTTTTGGCCGACTAACTCTTGCCATTGCTTGGGTCGATATTTTTGAGAAAAAGTTTGTTGCATAGCTTAGTAAATAAAAAAAATGCCTATCATGTAAGCATTTGTATTGTAACTAGAAACAAAAGCTTTGGCAACTATTTTTTGGTTCCTAGATTTTTTATTAAATTCTCAATAGCTGCCCACCTGGAATCAGCATCTTCTGGTACCAAAGCCACGACCTCATCCCCTTCTTCACCTTTAAAATAAGTAACACTAGCCTTGAGAACGTCAAAAGCTTCACCTTCTTCAGTCTGAATTTTGTATTCATCTTCTTCTGTTAAACGCAAAGTACCAACTAATCTTTTTCTTTCAACTGGACCAATCTGCTTATACAAAAATGAGCCATCCGCTTGAATGGTTAACTTTAAAATATCTCCTTCTACTAATTTTGATTTAGAGGCATAATTTGCTGGAATTGTGTACTGCTTACCATCAGGACCAACCATCCCTTGACCATCAAAAACCCCTTCGATTATTTTTTGCTCTCCGTCGCTAAAAATATTACCAGCTTTTTTAGCTTCTGCTTCAAAATCCGAACTTTCTACCTCACCATTGGTTATTTCCTTAATTTTATTTTTAGCATTAGAAATAGCGAGTTGAGCATTTTCCAACGAACGATAAATATCAAAAATGTCTTGTTTGTCTATTTTTTTCATGTTTATTTTTATTTTTATTCGTCAGAGACTCCCAATAATACAGATCTCTTTCTCTTAACTAAGCCTAGTATATCATATTTTTTTGACCTCTCACAACCACTACTTATTTCATATTTTCTGGAGGGCCAGAAGGTCGAGCTCCCAAGCTTCCCAACTGCGATCTTTCTTTAATTTCAGCTTCAACTATTGCTCGATCACGACCATATTTAAGCCTTGAAAGTTGTTTTAAGGCCGCTGCCATCTGTGGATTACCTGGCGGCTGTGTAATCAAAGCAAAAGGCTGCATATTAAAAGGTTTAGTAGGTTCATTATCCACCAACAATTTAAGATTAGCAGTAAATTTCTCGACATTCATTACATCATTTTCATTGAACATCGGCTCAAATTCCTTGGCAAAGGTTTCTGCATCTTCAACGCCCACTCGAAAAGCAATTTTAGTCCCTACATTACCAAAAACTGCATCTCGGATAGAAGCATCACCATTTTTAACAAGCTGCCCCAGGTACTGATGAGCCATAATTAAATTTAATTTATATTTTCGAGCTTCAGACAAAATAACAGAAATACTATCTGTAATATAATTTTGAAACTCATCAATATATAAATAAAAATCTTCACGATCCTCAGAAGCTATATTAGCTCGAGCCATGGCTGCCATCTGCAATTTAGACACAATTATAAAACCCAATAAATCAGAGTTAACTTCACCAATTTTACCTTTGGACAAATTAACTAATAATATCTTCTTATCATTCATGACATCAGCAAAATTAAAGCCAGACTTTGGCTGACCAATAATATTACGCATCATATCGTTGGTTAAAAATCTCCCAATCTTGGAAATAACATAAGAAAGCATGTCAGCAGCTTGTGATCCTTTTTGAGATTGTTCATATTCTTGTTCCCAAAAATTTCTTACTACGGCATTTTTAACATGTCTTAATTTTTTACGTCGAAAAACTTGATCAGTAAACATCCTTGGCACATCCACTATAGTTGCGCCTGCTTCTTTATCCTCCATCAGAGCCAACATGGCATTCCGCATATAATGCTCAAACATTGGGCCAATCATTTCCTCACCAAATAATTTATAAAAAATAGCTACCATTTCTTGAACTGCGAAATCTTTTTGACCGTCAGTCCGATACTCAAGCATATTAAGCCCCATTGGTCGCTCAACATCTGAAGGATCAAAAATAATCACATCATCAGCCCGCTCTTTAGGAATATGTGGTAACATGTCTTCGATAAATTCACCATGTGGATCAATAATTGCCAAGCCTTCGCCATTTTCAATATCTTGTAAAGCCATAAATTTCATAATTTCAGTCTTACCAGAACCAGTCTGACCAACAATATACATATGGCGACTTCTGTCCTTTCTTTTCATTCTAATCAACTTTTCTTCTCCACGATAAGTTGCCTTACCTAATAAAATACCGTCTTTGGGTAAATTAACTGGCAAAGGGGCTTTTTTTGACCTTAACCAACGAATATTTGGTGTCTCAGTAGTGTCTAAAGGTAAATGCCAAAGCGAAGCCATTTCTGAAGAATTGAGAACAAACTTGTTCTTTTCAAAAAACTCTCTATAAATAAAACGATTAATAACTGCTTTATCAGTCTTAACTGGTGAAGCTTTAAAACTATTTCCATATTCATAAGTGGAAAACTGAACAAAACTATTTAAAATATTTTTTAGCTTTAGCTCAGTGATATCTTTATTTTGAGCAGAAACCACCACCCTAATATTCACCTCAAAGCCAGCTTGAGAAGTTTTTTGTTCAAGCTTTTTAACTACCTCTTCTTCCATTGGTGAAAGCTTATAATCCATTTCCGAGGCTTTCATTGAATCATCGTTTTTTGAACTTTTAAAAGCATCCAGAATAGCTCTAAAAAATTTACCTACGCCAGAGCCCGTAACTTCTTTGAGAGCGTCTTGAAATTTTCTACCTTGTTGCATTGACGAGGCAATTTTAGCAGGCAAACTATGCCAACCCTTGTCCGCTGACCGAATTAAATATTGAATAACTGCACTTTCACCCTTTTCAAATTTTGACAAGGCATTCATAATAGCCTCAAGAGGATCGACCTCCATGTCCTCAAAAGTTGAAAGTGGAAACATTTGATGTTTTTGCAAAGTTAGCTCTGATATTAATACTTGGCCCTGAGGATTAAAAACATTATAATCATTCACTACCTCAATCACTGACTCAGGAAAACGAGCCTGAATTTGCTGCTCAATAAAACGTCGAATTGCCTTTGGCATCACTATATAAAAAGAAATCAGCTGATCATCATCAACCACCAATTCAAAAGACATTTGATCATGTCTACCTAAAAATTTAGTCATAAACCCAGTTGGAGTTTTCATTCCACCTAAAACTGAAAAAAAGTTTTTAGTTTTTTGCAGCTCACCTGCAACCTCATCTTTTTCAGTTTCTTCTAACTTTTCTTTGGGAACTTTAATTAATAAAACAATATTTTGAAAAGCTCCAACCTGACTAATAAATCTTCTAGCTAAATAACGTAAAACAAAATAAGTGACTATTAAAATAACCACACAAAAAATAAGGTAGCTTAGACCAATTACTATAAGATTATCAAATATTCCTCCCATTTTTGTTTAAATTTTTTGTTTTAATTCCTTTTTCCTTTTTTTTGCCAAAACAACAATTCGATCAGTCTTTAATTTTGACTCTTGTTCTAAAAAAAACTTATTTACCCCCGGAATAAGTTGCAACCAATTTCTAATTAACCCCAAAACAATTTTAGCCTTGATTTTCATGGTCTCAATCAAGACCTCAAGTTTAGCCGCGGCTTCTTGACCCTCTGCAACAAACTTTATTTTAGCTTTTTCATCCATTGATTGATAAGCTGCCACTAAATCATCTTGCAAAATAGCTTCAATAGCTGTCCGAGTCTCAGATTTGGGCAAAGCCTGACCCTGACCAGACTGAGATGAAGCAATATTTCTATTATCATCTTGGAAAACCTTTGCTTTTAAGCTAATTAATTTTCCTTTTTCAGCTTTTTTTTCTTTCTCCGCTTGTCTCTCAACTTGATTTAAACCCTGTTCAGCTTGTTCTAAATTTTTTTCTGTCTTAGAAGCAACTTCTACTTGAGGAGATTTCTCTAAATTCACTCTTTCCTTCATAAAAATATTTTGCTTAATCTTGATTAAATTATACCATATTTAGTTAATTTTAGAAAAATGACAATCAATAATAAAAATGATATAATAATAACAATCTAAAATAAAAACTAATGGAGGAAATAAAATCAACCCCAAAAATAAAAAAAATCCAAGCTCAAAACTTTTTTTGGCTCGATATCTGTAATCCTGAAGCAGCTGAACTCGAATTTTTAAGAAAAACTTTTGGATTTCACCCACTTGACCTTGACGATATTAGACAAAAGACTCAACGTTCCAAAATTGATAAATACAACAATTATCTTTTTTGTATTTTACTTTTTCCAGTCTATGATAAAAAAAATAAAATAATCAGAAGTTCTGAAGTAGATTTTTTCTGTGGTAATGACTTTTTAGTAACTATCCACAAAAAAGAAATGCCTCTTTTTGAAAAAATTTACAATCTCTGTAGCGTTGACCAAAATTCAAAAGAAAAAATACTTGGTAATAATCCAGCCAAACTCATGTATGAGACTTTGGATCGCCTCTATACTTATACTTTTCCCATGCTAGACCATATTAGCTCTGATCTAGAGGCTATGGAAAAAAATATTTTTGAAGGACAAGAAAAAGAAATGGTGGCCAATATTTTAACCACTCGTCGCAACATTACTAATTTCAGAAAAATCATGCAACCCCACCGCAAAGTTGTTCAAAAAACCCTAAAAACCGCTAATCCTAAAAATGAAATTTTTTCTATTAACAACGGCTATGAAATTTATTTTGACAACCTAATTGATCATGCCAAAGAAATTTGGGAATCTCTAGATGCGCTCAAAGAAGGTATTGAAGCTCTTCATGAAACCAACGAATCAATTATTTCCCACAAGCTAAACCAAACCATGAAAAGACTAACTGCAGTTTCTGTAATTTTGCTCCCAATGAGTATTATGGCAGCTCTCTGGGGAATAAACGTACCAGTACCTTTCAAGGGTGATGTTGGAGCTTTCTTTATTGTTTCTAGTATTACGGTTTTCTCGGGAATTTTATTTGCAATTTTTTTCAAAATAAAAAAATGGATTTAAAAAATTATGTCTTTATTAAAATTTTATAATACACTCACAAAAAAAGAGGAAGAATTTTTTCCTCTTAAAAAATCAGCTGTTTCCTTGTATACTTGCGGACCGACAGTCTATGATTATGCTCACACTGGCAATTTACGTAAATACATTTTTGATGATTTATTAATCAGAGTCTTATTAATAAATAATTATAAAGTTAAGCATGTTATTAACATTACTGATATTGGCCACTTAGTTTCTGATGCTGACGAGGGCGAAGACAAAATGATGAAAGCCCTAGTTCGTGAAGGTTTACAACCTAATTCTGATTCTCTTTTAGAATTAGCAGCCAAGTATACACGAGCTTTTAAGCGTAATATCGCTGCGCTTAATATTTTTTCTTATACAACCAATAAAAATTATACTATAATTTGGGCCAAAGCCACTGATCACATTAAAGAACAGATAAAGCTTATTAAAAAACTCCAAAAAAAAGGCTATATTTATGAAACCAGTGATGGCTGGTATTTTGATACTGCCAAACTTCAAGATTACGGTAAATTAACTGGTCAAAACCTAAATGATCTCCAAGAGGGAGCTCGAGTAGAAAAAAATCCCGAAAAAAAGAATCCCACTGATTTTGTCTTATGGGTCAAAGCTACTAAAAAAAACAAAAACCATGTCATGACTTGGGAATCTCCATTTGGTAAAGGCTTTCCTGGTTGGCATATTGAATGTTCTGCTATGGCTATGAAATATCTAGGAAAAACTTTAGATATTCACACCGGTGGCATTGATCACATTCCCGTGCATCACACCAATGAAATCGCTCAATCTGAAGCAGCCACTGGTAAACCTTTTTCCAGATTTTGGCTACATAGTAATTTTCTAACAATCCGTAATGAAAAAATGTCCAAAAGTAAGAGTGGCTTCGCAACTATTGAAGATCTCCTAAAAGCTGGGTTTTCACCCATGGATTATCGCTATCTATGCTTAACTGCTCATTATCGAGCCCCTCTTGCCTATTCATTAGAAGCTTTAGAAGGTGCTAAAAATTCTCGACTTAAACTAATCAACGAACTAACCAAGGTTAAAAAACGTGGTCAAATTATTGAAGCTGAGTGGCAAAAATTTTTAAAAATTATCAATCAAGACTTAAATACGCCTCAGGCTCTGGCTTTTGTTTGGCAATTACTAAAAAACAAAAAATATCCTCTAGAAGATATTACAACTACTATTCTTAAATGTGATGAAATTTTTGGACTAGATTTAAAATTAGCCTGGAGACAAATCAAACAAGATAAAAAGACTAAAGCTCCTCAAGAGATTATCAATCTAGCCGAGAAAAGACTCAAAGCTAAACAAAACAAAAATTTTGAAACTGCAGACAATCTTCGAGAAGAGATAAATAATCAAAGCTGGGAAATCGAAGACACTAAAAACAGCTATATACTTAGAAAAAAATAACCTCAAACATTGACCAAATTGAACTGATAAGATAAGCTGTCCTAGCAGTTCTTTTAATTTTTTGTTGGGCGAGGAGGTGACAAAATGGCTACAATGAGCACTCAAGAAAGAAATTTTTTGGCTATTCACTACCGCAAAATAGCCATGATTCTAGATTCCGATTTTAAGCGTGATGCTTTCGTCGAAGTTGCTCGAATGATTGACGTTAACACCGACGCTCTGGCCAAAGCAACTATGGCTCTAATCGAACGCCAGACAATCGGTAAACTGACTCTTGGAGCTAGCGAAATGATGATTATCGACAAAATCATCAATCTCAATAAAAACCTACAAACGGCGTTTTTCAATCTCTTCAATATTCAAAGCATTGAAAAAATAGACACAGGATTTATCGTCAACAAAAAACCCCCCAGGGAATAAACCCTACGGGGATTTTTATTTTATACAAAATTTTAGACCTGAATAATCACAGGCAAAATCATTGGCCGACGATGAGTTTTTTGAAAAAGGAATTGACCAATCTTATTTCTAAGCTCATCTTTAACATAGCTCTCATCAAGCTCGGCTTTTCTTACATTTTTAGCTACTATTTTTCTTACCATATCCCGAGTATCTTCAATTAATTTTCTATTACCTTTCATATAAACAAAGCCTCTAGAGATAATATCCGGAGAATTTATCAACTTACTGGTTTTCTTTTCTAAGGTTGCAATCACGACTAACATACCATCAGCAGCCATAGTCTGTCTATCTCGGAGAACGACACCAGAAATATCACCTACGCCCAAACCATCTACAAAAACATAATCAGCTGGAACTTTACGATTGGTTAATCTGGATTGATTACCGTTTAATTCCATAATCTGACCATTATCAGCCACAAAAACTTGTCTTTCTTTAAAACCAATATTATAAGCTAATTTAGCTGCTTCTTTAAGCATGTAATGATTAGCATACACTGGAATAAAATAATCCGGCTTAATAATTTTTAGAACATCAATAATATCTTCTTTGTTACCATGTCCTGAAACATGAATATCCATAATCGAATTATGGATAACACTATCACATTGTCGATAAAGATTGTCCTTGAGTCGTTGGATAGTTCTTTCATTTCCCGGAATAATAGAAGAAGAAAGAATGACCGTGTCTGATTTCTTTAATTTGATATTTTTATGACCACCTTCAATAATTCTCGAAAGGACTGCATTACCTTCGCCCTGCGAACCAGTACAAAGCACTACAACCTTATTTTCAGGATATTTATCTATTTGATCAACTTTAATCAAAGAAGAACTAGCAATCTTTAAATAACCCAATTTTGTAGCAATCTCAACATTCATTTTCATAGAATAACCATCAAGAGCTATTTTTTTACCAGCTCTGGTCACCATCTCAAAAATCCAACCAATTCTCTCAATTTGAGAAGAAAAAGTTCCAATAATTACTCGACCCTTAGAATTGTTAATCAAATCAGTTAAATTTTTCTTAGCTTCACTAGCTGTGCCACTCTGACGAACATCAATCGCCCCTAAACTCTCAAGCATTAAAGCTGTTGGCTTAGGTAAGCTAGCTAAGTGAGCATAATCTATGACTGGTTTACCCTTGCTGTCTTTTTCCAAAGTCCAATCACCCGGATGGATAACCGTCCCACCAGGAGTCTGTAAAATCATGCCGACCGCATCCATAATTGAATGTTCAACCTGAAAAAAACTAGCCCTAAAATTACCAAAAGTAAATTTATCCTTAACATCTTTAATCAAAATACTTTTTAAATTTTTGGTTGAACCTTTTTTATAATCTTCTAAACGATGACGAATCATCGCTAAAGTTAGATTCCTACCAACTACAGTTGGGTAACCTAATTTTTCCAAGAGTATAGCCGCAGCACCAATATGGTCCAAATGACCATGCGAAAAAATAACTGCTTTAATATTTTTTTCCCTACCCTTTAAATAATTAATATTTGGAATAATATAATCAATTCCCGGCATATCTTCCTCAGGAAATTGTAATCCCATGTCTAAAATAACAATATCGTCTTTATACTCAAAAACTGTCATATTGCGACCAACTTCTTCCATCCCCCCAAGAGGAATAATCTTAAGTGGCTCGTTTTGTTTGGACTGATTGTTTCTCTTCGATCCTCGGCGTTGTGACGTCCCAATAACAACACCTCTTCTTTTCTGAATCATAATTCATTTCGTTAATTAATTTTTTATTTAGAGTTAGATCGAATTTGTTTATAAAATTACCAAACTCGATCAGTTTTTATATACCAATTTAAAAGACCAGTTAGCCTGTCCGAAGGCACTACTACATACTGATCTTCTACCCCTTTAACTTCTTTGAGAATGTCATAAGAATAAGTTGGGGTATATAAGAATATTGCTGGCAACTCTTCTGCCAAAATATTCTGAAAGTGTAAATACTTTAATCTGCGCTCATCTTCATCAGAAACTTTTCGAGCTTCTTCTAAAAGCTGATCAACTTGTTTATTGTAGAAAACTGCTAAATTTAAGCCAGGATACTTAGCTTGGCTACTGTGCCAAAAAGGATACGGATCTGGATCAGTTCCAATTATTTCACCAAAAAGAAGGGCATCATAATCTCTTTGCTGGATGATATTAGTCTGAATTTCTTCAGCCTTAACTATATTTAGTTCAACTTTAGCACTTAAAGCACTCCAATATTCCACTAGCTTCTCAGCAGCTTGAACATACTCTGTCTGATCAACGGTTGTGATCACAAAAGCCAAGTCTGTCCCATTTTTATGCCGATACTCATCACCTTCGAGTAACGCCCACTTATTTTCATCTAGAATTTTCTGAGCTTTTTCTAAATCATAGCTATATTTCTCAACCTCTGGATTGTATCCCAGATAACCAGGTAAAATAGGCGTATAAATAACTTCACCCTCACCCTGCAAAACATCATCAACTAAATGTTGACGATCAAAGCTCCAGGCCAAAGCTTGTCGAACGCCATCATCTGCTAATACATCGTTGTCTTGATTGAGAAAAACAGCAGTATATTGCGGTAAGCGTAACTTATATTGAATAAGTGATTTATTTTTACTTAATTCTTTTTTAAGACTAATTGGGGTAAAAGCTACTCCAGAAACTCTTTTATTACGTGCAGCATCAACCAAAGAGACAACATCTGAATAAAAATTAAAATTAACTTTTTCAATATAAGGCTTATCATTATAATAATCGACAAATCTCTTAAGCTGATAAGTCTTAACATTACCATTTTTATCTTTTGTTAAACTAGAAAACTGATAAGGGCCTGAACCAATAGGCTTTAAATTTATTTCTGCCAACCTAGCGTTATTAGCAGAAATATTAAACCATTGGTGCTCTGGCAAAATCCCAAAAGTTAAACTAGATAAAAAAGGAGCAAAGGGTTCTTTTAGAAGAACGTTAAAAGTAAAATCATCTATTTTAGAAACTATTGTTCCTCGTAAAGAAGGCTCCAAAGGTGATCTAAAATTAACATCTTGAATAACCTTAAAAGTAAAAACCACATCATCAGCTGTGACTTGTTCTCCGTCGTGCCAATAAGCATCAGTTCTCAAATAAAAAGTATAAGTTTTTTCATCTTCTGATAAACCACAATCAGTAATCAAATCAGCCTCTAAATTTTGATTTTTGTCATACTTATATAAACCACTAAATACTAATTTGGTAATATCCGCATCAACATCATTAGCTAAAGAAAATAAAGGATTAATATAGATTGGTGAGCCTACCAAGCCCTCTGTGTATTCACCGCCAACCTGAGGAGCTTCCTCAGTAAAACAATAATATCCCCTAACACCAAGAATAATAACTCCGATAACAATCACCAAAATAAGCAACTGAACAATAATCCAATGATTAGAAGTCATGACTTGTGGTAAATACTTAAATTGCCTAAGGTTTGGCAATTTTTTATTTTGAGACCCTGCTTGGACCGAATTTACCAGATCTTTATCGAGCTGGGTTTTTCCTGTTTGCAATTTAAGAGCCTTTTTTTGCGAACGTTTTTGCTTTAAGCGCTCAAACATAATAATTTAAAAAAGTAAAAGAAAAACATTAAATAATATTTTATTATAGAATGATATTTAGGATGGCAATCAAAAGAAATAAGGCACCTAAAACAATTGTAGCGTAATGCAACTTTTTTTCAATTCCCCTTTTACTGGAAAAAGAGTTACCTTCTCCGCCGAAAACTCCACCTAATCCAGCGCCTTTATTTTGAAGTAAAACCACGATAATCAATAAAACTGCTACCACTATTTGAGCGATTTGCAGGATAAATTCTGTGTTCATTTATTAGTAAAATTAGCTAAAAATAAAATTCCCATAGCATTAGGATCATTTCTATACTAGCACCACTTATTACTCTTGTCAATGCACTAACTAAAGGTTAAAATAAAAATACAAGTAATATAACTTTTTATATGAAAAAAATAATCTGCTTACTAGTACTGTTTTCTTTTGCCTACAGTCTTGTAATTTCCCCTGTTTACGCTGAAGATAAACAAATAGACATCTACTTTTTTTGGTCAGAAAGCTGTCCGCATTGTGCCAGTGAAAAATTACATCTCCAAACCTTAGAACAAAAATATTCAAATTTAGTTATTCATTCTTATACAATCTCCCAACTTGCCAATAGAAATCTACTTTCAGCCTTAGCTAATGAATACGAAACTTCAACCGGTGCTGTCCCCATGACCTTTATTGGTGATCAAGTTATCCACGGAGCCCAACTAGACTTAATTACTTCACAAGTTGAATATTGTTCTGAAAACACTTGTCTTGATCCAGGAAGCTTAGTAATGGAAAAAATCGAAGCCACTAACCAAGTAAGTAAAGATGCCCAAACAAACAATTTCTTTACTTACGGTGCAATTGGTGGAGTAGTTTTGGTTTGTTTTGTTGCTTTATATATTATCTTTAAAAAATAGAGTATGAAAGTTTTAACTTTTGGCGCTATTTGGTGCCCAGCTTGCTTAGTCATGAAACCCCGCTGGGAAAAAATTCAAGCCGAACTCTCTTGGTTAGACAGAAAACATGTTGATATTGATGAAAATCCTAAAATAACAAAAAAATACCAAGTAATCAACCCACCAGTCTTTATCTTCTTTGATAAAAATAATAAAGAATTTTCTAGAATGACTGGAGAAGTTAGTCGAAAAAAATTAATTAAATTTTTAGAAGAAAACCGTGAAAAATAAAACTAAAGTATTTTTAACATTATTTTTGGGTCTAATTATATTTAGTCTAGCTGTTCCGACCCTTGCTGCTGAGATACCAGAAATTATTAATGCACCTTTTGTTGGTGAAATTCAAACTAAAAATTTCTCCCTACCTATCCTAACTATTATTATTGCTGCTCTCGATGGCTTTAATCCCTGCGCTATGTGGACTCTACTTTTTTTGATTACCCTACTAATCAACATGAAAAATAAAAAAAGAATGTGGACATTGGGCGTTGTTTTTATTATTACTTCAGGCCTAATCTATTTCTTATTCATGACAGCCTGGTTAAACTTTTTCTTATTTATCGGCCTAGTTTTTTGGGTCCGCATAGCTATAGCGATTTTTGCTATTGGGGCTGGTTTTTATCAGCTTAAAAAATATCGTGACAACAAGGATGGCACATGTAAAGTGGCGACTACTAAAAAAAGAAAAACTCGCTTTGATAAAATTAAAAAAATTGTCTACAGAAAAAATATTTTTTATGCTTTAGCTGGAATAATCCTCTTAGCTGGGGCTGTTAATCTGGTTGAATTACTCTGCTCAGCTGGACTACCCGCTATCTACACTTCTATCCTAACTCTGACCGAAGTCCCGACGTGGCAATATTATCTCTATCTAGCTTTGTATATATTTATATTTCTACTAGATGACTTGATTATCTTTTTTATCGCTATGTTCACTCTCCAGACTGTCGGCATCTCAACCAAATACAGCCGCTTCTCGAGCCTAATCGGCGGACTAATTATGCTAGCGATAGGTTTATTGCTAATTCTAAAACCTGAGTGGCTAATGTTTGGCTAAGATTTTTTACCTCGAGTTATAATTTTTTCTAATTCAAAAACTTTTTTACCAGAAACTCTCATCTGGGGTTTTTTCTTCTTAAGCCTAGCTTGAGATTTTTTTTGAGCTAGTTCAGCTCGAACCTCAGCCTCAAAAGCTAATTTTATTTTTGACATGGAATCTTTAATATTTCACAAATTTCTTGCAAGGAGATCATGGGATGACCCATCTTTCTGGTCTTAAAATTGTCTATCCCCCAACACTTATTTGTACCAAAAGTAAAAGTATGACCTTTAATTTTATTTTGTAATTTTCTTATAATCCGCGGATCAAAATTCTGTACATATAATTTACCGCCATTATAGTCTTCAACGATAAGAGGTTGATTGTAAATTCCATCCAAAGCCGCTACATCAATCACCTGTGCCCTGAGGTTACGTTTATATTTAGAACGAACTAAATAGTATTTACCTATTTTTTCTTTTTTTTGCCAAGCTTTTTTAGCCAACTTTCTGCCAGCTATATAACTAGGAAAAATTTCTTTTAAAATCTTATCTTGAAATTTTAAAACTTTTTTTATGTCTGTCTTAGAATATCCATGTTTAATCAAAACCTTAATAAAACCAGCATCTAAATAACCCGTGCCCTTTACAACAATGGGGTCAAAGCCAAATTTTTTTAAATCTGAATCTTTCAAATTAACAAATTTTAAAAACTGTTCCAAAGAACTTGGTAAATATCTATTCTGTTTTTTTGTTCGATCAAGCTTACGCTCAGGCAACTGGTACCAATGATGATCAATTACTCTAACTTTGTAACCCTTCCCTCTTAGGACTTTTTCTTCTCTAGGCCCGGGAATCTCAACTATCCAAATTTCCCTTTTGTTTAATTTTGCTAATTTTTCTAAAAGATCTTTTTCATTTTTTAAAACCGCCCCATGATGTTGATTAGATTCAATAATCTCAAGCCCAATTTTTTTAGCAATTTCTAAAATTAAAGTTGACTCCACATCATTTTTGGGACAGAGCAAGACCACATTAGACAAATCTTTTTCTTTTTTCTTCATATTATTATTTTTGAAATTCCCCATAAATAATCATATAAACTCTCTTGGCTAGTCACTATTTCACCATGCTTGGTAGCTACCAAAAAAGGGGGATAACCTGAAAATTGAACCATGGTATTTTTTGCAAACCACAATGATGATTTAAAGTCTATCCCAACTGGTAATTCACGAATCTCAAAATCAAGATTTTTAATTTTATTCAAAACCAAATTCTGACGTGTCTGAACTGGAATTAAAATCTTAGTTTTTATCTGTTTCTTTATTTTTAGCTGATTCATAATATTGCTAATATTCTCATCAAAGACTTTTTTATAATTTCCACTGCCTGGGACATCGATAGTTTTAATAACACTCTTTTTTTCTAAACTAGCTAAAAAATTGTTAATAAAATTCTTAATCCCTGATTTTGTATCATAGACATTAGCCTGGGGAAAATTAGCTTGGGTGCGATAAGTTTCATCCAATTCCTTTTTTAAAACTAAAGCAATATTTCTTTTGTTTTCAAGAACATCCACTAATATTTGAGGAGATTCAATCCAAAAATAAGTCACGCCCTTATAAACATGAGTAGTAATATAAGACCCGTCTTTTAGCTTCTGAAGAATACTAATCGCTGTTGTCCTCGGTAAATCAGCTTTTTTGGCTATTTCTCTAGCTATTGCCTCACCCAATTCAGTCAAGGCTAAATAAACTCTTATTTCATTTTTGCTAAAACCCAGCTCTTTTAGATATGTTTGAACTCTTTTCATAGCTTTATTATACACTGCTGTCGAAAAAAATCAACAGTCATAAGTCCTTTAACCCTAAATTCATTGATTCAAAATATTTATTTGAGTAATCCCCAGTTAAATTGGGTTTATTTATCTAAAATGTATAAAAATTAGATTAAGAGTACTTTGACAATCAACCAAGGAGGTTACCAATGCAACCTTTTCACATTTACGCTGGAACTTTTTCACCACCCACCTACGGTCACTTTCACATTGTCAAAAAAATCAGCCAACTTGTCCCTCACCTGCACATCACCTGTGGGATCAACCCACGCAAAAAAAATAATTTGTTTACCCCTCAAGAATGCGTCGAACTCTGGAAAACTTACCCCCTACCCAAAAATGTCTCAGTCTCAACTTTGGATGAAGTACCAATTGCGCCCGAAAACTTCAAAGACATTATTTTGGTGCTGGGTATTCGTGACCAAACTGACTATGAATACACGGGCAAAGTTGTTGAGGAAAACCGCAGGCTGTTTGGAATCGACAAATACCTGCTAGTCTACAGTGATTGTAAATTTGAAAAAATTTCCTCAACTCGAGCTCGACAATTAGCGACTGACCTCGAATTGTTTGAACTCGGCCAGATTGTCTCTCCCCTGGTAGTAACCGCTCTGTTGGAAAAAACCCTCGGACTCCGTAGTCTGCAACTAGTAGTCGGCAAACCAGCCTCTGGCAAGTCAACTGTCATGCGAATAGTCGCAAATAAGTGCCAACAAGTCTACTACCTGGATACTGACCAAGTGGTCACTCCTCAACTCAAGAAAATGACAAAAAGCTTTTTTGGCAGCGACGATATCGTGCAAACTCTAGTTACGAGAGAAGATGAACTAATCGCCAAGATTTATCAACCCTGGCTCGAGCTAGTCGCCGCTGAACTCAAAAAAATCCCTGCCCAATGTGATGTCTTTATCGAAGTGGCCACAGCCCTGCAACCCAACAAAAAAGTCTATCGCTTTTTGGGCGGCATGATACTTTACTTTGGCTGCGGTGAAGAAAATAATCACCAGCGCATTGAGGGACGAGGGAGCAAGCTACACCATCAGCTAGTCTCCAGGATCCCTGGGCTTGAAGAATCCCAAAAAATTGCCCAGGCTGAAGTCCTAAGCCTACGTGACTTTGATACGAGTCAACCCGCCAACGAAGCCGCTAATGAAGTCATCCGCACCTACGACCTAATTTGAACAAAACACATAGCCCCCAGGCTTTGCAAAAAAATCTGGGGGTTAAAGGAGTCCGTTATGTTTCACTCCAGACAAAACGCCCGAGAAAAATTAGCCAGTCCCAACTTTAAGACTGGTGATCGTATAATCATCAAACAATTCCTACCTGAAGAATTCAAAAAACGACATTTTGACCCAGAAATGCCGACAATGAAAACAGCAGCTATAAAAAATATCCCATTTCTCAATGCATTTTCACCCTTTCAACCATGTCATGTCTTGGAGGTAATGGAGATCTCCAAAGAATATACTTATGAAGATTTTGATGAAGACTATATTGATGGAGTAATAAGTACGATTGAAGCTAGAACTCAGCTACTGAGATTGGCTGAATTTCCTGATCAATGGATGCTAGCTGACTATTTCTACGATTACGACCGCTTTGAAACAGAATGGCGTGGAGGTCACTAATTTAAAGGAGGTTTATCATGGCCTATCTAATAATAAGAAAAAATCTTGGTTGGCCACCGGAAACCAATAAACAAAAAGAAAAACGACTTCACGATGAAAAAAAAGAAAAATACCAACAACTGCTAAAAAAATGGCAAGACCTTCAAGGCATTGATGCAAAACCAATCAATGGCTTTACTATTGGAGATGCGGTTAGGCCTCTCAATATTCTAGCTATTAACGAACCCCAAAATCCCAACTTTCCCATCCTAAGAGGCATTAAAGATAATCTGCAATTTTTAACCTGCCAGGGTCTATTAAGCGGAAGATTTGATATCACGTGGCAAACAAACTCACCACACTTACCAAATAGCCTAAAACAAGATTCAGTTTATCACGTCATTAAAGTAGCAAGATTCACCTGGAAAAGAATACGCGAAGTCGAGATAAGCTACGACTGGGTATTTGACGAGTCCATGACTACGCGTGATGAATATCTGGTGACAGCTCAAATAATTCAATTAGCGGGCTTAGGAGATAAATGGTTTTGCTCTTTGTTCTTCGAACAAGCCTCATCCCCAACAGAAAAAAATGAAGCAGGTTTTATTTATCCAGCAATAACAAAATTCATCAATCTTCATGATTGGTTAAAAAAACACAACAGCCCCTTTTTTCCCTCGCGAAAATCTGTCTGGTAGCTAACCAAACTTCCTTAACACTTTAGAAAAAATACAAATAACAAAAGTTCTTTAAAATAAAAACCGCCCTCCTAATATTAGGATGCGGCGGATTTTTTTTCATGAAACGCAACTACTAAAGAACAGTTTAAGTCTGGATTCAAATTCACCAACACCCGTAACCTCACTTTGAAAGCGAAGGACATAGTCGCCTTCATACCAGGCAACCCGCTGATAGGCCTTCTGCTGCTGTTCATAGACATCAGGCCAAGTAACCTGTTGATTGGCCTTGATCTGATCTGTCGCCGCCTGGTCGATCCTTGTTTGCAATAAGATCTCAGCGATATAGATCTCGATGATAACCGAACGGTAGCTATACCGTTTAGCCAGAGCCAGCCACTTCTGGCGCTTTCTCCAAGTCAGGTTGCAGGAATCGAGAACAATGTCAAAGCCAAGGTCCATGGCTCCTTCTAAAACATTTTTTCTAACATAAGTCGTTAGAAATTGCACAAGCCAATAAGTCAGCGTGCCGACTGTCTCATCCTTGAGCTCAGGAAATTCCTCCCGCAACAGCTCATGGATCAAGTTGGTCTTGATCTGAAAAAGCTTTCTCAGGGTTGGACTATTTTCAACCAGCCAGGTTTTCCCTGACTTGGACAGTCCAACCATAAGGATTAAAACCCTTTTCCGCGAAGAGCCGGTTTGATTCCGACATTTCTTAACGACATTCTGAAGCCCTTCGTAGCCATCAGAGGTCATTAAAAGAAATGCCAAAAAATACAAATATCCGAGAAACATCTTCATCTTCTTTTTCATGATCAACCTCCTCAAGGTTTTAGATGTATAAAAAAGAACGTTATATTCGATAAACTATCTTAGCTAGAAGCTAACTTTTAGTCAAGCCTTTGGCATGTCTCTCACGATAATAACTAATCGCAAATCTATGAGCTTCATCACGGATTCTTTGCACCAGAAAATATGCTGGGCTATTTTTTTCTAAGACAACTGGGCTTGATTCTCCGGGTAAAAAAATTTCTTCTTCGCGCTTAGCTAAAGCTGCTATAGCTAACTGAGTTTTATTTAATATTTTTAAAACTAATATAGCAGCTCCCAGCTGAGGCTTACCACCATCCACTATTATTAGATCTGGTTTTGGCCATTTATTTTTAAATCTTCTAGACAGCACCTCTTTCATCATGGCAACATCATTACTTTGAAAAACTGTTTTGATTTTAAATTTTCGATATTGATCTGTGTCTTTCTCTCCATCTGTAAAAACAACCATTGAGCCAACAGCAAATTGCCCTTGAAAATTGGAAATATCATAACATTCTATGCGTTGAGGAATCTTGGGTAAATTTAGCTCTTCTTTCAATTTTGACAAAGCCTTAACTATTTCTAATTCTTTTCTAAATAAAGTCTGTTTTTTACGATATTCAACCTGCTCTTTTATCTGTTCTAAAGCAAAAATCTGATCTCTCAACTTAGCAGCTAGCTCATAATTTTTATTTTCTGAAGCTTGCTGCATCTCGACATTAAACAGCTTGATAACTTTTTTATAATCTTGTCTTAAAAATATTTTTATTTTTTTTATTACTTCATTTACTAAAATTGCACTTTGCTGCTTAGAGAATTTTTTTAAATTTAAACCAAGCTGATAATCAACATAATAAACCTGCAAAAAAATCCGATTAATCATCTTAATAACTTCACGAGCAGCTTTGAGATTGGCATAAGGTCCAAAATGCCGACCCTGAACTCGCCTTTTGAAAGCTTTTTCCCTAACAACACGTAAGTTATATAGAGGAGACACTTCAAGTTCTAAATAAATCTTGCTTTTATCGTCCCGTAAATCAACATTGTATTTTGGTAAATAGCGACGAACCATAATTGATTCGAGGACTAGAGCTTCTTCCTCTGAATCAACAACAATATACTGAAAATCAGCTATCTCACCAATCATCTGCTGTTTAGCTAAAGTAAGCTCGCTATTTTTTTGAAAATAAGAACGAACTCTATCAAACAAAATTTTGGCTTTACCAATATAAACAATCTCCCCTGGCTTATCTTTGAAAAAATAAATTCCTGGGGATTTTGGCAACTTTTTTAACTTATCTGCTAATTGACCCATCATCACTAAATATTATATAATATAACCATTAAATTACTAAATTACATGCCAGTAAAAAGTCCTCGAGTTGACCTAGTTAACAAGAGCAAGATCATTAAACCAGAAAAAGAAAAAATTCTCAAGCTTAATCCTGAGAAAAGCGACTCAAAAAATCGCTCTAAATTTTTTTTAATAGGTAAAATATTCATCATTATTTTGGCTATTGCTATCCTAAGTTCAGGTGCCTATGCTTATAAAGTAATAGCTGGAGCTAGTAACAATATTATTGAAGGAGAAGGAACTTCCTTTTTAAAACAACTTTCTATGCTAGCCACTTCAGCTGATAGACCCCTCAAAGGTGAGGCTGATAACCAAATAAACTTTCTGCTATTAGGCATGGGTGGTGATGGACACTCTGGGGGTAACTATTTATCAGATACAATCATCGTGGCTTCATTTCGTCCAGAGGCCAAAGAAGTGGCCATGCTTTCTATCCCACGCGATCTTTTAGTTGATATTCCCAATTATTACTACCGTAAAATCAACAACGCCTATGCTTTTGGCGAAACTGATGATTATCCAGGTGGAGGAGCCGCTCTATCAAAAGGAATAATTGAAGAAGTTACAGGACTGACTATCCATTATTGGTTAGTTGTTGACTTTGAAGGCTTTAAAGGGGTTGTTGAAACGCTAGATGGAGTCGAAGTCTGCGTAGACAATAGCTTTATCGATTATGAATACCCAGATTATAGCCTGGGCTACCAAACTGTCAATTTTCAAGAAGGTTGCCAAAAAATGACTGGCGAAACTGCTCTCCAATACGCTCGCAGTCGACATGGCAACAATGGTGAGGGTTCTGACTTTGCTCGCTCAAAGCGTCAACAAAATGTTATAACTGCAGTCAAAGAAAAGGCCCTAACTGCTGGAACCTATCTTAATCCCAATAAAATTACCGACATCTTAAATAACCTAGGTGAGCACGCCAAAACCAACATGGAACTTTGGGAAATGGCAGCCTTGGCAAAACAAGTCAGAGACATTAACCCTAATCAAATTATCACCCGGGTAATTGACAATAGCGCCAATGGGGTCCTGCACTCTGATATTCTAGAAAATGGTGCTTATGTATTAATCCCCAATGCTGGATTAGGAGATTATTCTGAAATCCAAAAAATGACCCAAGATTTATTTGGCTATGCAAAAGTTGTTTCTGAAAATGCAAAAATCCAAATCCAAAATGGAACGCTTGTTAACGGCTTGGCATTTAGAACCCAGCAAAAATTAGAAAACGAAGGCTTAAACGTGGTTTCAATCGGCAATGCAACCCTAAGAGAAGTCAGCCAAACCGTAATCTATAATTTATCAGCTGACGAATTCCCAATAACCTTAAATTCGCTAAATGAGCTCTTAGAGGCTAAAACTGAAACTCAAATTCCCCTCTCCCTACTGACTGATGATGCTAATATTTCCCAAAGCAATCTTAATGCTGTAGACTTGCAATACTCACTTCAAAAAGATCTGAGCGAACAAGTTGAATTTTTGATTATTTTAGGAAATAATCTAGACGATACAAACACTAATCAATAAAATATGCGTAAATTACCCATCGTCGCTATAGTGGGGAGAACCAATGTTGGCAAATCAACACTTTTCAATAAACTTTCAGAATCAAAAAAAGCTATTGTTTCCAAATTAGCCGGAACCACTCGAGACAGGACCTATGCTGAACTAGCTTGGCGAGATCGCGAATTTAAATTAGTTGATACTGGTGGACTTGATCTATATGACGACACGCTAAAAAATCAACGTCAAGACATTCGAGACGAAATAAACGACAATATCCAAAACCAAGCTCAATTTGCCATTACTGAGGCTGAATTAATTTTATTTTTAATTGATGTAAAATCTGGCATCATGCCCCAAGACAAGGAGCTCTTAAAAATCTTAAAAAAAACCAAAAAACCAATCATTCTAGTTGCCAATAAAGCTGACACTCGACGAGAAAAAGAATTCTTAGACAACGATATTTATCAATTAAATCTCAAAGACGTCCAACCTGTCTCAGCTAATAATGGAACAGGCTGTGGTGATTTACTAGATATAATTGTTTCAATTCTGCCTCCACCCAAAAAAATAACCAAAACAACAGGTGAGCTAAGTATTGCTATTATTGGTCGACCTAATGTTGGCAAGTCGACACTTTTTAATTCTATTATTGGAGTCAATCAAGCAGTAATTTCGGCCCTACCTCACACTACTCGAGATTCAAATGACTTTAGTTATCTTTATAAAAATAAAAAGATTACCCTAATTGACACGGCTGGTCTAAGACGAGCTGATAAAATCGGCAGGGTTAGAGGCCAAGCCAAAGACGTAAAACAAGAGCTATCTTTTATTGAAAAAGCTAGCATGGGCCAAGCTATGTACGCTATTAAAAAAGCCAAGATTGTCGTCCTGATCCTAGAGGTAGAAAAAAGCATGTCCCAACAAGATAAAAAAATAGCTCAAATAATCTCAGATATGAAAAAACCCTGCTTAATCCTAGCCAACAAATGGGACCTAGTAGAAAACAAAGATCAAAATACTATTCATCAATACGAAGACTACATCTATCACAATATCTCCATGCTTGATTACGCTGACATTATGTTTATTTCTGCCCTCAAAAAACAAAGGACCAATCAAGTCATAGAAAGATGCCTAGCTATTGAAAAAAAATACGAAATGAAAATACCTTCTGCTGATTTGGAAGAATTTATTGGGAAATTTATAGTCAAGCACAATCCTCGCAAAAAAAGAGCTGTCAGAACCATCCCCCAAAAAAATCCTCGGCTTGAGATAGGCGGATTTAAACAGATAGATGTCGGGCCACCAGTTTTTAAGCTTTTAGTAAAAAGACCTACTGACGTCTCTGGAGCCTACATCAACCTGATCAGAAACAATCTAAGAGAACGATTTGATTTTACGGGTACTCCCATAATAATTAAAACCAAATAAAATGCATTGTATCATTGGCCTTGGCAATAAAGGCAACAAATATAAAGACACCAGACACAATCTAGGCTGGCTTGTCATAGATCAATTAGTCGAACGTTGGGACAAGTATAATCCTCAAACCAAACTTTCTTGGCTAGAAAAAAAGCGTCTTAACGCTGAAGTAATAGAAACTACTTATCAAGATGAAAAAATAATCCTAGTCAAGCCTCTGACCATGATGAACCTCTCTGGTAAAGCTATCGCCGCTCTCAAGAAAAAATATTCCCTTAGTAACGATCAACTAATCATCATCCATGATGATAAAGATCTTGACTTTGGTCACCTAAAAGTAAAAGAACAGGGTTCTGCTGGAGGACACAATGGCATCAAATCAGTAATCGAATATTTAGGCACTCAAGAATTCGCCCGGATCAAAGTCGGTATAGAAAATCCAAAAAGACAAAATACGACTGATTTTGTCTTAGGCAAATTTACTCCTCAAGAAAAAGCCAAACTGACTCAAATACTCAACTGGTCTAGTGAAGCTGTTGAAGCTATCATCACTAATGGTGTAAAAATGGCCGCTAGTCGCTTTAATTAAAAAACGCTTACTAAGTTTCCCACTTGAGGAACCCAATAAGCGTTTTTTATAATACCTAAATAACCAATAAAACACCTACAAGCGAAAAACTTCTATAAAAATAGTCGTCTTAACTTTGAAATAAGATTTTACTAACAAAGCCATGTAACAAAGGAGGGGTCGTTACATAGACTTTAAAAATAAAAGCCTCACTTCACTTGTAGGCGGTTTAATAGCCACTTTTTTAAGGTATTAAAAAAATTAACAAATAATCAGAATTTTGTCAAGTCTTTACCTTTTTACTCTCCCTATATATAATATATATAAGGCGTCCAAAATAACGCCTATTTTTTATGCCAAAAAAATCATTTTATCTTCACCTCTTCAATCTCTCCAGTTCAGTTGGCCCCAAAACTTTAAGTAAAATTTTAAAAAATTTCACTGATTTAGAAAATCTTTGGGAAAATTTTAATCCCCACAAATTAATAAACATAGGGGTTAACCCCAAAATAGCTGAAAATATATTTTTGCAAAAACAAAAAACCAAGCCAGCCTTAGAAAAAGAAGTTTTACTTAAAGAAAATATCCAGCTTGTTTCTATAAGAGACAAACTCTACCCACATCTTTTAAAAAACATTGCCTCACCACCACCACTTTTATATATTCAAGGTAATCTTAAAAATTTAGAATCAACAAACAACCTAGCCTTAGTTGGTTCGAGAAAAATAACTAGCTATGGCCGACAAGTCACCCCTAGCCTAATTAATGATTTAGTCAAAATTGGACTTACCACCGTCTCTGGACTCGCTCTGGGTTGTGACGCTTTAGTCCACCAACAAACCCTAGCCTGTCGAGGAAAAACAATAGCAGTTTTAGGCTCAGGTCTAGCTAAAAATAGTCTTTACCCTAGTCAAAACATAAAATTAGCGCAAAAAATAATCCAAAACAACGGGACCTTAATCTCTGAATACCCACCCCATGAAAAAGCTCGCCTGCATTATTTTCCTATGAGAAACAGAATTATTGCGGGAATATCTATGGGAACAGTGGTTATTGAGGCGGCTGAAAGAAGCGGCGCTCTTATCACCGCCTTTTCCGCCCTAGAGGAAAACAGAGAAGTATTTGCTGTTCCAGGCAATATCTATAATCCCCAATCAGCAGGTTGTCTAAAATTAATCCAACTAGGGGCAAAATTAGTCAGAACTGGACAAGATATAAGAGATGAATTATGCTTAGACGTAGATTATATAGAAAAACAATTCATTATTGAAAATAATTTTAACCCAATAGAGCAAAAAATAATTAAATTTTTAAAAAACGAACCCAGGCACATTAATGAGTTAGCCAAGGATTGTCAGCTACCAATCAACGAATTAATGAGTGCCCTAACCATTTTAGAAATGCAAAAATACCTAAAAAACATAGGCAATCAAACATATATTATATTATGAGCAAATTAATTATTGTCGAATCTCCGACAAAAGCTAAAACTATTTCAAAATTTTTAGGCCGTGGCTATACTGTCACCTCTTCGATGGGCCATATCCGCGACCTACCAAAAAGTAAAATCGGAATTGATATTGAAAACAATTTTACTCCCACTTATGCAGTCCCCAATAAAGCCAAGAAAACTGTTACCGAACTTAAAACAAAAGCTAAAAATGCTGAGGAAATATATCTCGCGACTGATGAAGACCGAGAAGGTGAGGCTATTGCCTGGCATTTAAGCTACTTGCTTAAAGTTAAGCCCCAAGACTCTAAAAGAATTGTCTTTCATGAAATTACTAAAAAGGCTATTTTAAAAGCTTTAGAGAATCCTCGACATGTTGATCAAAACCTAGTTGATGCTCAACAAGCCCGAAGAGTTTTGGATCGTTTGGTCGGCTACAAGTTATCTCCATTTTTATGGAAAAAGGTAGCTCGGGGACTATCTGCTGGTCGAGTTCAATCTGTGGCTGTTAGACTAATTGTTGAAAAAGAGAGAGAGATAGAAAAATTCAAACCTGAAGAATATTGGACTTTAGATGGTATTTTTAGTAAAGAAAAACATGATTTTGCTGCAGCCTTAAGTAAGGTGGACAGCAAGGCTTTAGGAAAATTTGGCATCAAAGATGATAAATCAGCCAATAAAATACTTAAACAAGCCAAAGACAATACTTACACTGTTCTAGACGTCAAAGAAAAAGAAACAACTAAGTCTCCTTTACCTCCCTTTACTACTTCCACCCTCCAACAAGAAGCCAATCATAAATTAGGTTATTCTTCAAAAAAAACCATGATGGTTGCCCAACAGCTCTATGAAGGTATTGAGCTTGGTGAAGAAGGCTCTGTTGGTCTTATTACTTACATGAGGACTGACTCATTTAATTTAGCTGAAAAATTTTTAGACGAAGCTAAAAAATATATCAATAATGATCTAGGCAAAGAATATTATCCAGGTCAGCCAACTTTTTATAAAAAGAAGCAAAAAAATGCTCAAGAAGCTCATGAAGCTATCAGACCGACAGAAGCTACCAATTCACCAACTAAAATCGAAAAATATTTAAGCAATGAACAATTCAGGGTTTACTCATTAATCTGGTCTAGGGCTATCGCCTCTCAGATGTCTATCGCCAAGCTCAAACAAACTGGTATAGAACTCGAATCAAAAGATAAAAAATTTATCTTTAAAGCCAATGGCTCTGTAATTGCTTTTGATGGATATTTAAAAGTTTATCAAACTGCTACAAAAGAAGAGATCCTGCCTGAATTAAAAACCGGTGAAGACGTAAAAACAAAAGACATAACAACCAGCCAACACTTTACTCAGCCACCAGCTAGATTTTCTGAAGCCTCTCTCGTCAAAAAACTTGAAGAGCTTGGCATTGGCCGACCTTCTACTTATGCACCTACCCTCTCAACTATTCAAGATAGAAACTATGTAACCAAAGAAGAGAAAAAATTTGAACCAACGGAAGTTGGCCTACTTGTTAATGATGTCTTAGTAAAGCATTTTCCAAAAATTACTGACTATGAATTTACCGCTAATATGGAAGAGAAATTTGATAAAATAGCTGAAGGTAAGACTCCTTGGATTCCAGTAATTTCAGAATTCTATCATCCTTTCGAAAAAAATCTTAAAGCTAAAGGAAAAGAAGTCAACAAAAAAGATCTAACTGAAGAAGCAACTGATGAAAAGTGTGACAAATGTGGCTCACCAATGGTTATCAAGATGGGTCGCTTTGGTAAATTTATGGCTTGCTCAAATTATCCAGAATGTAAATCAACCAAACCAATTGGCAAAGAAGCTGAGGAGCTAAAAAAATCCGGTAAAGAATCAAACAAAAAATGTCCAGATTGTGGTAACCCCTTAGTCATTAAATTCGGTCGCTTTGGAAAATTTTTAGGTTGCTCCAACTACCCTGAATGTAAACATATTGAAAATATTGATAAAAAAACTGGAACTAGATGCCCAGAATGCGAAAAAGGTGAAATAGTTGTCAAAAAATCAAGAGCTGGTAGAACTTTTTATGCTTGTAACCAATATCCCGAATGCAACTTTGCTCTTTGGCAAGCTCCAACTGGAGAAAAATGCCCAGAATGCAAATCACTTTTAGTCTATAAAAACAAACAAGAAATTGATTGTTCTAATAAAGAATGTAAATTCACTAAGCCTAATCCTCAAAACTAGCAATTCCCTTTTCGCTTTTTTTGTCATACAATACAAGTATGAATATTGAGGAGCTAGTCAACAAAATTAAAATATACAACCCCGAGTCTGATTCAGACATGATCAAGCTGGCTTTTGAATATGCTAAAAAAGCTCATGGAAATACTAAACGTAAATCTGGCGAACCCTACATTATCCACCCCTTTCAAACGGCCATGATCTTAGCTGACCAAAAAATGGACGATACCACAATCATTGCTGGACTTCTTCATGATGTCCCAGAAGACACTAAAAAAACTGTAGATGATGTTAAAAAGGAATTTGGTAAAGAAGTCGCTAACTTAGTCGAAGGTATCACCAAGCTAGGTCAACTCAAATACCGTGGCGTTGATCGCTATATTGAAAACCTCAGAAAAATGTTTGTAGCCATGGCTTCTGATGTAAGAACAATTATCGTTAAATTTGCCGATCGGATTCACAATCTATCTACGCTTGACGCACTCGCTCCAGAAAAACAAAAAAGAATTTCTATGGAATCATTAGAAATATTTGCTCCTATTGCCGGCCGACTAGGTATGGGCTCTATTAGAGGGCAGCTTGAAGATCTGTCTTTTCCCTTTGCCTACCCAGCTGAATACAAATGGCTAATCAATAAAATTAAAGGCACCCTAAAAAAAGAAGAAAAATATGTTGAAGAAGCAAAAAAAGATATTAGCCAAATCCTCGCTAAAAATTCAGTCAAAGTAAAATTTATAAAAGGTAGAAGAAAATATCTTCTTAGTCTCTACCGTAAACTCTTGAAACACAATAAAGATCTCTCAAAAATCCACGACATTGTCGCCTTGAGAATAGTTGTTTCTACTGTTGCTGAATGCTACGGAGTACTGGGCTTAATTCACCAACACTACAAACCCATGAAAGGTAGAATTAAAGACTATATTGCCCAACCCAAACCCTCTGGCTACCAATCCTTACATACCACCATTTTTTACAAAAAAGGTCAGTTGGTAGAAATTCAAGCTAGAACCCCCGAAATGCACGAACAAGCTGAATATGGTATTGCTGCTCATTGGCATTATAAGGAAGGTGCTAAAGGAAAAAGCAAAAAAGAAGCTGCTCGAGACAAATTAGCCTGGGTTGAAGAACTCTTAAAATTCCAAAAACAAACTAGTGATGATGAGCAATATTTTGAATCCCTAAAATTAGAATTTTTTAAGGACAGAATCTTTGTTTTTACTCCCAAGGGAGATGTTATTGATTTGCCTGAAGATGCTACTCCTATTGATTTTGCCTACCATATTCATTCTGGCTTAGGCAATAGTTGCAATGGGGTTAAAATAAATGAAAAAATCGCCACCCTTTCGACCCCATTGAAAAGTGGCGATTTAGTTGAAATCATTGCCAGTAAAAACCGCAAAAAACCTTCAAAAAACTGGCTAATTTTTGTTAAAACTGGCTCTGCCAAAAGCAAGATTAGGCAAGGTCTAAATATAGATAAACGAGGCGTAATTCAAAAAGCCTTACATGCTGCTGATGGCCAAATTGAGTATCTAACTAAAACTAAAAAAATAAAAAAGAAAAAATAATTACTCGCTTAATTTCCCGATTATTTTTTCATATTCTTCTTCTGAATAACAATCTATCAATATCTTTCCTCCCTGGGGGAGTTTATTTATTTTTACTTTTGTACCCAATGCTTGTTCAAGCTTTTTTTGTTGATCCATAACTATCGGATCAAAACTTTTTTTACGAGTATGACCTTTGACTGCCGTCCTCTCGATATCATCTTCCAAATCTCTAACTGAAAGTTTGCGCTGAACAACACGTTTAAAAAATTTAAGCTGCTCAGCCTCTGACTCAAGTCCAGCAATAATTTTAGCATGGCTCTCGCTAATTTTAATATCTGCTAAGGCTACCTGGATCTCTCTAGGTAAATTTAGATACCTAAGCGAATTAGCCACATGTGCTCTGGGCTTGGAAACCTTTTTAGCGATTTGCTCTTGAGTTAAAGAAAATTCTTCAGCTAATTTTTTGTAGGCCCGAGCTCTCTCTAGAGGATTCAGGTCTCTTCTCTGAATATTTTCTATCAAAGCTAACTCTAGCTTTTCTTGTTTTGAAGCACTTCGAACAACAACTGGCACGACTTCTTTACCTAACAATTGACAAGCCCGCAAACGACGCTCGCCAGCAACTAGCTCATATTTTCCTTCGCCAAGTTCAGTTACGACCAATGGCTGCAAAACCCCATGCTCTTTAATTGACTCTACTAATTCTTCCAAAGCTTGATGCTCAAAAGTTTCCCGAGGTTGATAAGGATTAGACACGATCTGTTCAAGTTTTAATTCGGTCACATTGCTACTAAGCTGACTATTTTTTTGTTGATTACCTTCTTGACCCTGATCTTGTTTTTTAGGGATAAGAGAGGAAAGCCCCTTCCCTAGACCTGTTGAATTTACCATTATTCTGTATCGATTATTTCTTTAGCTAATTTTTCATATGCTCTAGCGCCTTTTGAAGAGCTGGCGTAGTCTGAGATAGGCTTGCCATGACTAGGGGCTTCGGCTAGACGAACATTACGAGGAATAACTGATCTAAAAATACGATCAGGAAAATATTTATACAATTCCATTAAAACTTCGTTGGAAAGCTTGGCGCGCTTGTCATACATAGTTAAGACCGCCCCTAAAATATCCAAATTCGGCCGTAAATTTTCTTTGACCAGATTTACAGTATTTAAAAGTTGCCCTAATCCCTCTAAAGAATAATATTCTGATTGAACAGGGATCAAGACTTCACCAGAAGCTGTTAAGGCATTTATCGTTAATAATCCCAGAGAAGGAGGACAATCTATCAAAATATAATCAAAACCATTTTTAATCGGGTCCAGAGTATGAGAAAGTCTAAATTCACGATTTTCTTCACTGACTAACTCGACAGCAGCAGCAGCCAGATCAAGGGTCGCTGGAGCTATCTTGAGGCCGTCTATATTAGTATTAAAGATGACTTCCTGAATAGTATTTTGTTTACTGAGGGCTTGATACAAACCTCTATCAATTTTTTGATAATCTATTCCTAAACCAGCTGTGGCATTGGCCTGAGGGTCAAGGTCAACCAAAAGCACCCATTTGCCCAAACGAGCTAAATAAGTGGCTAAATTAACTGCGGTAGTGGTTTTACCCACTCCGCCTTTTTGATTTACTATTGAGATTATTCTCGCCATAACTCATTATATTATACAAAGATAATGACGAATTGACAATTAGCCAAAAATTAATTATTATTATCTATAGTTAGCCAAAATAATTAGCCGGGATGGCGGAATTGGTAGACGCGCTGGACTCAAAATCCAGTGGTAGCAATACCATGTGGGTTCAAGTCCCACCCCCGGCACATTAATCTAGAGTTTCCACCTGCGGTGGATCCGCCGAAGGCGGGCAAGTCTCTCTTCCGGCACTAAAACAAAACTTAACGGCTTTTTCAAAGCCAAATGATGTCGCACGCTCCGATTGAGTGGTTATGCCAATGCACGCCTCGCACGCTCACTTCGCTCGCGAATCCAAAACCAAAAATTTTCCTTTCCATTTTTTGCCGGCCCCCCCCACCCCCCCCCGTCGAAGAAGGAATTGTAAGGAAATTTTTGGTTTTGGTTCCGACGCTTCATATTTACCTTTTGGTTGTTTTTTGCTACCATAGTAATAAATTAAACAATCATAGGAACCATTACTCTAATTAGAGTAACATATTACAATGTCCGCAAGTAAAAAATCAACAATAGCAAATAACATCAAGAAATATCGACAAAAGATTGGTATTTCTCAAGATTGCCTCTCTAAAATGGCAGATGTTACCTACAACACAATTATCAAGATAGAATCAGGAGGTAGTCAGAACCCGACCATTGATACCCTTTCAAAAATTGCCAACGCGCTCGGCGTCAGTGTGGATGATTTAATTAAATAACAAAGTATGAACGATCTACTATTGAAAAATGTTTTGAAGCTTGCGGAAAGAGCTGCGAATACGTTCGTGGAAACAAACGGTCAAAATATTCTACGGCCACCCTCTTATTATCCAGAAAAATATATTGATAATTTGGTAACAAACAGATATTTTTGGGCGCTTGCTATTTTAAGACACTACATAAAACTTACGAGTGACGCTTACTGGTCAGATGTCGGGGCAGTAAATATAGATCTCTTTATGATGACGCCGAGCGTCTCATCTCCAACGGGTCCTGGTTCTGATTCTGAAGTTATAACTATTCAGTTTGGCGATTACGAGATCAATCTGACTGATTCGTCGCAGTTTGGTTTTGAGCCACTTATGTTTCATCTTGATAAGGCGTACTGTTATTTGCCATCAATGCGCGGAGAAAACCCCGATCCGAGACATTTAAACCAGTTTTTTCACTGCGAAGCAGAGGTGGTGGGGACTCTAAAAGATTTATTACCGCTTGTCGAAGGTTATATACAAGCTCTTTCTCGTACATTCATCGCCCTTACGCCAATAACAAAATTGATGAGTATTGATTTTGTAAAAACGGATACTTTTTTAAACAAAATTATTAGCGCAAGTCATTTTCAAAAAAAGACATTTGATGATATCTATCCGTGGCTATGTGAAGATTCTTCTTTCCATACGTCAAATAATTTTGGCAGAAATATCACTAATTCTGGTGAAATAGCGCTTGTTCATAATATGGGAGACGGATTGCCAATATGGCTATGTAATTTTGGCAGAGATACCGTTCCATTTTATCAAAAACCAAACCCCATGAACCCAAATACTGTTATTAATGCTGATTTGTTATTTGCACCCATTATTGAGGGTGGATTCGGTGGAGAGATTGTTGGATCTGGACAGCGTCAAGATATGTCGGATGAGATAGTTGAATCTTTGAGGAGGCAAAAGATAAGCGTTGAACCATATGAATGGTATATAAATTTACGTAAGTACACAGATTACAAAACCACATCTGGGTTTGGTTTAGGTATAGAGAGATTTATCGCATGGGCACTCGGGTATCCGGACATCAAAGATGTTATCCATTATCCACGACTTAAAAATATAAAAACATTACCATAATATGAAGAAAGAAATTTTTGATTCATTTTTTAATCCGTATGCAAAAACAGTCGATAAAGTTGCTGATGTGAGTGCTTTTTGGAGGTTATCAGACACAATCATTACTGAAATAATCACGCGTGAAATTGCACCTTACTGCACAGATAAATCACTGACAATGGACGCCGGTGGTGGTACTGGAAGATGGGCAGTGAAGTTGAGTGCGGTTTTAAAAGGGAAAATTGTTGTATTTGATCGGTCGGCAGATATGCTTGTGAAGGCAAGAAAAAATATCGAGAGTAGCACCGTTTCGGGGCGTATTGATATTATTGAAGGAGATTTGACCAATATAGAGCAATTCAAAGATCAGAGCGTAGATCATGTCGTAAGCATATACAGCCCACTGAGTTTTATTTATGAACAAGATAAGGCGGCTCAGGAATTATTCCGTATTTTGAAACCGGGCGGTCGAGTTCTGATAATGAGTCATGGTTATTTCAACGCATTGGCCTCTAAAATAAATAATTACAAGGCAAGTGTAGAAGATTTGAGGAATCTAGTGGAAACACAAATGGTTAAATGGTCACCACATGTTCCAGATCTAGTGGCTCATTCAAAAGAGTCCATAAAAAAACTTTTTTCAAATGCAGGATTTCATATACAAAAAACATATGGCGTGCCTATATTTGTCCAGCCTGGTCCAGAAGATTTTGATCCCGAAAACAAAAAGAAAAGTGCAGTGAGTGGGTATCTTGAAAATTCTGATGTTTTCAAATCAGTATTTGAAATCGAAATGAGATTTAATGCTGGCAAGACAGTGGCAAATCGAGGCATGAACATGTTCATTCTTGCAGAAAAGAAATAATATGAAAACAAATGAACTTGTAAAACAATATCCTTGGCTTGCGAAGGTGAATACCGTTGAAGATTACCTTCCGCCAGAATATTACCAACATCTGCTAAAACCATATACCTTTGGAAGGGTGTCAGATCTTTCATTACTTGAAAAGTTTTTATGCAATAAAAAACCTTCAAAAGTACTGGAATTAGGTTGCGGTAGCGGCAGAGCTTCAGGTACTGTGGTTTCGATGATACCTACTGAAAATTATACTTTTTTAGACCTCAGCAAGAGAATGCTCGAAGCGGCAAAGCAGCACTTACCAAAAGACTCATCTTTTGTTGTTTCTGATGCGATTAAATATATGGAAAATACCAAGGACATATACGACCTTGTATATACACTCTGGAGTTTTTCGCACTCAACACATCAGCATATTCATCGCTTGGGCATAGAAAAAGCAGAAGATTATATTTCTTCTATCATTAAAAAGTTTATTAGAGAGAACTTGATTAAAGAGGGATCATTCTTTTTGATACATTTTGATTCACTTTCGCAAGAGCAAAGTATTTTGATGAGACAATGGAAGCGAGTATTTCCTGCCTTTGCAAATATCGAGGAACAAAGTCCTTCAAAGCAAATTATAGACAAGATTTTATTAGAGCTTGATACGAAAGGAGAAGTAATGCTATCAATCAATCATTTACAAGGTGATGCAATCCATTATAAGTCAGAAGACGAGGCGTTGGAGACATTCATGAATTTCCATCTTGAAACTTATTTCAATAATTCGCCATTTACTGAAAGTGTTATTGATGATATAAAGGAACAAATTGCAAAATATCGTAATGAAGATGATTCCTATGATATAACTCCAGGGTGTTACATTTATTCCTTTATTAAAAATTAAAAAGCTTACTATGAAAAAACTTCAAAAATTACAGAAGGGAGATAAGGTAGCAGTGCTATCGCCATCGTTTGCGGCTCCCGCTATCTTTCCAAAAGTGTTTCAATTAGGGCTTCAGAGAGTTCGAGATGAGTTTGGACTGGAGCCGGTGGAATATCCAACCACGAGAAAACTAAACGCAAGTGCCGAGGAGCGTGCTCGCGATCTTATCGCTGCATTTTCGGATCCAGAGATAAAGGCTGTATTTGCCAGTATTGGCGGAGATGACCAGGTGACCTATATTCACAAAATGTCCCCAGAAGTATTTCTAAAAAATCCTAAGCCGTTTTTCGGATACAGTGACAATTCACACTTCTGTAACTTTTTGTTTCAGCATAAAATTCCTTCGTATTACGGAGCGTGTGTGATGACACAATTTGCAATGCAGGGAGAAATGGACAAAAATACAATGGAAAATATTCGTCACGCTTTGTTTGATTCGGGTGAATATGAAATAAATTCTTCAGAAAAATATAATGAAATTGGTCTAAATTGGAAAGATGAGGCGCTTCTTACAACAAAACGAACTTATGAGAAAAACATGGGGTGGGTATGGGATGCTCCAATAGACGGCGAAGGTATCTTGTGGGGTGGGTGTTTGGAGTCAATAGATGACATGTTGCGCAACAATGTTCCAATCCCAAATCTTAAAGAATTTGGAAACATTGTCCTTATGCTCGAAACATCGGAAGAAATCCCATCGCATGGATATGTGAGACGAGTCATTCGTGCTTTAGGTGAGAGGGGGGTAATGCAGAATGTTCAAGGTGTACTCGTTGGCAAACCGAAAGCATGGGAATTTGATAAACCATTCACCAAAGAAGAACGAACTGCATACGTTAAGGAGCAACAAAAAACTGTTCTTGAAACAGTGCGAACGTACAACAAAAATATTCCTGTGGTACAAAATATGAACTTTGGTCATACTGATCCGCAAATACCAATGCCGTACGGAGGGAAGGTAAGAGTTGATTCAAATAAAAGGAAAATTGTTGTTTACTTTTAGAAAAAGGCCGGAGAATTTTTACATTCCCCGGTCTCTAGTGGTCACTGTCTTTAAACAGTTTCTGCATTAGCTCTGCGCCTATTCCAGAGGTAACCATTGCTTCTCGTTTGTTACCGAGTAGTTTCGCAGCCCAATCGACAGCCCCTCCGTCCGCGATCTGAACCACACCGCCTTTTTGATTTGTGGCATAGATATGGAAGCATAGATGCGGATAATAGCCCAAGCCCGCTTTTCTGTTGAAATCAAAGCAGAATCGGACGTTCGGGTTGGTTGAGCGAAGTGGCTCAATGATACCTCGCTCAACGTGCGCAAAGTACTTAACCCTATCGGCGAGACCATTGTCAGTGAACATCGCCGACTTCAGTTCTTCCGCAGTTTCAACCTCTCTTGGAAACTGAACTCGGTACTCCGTGAACAAATCGAAGTCGTCGTTAAGTGAGTTTTGCAAGACGTCTTCACGAGAAAGTTTGATCGCGTCTATCAACTGATCAAGGAATCGCATATCAGAAACCTTGACAGTGATGTCTGACGATTTGTATCCCTCTCTATGCAGAACAGAGATAGCATTCAGCAATGTTGCTACATGTTTCTGCAACGAAGGAACTGCAAACCCACCCCTTGAGGGTATATTTGGTCCACCAGAGCAAAGAGCAAAAAGGTTGAAATGTTGCATATACCCCTTGCTCTTGTCGAACGGCTGTAGTCGCAAAACACGGCCCGATGTACTGACATGTACAGCACTTTCATCTTTTCGAGCAATATTCCGTTTTCTCCTCAACGAACATTCTAACGCAAGCTGACTAGTTAGATCACTTACAACTTCCGACCCTCGTATTGAGGAAAGGGTATTATTTTGGCTAACCATGCTCAGCACCGCGTTGAGACCAAAAGGTGTGATGGGAGAAGTTTGAACATTCTCGAATGTAGACTGTGTTGCCTCGTGACATGCGAGGGCAAAGCTGTATAGCTCAATTTGAGTCATCGAACTAATTCCGAAAAATTCTTGTTTCCTCTCGTACTCCTTGAGTAGCTCTGCGGGTTTTCTGACCCTCGCCCTATTCTTGAATGCATGCACCAGAATAGGTTGTAGGCGACGCATCGGTGTTGTTGACAGAATCTCGAGGAGGTTGGGCACACCAAGCTCCTTGGAGATGCTTTGAAGCATTTTTTTTTCCGAATTCTTGGAATCCATTTTTACCTCCTTTCTGGCTGTTAAAGAACTGGGCTTCAAGACCATCTTGAAGATAGTACGACCCTAACACAATTATGCTTTATTGTATAGAATAGGCTAATTTCGTAATTTTTGTCGCTGTTAGTTGATTGTGTCGTATTGTTTTTAGGGTTACCACAAACGCCACCGAAGCCACGGAGTGAACACGAAGCAATACCGGAGAAGCTCTGTGAGCGAATGCAAACGGCCTATGCGAGATGGTGCGTAGTGTGAGCGGACGCTAGAGCTACCACCAAACGCGGATACGGGAAGCGCCTCGCACCGACGCGAATGACGGAGGAAAGGACGGACAAAATATCGCCACAATGCTAAAATAGAAATACGAGTCCTTTCTGGAGGAATGAAGCGTCGGAACCAAAACCAAAAATTTCCTTACAATTCCTTCTTCGGCGGGGGGGTGTGGGGGGAACCGGCAAAAAAATGGAAAGGAAAATTTTTGGTTTTGGTTCCGCGAGCGAAGTGAGCGTGCGACATCATTTGTTTTGGAAATAGGTGCGAGTTTGGTACCATAGAAACACTAAAGTCTCAGAAAAACTCTTTTTTTAAAGAGTTTTTTTTATTTTAAATTATTAATAAGCTATATTTGACAATTTTATAATAATGTTATATACTTACATATCTCATTAATTTGAGTTTTCTTTGAAAAATAAGCTTAAATAAGCTTTAAATCTTCAATCGCAAACCCAAAGGAGGGTAACCATGGTTCGCTACATCCTGACGCATTTTCGTCCCCATATGGATGAAGTGCTAGCGATCTGGCTCCTCCAAAATTTTGGGGAGGAGCAATTTCCTGGCATCCAAGATGCCAAAATCAAGTTCCTGCGGACAGGAGTGCTACCCGCAGGAGAAACCGCAGAGAGCCTCCTAGCCCAAGGCATCTTGTGCATCGGGGTTGGTGGTGGCGACTTTGACGAACATGCCACCAAAGACAAAGCCCGTAAAGAAGGATACGCTGCTGCCACTCTGGTAGCAGAACACCTCGAGCTGGAAAATCGCTCCGACTTGCAACAGATCAAACCGATCGTTGATTCCGTCTTCCGCAACGACACTACAGGCTCAACCACGAGCCAAGATGACATCTGCATTGTCATCAAAAAAATGTTGCGAGTAGACCAGGGATTAGCAATTCGCTTTGCCTTAGATTCTTTCAAGGCTGTATATTTGCAGCCTGGTCACAGCTTTTCGACTAAAGATTTGCTCAAAACTCTAGCACGACCAGACTACACAAATCTTTGCGAGCAAGCCAAAGCCAAACAAGCTGCTGATTGGCAAGCGGCAAAGCAAGAGTGGAAAGACTCCGGCCAAATCGTCGAATTGGCTGGCCCTCGAGGCCAACTGCGAGTAGGGATAATCAAATCTGACGAACCGGAAATCGCTGGCGCCATCCGCCACCAACATTTCGGAGATGCAGATCTAGCTGTAATCCAAAAAAATTTCTTTCAAATTCAAATCTTGGCCAGGACAAGCAGCCAGCTTTATCTCTACGATTTAGTCAAGCTTCTTCGCGACGAAGAAGCTTACCTGGCTGGTGAAGACTTCGAGATCACCACTCACCAACCGGAAAAAGTCGATGGGGCCGCTGGTCTCTGGTACTTTTTCGTCTCGCCAGGTAACGAACACTTCCAATTGATTCTCAATGGAAGTGAAACTACCCCAGATGTCCAAGCCACCAAGATCAGCTTGGATCGGATCATTGAGTTGATCCGAATTGCCTTGGATTGGGAATACTTCCCCCACTCAACATGCAAAGATGGCATCTGTCGACACAGTAATTGCACCTGGCACCCGGCTCAACTCAACAAGTGTTTCGAAATTCGGAAGCAAGGAAGAAGGGAATAAATTGCTCTTTACCCGTCCCCAAGTATCTCGCATTTACGTGAGAAACTTGTGTGGACGGGTTTTTTAATCCAAAAAAATAAGTAGCCCTAGCTAGTTAGCTAGGGCTACTTATTTTTTTGTAGCGGGGGTGGGGATCGAACCCACGACCTCAGGCTTATGAGTCCTACGCTCTAACCGACTGAGCTACCCCGCCATAAAACCACCTTTTCAAGGTGGCTCATGGCGAGGCTGGCCCGCCTTGAAAAAATAATCAATAACCTGTCTGTTGCGGGAGAGGGATTTGAACCCCCGACCTCCGGATTATGAGCCCGGCGAGCTACCAAACTGCTCCATCCCGCGACATGAAATAAAAATACCAGAACAATTACTGATATTTTCTGTTATTTAGTATATAGAATCTTTACTAAAAAAGCAAATTACTCTACTTTTTAAACGTAATACACTGCACAGGACAAGCATCAGCTGCATCTTGATTACAACCCAGCTCAGCTAATTTAATTTTTTTTGGATGCGCTTTACTATCTGATCTCATTTCCCAATTATTACACACATTAGCGCACATACCACAACCAATACAAGCTTCGTAATCTTGAATAATTGTTATTTTTGCCATACCTTATATATTAAATTTTTTATTTCCAATTTATTAACCTTATTATTGTATTTGATTGCTAATTTTTTAGCAAATTCTAAATCAACTAAATCTTTCTTTCCTCGTATCAAAACCAAAGGGCCAGGATAATCTTTTAATTCCAAAAATGTTTCCCCTTTTTGCCCTAATCGTAAAAGCTGTTCATTGTCAAACTCATTACGACCAACAATTATTCTAGATTTATTTTGATAAAAATGTCGACCATATTTTAAAAGCTCAATGTCATTTGGAGAATATTTAATATTTGTTATGAATAATTTTTTTAAGCGTTGAGAAAAATCAGGATCAGTTAACAAACAACCACCAGCTGGGGTAGGATAATCTTTGATTTGAAATTTCTTAGCCAAGGTTAATTGTGGCTTTCGACCTCGGCCCTGAATAGCTAATAAATCATTTTTATTTACCAAACCCCTTTCTTCTACTTTGGTGACTGGTAATAATTTTCCCGACAAAGGCCTAACTAGTAATCCATCTAAACCTGATATTTTTCCGACTATTTTTAGGGCTTGAACATTTTGTGACATTGGTCGCTGACCCAAGACCTCGCCTGTCGCCACAAAATCAGCTTTTATTTTTTTCATTTCTTTTCTAGCTATCCTGAGCATCAAGCCATGACAATCAATACAGGGATTCATATTTTTACCAAAACCATGCGCAGGATTTTTCATCATTTTCAGATGTTCTTTGGTAATATCTTTTACTATTAATTTAAGGCCTAATTGATCAGCAGCTGGTTTTGCTTTATCAGCCCCAAAAAAAGGCGTAGTAAAAATAATCCCAACTACTTCAATCCCGGCTTGCTGAAGAACTTTAACAGCTAATTGTGAATCTAAGCCTCCTGAA
>Ga0075116_10000021_pt1 | contig 74263 bp, 76 predicted proteins | sample AntAceMetag02UKC_FD_69786 | JGI IMG/M metagenome (GOLD analysis project Ga0075116, IMG submission 69786) | Saline lake microbial communities from Ace Lake, Antarctica- Antarctic Ace Lake Metagenome 02UKC | ecosystem: Environmental > Aquatic > Non-marine Saline and Alkaline > Saline | place...
CTCAATACCTCCTATCATTATAGATTCGCCTCCTATAGGATCATCTGTATTGATATCACGCGGGCCTATGGCTCTTTCTTTATAGCCTCTTACTGAGCTGGCGCCTCCTGCAAAAAATCTCTCATATATCGGAACGCTTTCTGTATTATCATATTCATTAACCCATCCGATTTGGCCTCTTAGCTCAAGGACTAGTTTTTCATTATAATTAAAGTATGCATTAAATCCAGAGCTCAACTTCATAAAATCTTTATCCCCACCTATAAAACCGCCTCCATTTTTACCAGTTACTGACAACAAGTATCCGCTTATAGGGCTAAACCTGTTATTTCTGGTATCTCTTGTTAGTGTAAGGCCCAAACTGCTTATTGTATTCTTGCCTTCTTCATCTTTGAGAGCGCTTGAGGCATCTTCTGGGACATCTGATATCTCAACTTCTTCCAGCGTATATTTGAGATCTGCGCGATCATAGTCAGTAAACTCCTTGCCTAACCTTAGGGCTCCACCGCGATGTAATTCATCATACCCATAACCAAGAGAGGATTTTCTAAGTGTCTGCAAATTGAACAAATCAAAACCAAATGAAAGTGGATAACCAAATATCCATGGTTCAGTAAAATTTAATTCATAATTTCTTGTAACAGAGCCCAGTGTTGCGCGCAAATTCAGATGCTGACCTGCTCCGGTAAATGTTGGGAAATTCATTATATCAAAATTTCTCTGGGTAACCTGGACAAACCCTACCAGCTTATCTACTGAGCTGTATCCGCCGCCAAAACTAAACTCTCCGGTTTTTGATTCTTTTACACTAACCACCATGTCCTTTTTATTCACTGCATCGGTGGCTTCTGTTTCAAATATTACCTCTTCAAAAAATCCTAAGTTGTAAAGCCTTTCTTTTGAGCGACGCAATTGCTTACCTTCATATTTGTCCCCGGGATAAAGGCGCAGCTCTCTTCTTATAACAACGTCTTTTGTTTTGCTGTTGCCGGTGATTCTTATTTTATTAACATAGTTAATTTCGCCCTCAGTTATAACATAGGATATGCTAATAGATTGCGCCTGGGTATTGAGCAGGGTATCGGGACTAACTCTGCAGTTCATATATCCTTTGTCAAAATACAAAGTTTGCATTTTTATCACATCTACTCTTAACACCTGGGGGTTGTAAGCAAGGCCTTCTTTTAGTTCCAGCTCTTTTAGAATATCCTTCTTAGTAAAAACAAAATTTCCTTTTATTGAAATTGCGCCCACTACATATTTAAGGCCTTCTTGTACTTTAATAGTAATATTAATACCTTTTTCTTCTTCTGCATACTCAACATCACTGTCTGCTTTTACGTCTATGTAACCTTTGCTTCGATAATAGACCTTTATTCTCTCAAGATCATCTTCTAAGGCATTTTTATCCAGGATTCCGGAACGGAACCAGCCAGCTGTCCTAATAGACATCTGCTTTAGGAGCTTGTTGTCTTTAAAAGAATCGTTACCAATAAATATTATTTTCTTTATTTTGTATTTTATTTTTTCATCCATGTCAATATACAGAATAGCTGTGTTTTCTGCATCAACCTCTAACCTGTAATCTATATCGAGTAACGGAAAGCCTTTTTTGTGGTAATATGCCTTGAGCTTTTTAATATCAGCTTTTATAATTCTTCTACTCAGCACATCGTCTTGTTTTGTTTCCATTTCTTTCAAAAGGCGGTCTTTTCTGATAGAATCATTCCCGTTAAATATTATATCTTTTATAACAGCTTTTTCCGTCACGTTAAATATAACCTTGACGCCGTCTTTATCATCTTCAAGCTCGACACTTACATCAGAGAAAAATCCGCTGGCATAGAGCCTTTTTATGTCTTCATTAAGCTGTTTTTGTATAAGCTCTCTATTGCCAGCTGTTTTTATTTTTAAAAGAATAGTATCATTACTAACAGCGTTGTTGCCTTCAATTACTATTTCTGTAACTATCCTTTTATCCGGCTTCTGTTCCTGAGCATAACCAGAATGGGTAAAAGACAACGAACACATTAGAATTAAGGCAATTGTAAAGAAAACCATCAATCCGGCATATAGAGATCTTTTATTCATAAGTTTGTCCTTTTTTTATTAATTTAACACAAATATGTGGGAATGTAAATAAATTTAAACTTCTATCTCTTCCTGAGCAATCTCTTTGCGCCTGGTGAGATTTTCAAATCGGGTATATTCTTTTACAAAAGCTAAGGTCGCAGACCCTACAGGCCCATTTCTTTGCTTTGCTATGATAAGTTCTGCTAATCCACGGTTTTCCGGAGTGGGGTTATAGTACTCTTCTCTTAGCAGGAGTAAAACCACATCAGCATCCTGTTCTATTGCGCCCGATTCCCTTAAATCTGATAGCTGCGGCCTGCGATCTTGCCTTGATTCTACTGCACGTGAAAGCTGGCTTATGCCAATTACAGGGACATTTAATTCTCTAGCCAATGATTTTAATGAACGGGAAATCTCTGATATCTCCTGCTGCCTGTTCTCAATGCGAGCTGGGCCGCGCATCAGCTGTATATAGTCTACAATAACAAGTTTTATATCGTGCTGGCTTTTTAGTCTTCTTGCCTTGGCCCTTAATTCCAAAACGGATATAGAGGGCGTATCGTCTATAAAAATCGGAGCCTCTGAAAGCGTGCTAGCTGCGTTGGTTAATTTTGGCCAATCGCTTTGTGATAGGAATCCTGTTCTTACTTTATGAAATTCTACCTTTGCGTGTGAGCAAAGCATCCTCTGGGCTAATTGCCCTTTTGACATTTCTAAACTAAATAGTGCCGTGGGTATATTCTCAACAATTCCTGCGTGTTGCGCTATGCAGGTTGCCAATGCGCTTTTGCCCATCGAGGGCCGGCCTGCTATTATAACTAAATCTGATGGCTGCAAACCAGCTGTCATTAAATCAAATTCATGGAATCCGGTTGGAATTCCGGTAATACTTTCTTTTCTTTGATACATGTTGTCAATTAGTTCTATACTGTCTTTTACTATTTCTGAAATGGGCGAAGCAGAAACATCGGTTTTTTTGGTCATTATTTCAAATATTGCCTTCTCAGCTTTATCTAGGAGTTCATTAGGTTCCGTTTCTGCCTGATAGGCTTCAACTGCTATTTGTGTGCCCGCAGCTATAAGGCTTCTTAAGACATACTTTTCCCTTACAATTTTCGCATAATAGCTTACGTTGGCAGCAGTAGGAACAGCCTGGGTAAGACTTGTTATATAAGATGCGCCGCCAGCTTTCTCCAGCATGCTGACTTTCTTAAGTTCCTCAATAACTGTAACAAGGTCTGTTGGTTTACTTTTAGTATAAATTGATATTATAGCCTTATATATTTCCCTGTGAGCATCGTTGTAAAAATAATTTTCATTTATAAGCTCTATTGCATGAGAAATAGCGTTTTCTTCAAGCATCATTGAGCCCAGCACCGCAACCTCTGCTTCGTTATTTTGCGGCGGTATTCTTCCTTCAATTTCCTGTGCTATTTTATTTTTCTTCATTTTTTTATAACCCAAACCTTCAATTCCTGAGCAACTTCAGGGTGCAGCTTAATTACTACATTATATATTCCCAGCTTGTGCATAGGCTGGCTAATTACAATGTCTTTCTTATCAATAGCAATACCTTCTTGCTCAAGGGCACCTACTATATCTGCTGCTGTCACAGACCCAAAGAGCTTCTCATCTTCGCCTGCTGGCATGGCTATTGTGCAAGAAGTTGCAGCTAATTTTTTAGCCAAATCCGCTGCTTGTTCTTTGATTTTTTCTATTTTAAGTTGTTTTTTATGTTTACTTTTTTCTGCGACTTGTAAATTGCCAAAAGTTGCTTCAAGCGCTAAGTTTTTCGGAAAAAGGTAATTTCTGGCATATCCATTTTTAACATCTATTGTGTCGCCTGTTTTTCCAATCTTTTTTATATCTTCGAGTAATATAACTTTCATCCCCACACCAATTCCTCTCTAATAATCGTTTATTTTTAGAATTTCTTTTTATATTTTCTATATCACCCCTCACACTAACAAAATTGGTGTGGGGATGAATTCTGCTTCCCCCTAATTTATTCTCTTACGTACGAAAGTAAAGAAACTGCCCTTGCTTGTTTTATGGCTTTTGCTGTTTCCCTTTGATGGTAGGAGCAGTTTCCCGATATGCGTTTAGGAAGAATTTTACCCTGCTCTGTTGTATATTTGGACAAAATACCAATGTTTTTATAATCGATTTTTTCTATTTTTTCCTCACAAAACCTGCAATTTTTTCTAATTATAAATAGACTTTTCTTACGCCTACCAGTTTGTCCTTTTTGTCCTTTTTTGAATGTCTTTTTAAACATTATTTACCCTCTTTCTTAAAACGGGATTTCGTCCCCGATATTGTTTTTGTTATCCTGCGTCTTTTGTGGTGCAACATCAACATCCATTGCTGCGTCTGGCTGTACCTGGCTTTCTTTTTTAGGATATTTGTTTCCTGCTCCGGCTCCTCGAGCAGACCCGAGAAACTGGACATTAGTAGCTACAATTTCAACAGTATTACGTTTGGTGCCATCCTGAGCCTGCCAGCTTCTGTTTTGTATGCGTCCTTCTACAAATACCGCCGAGCCTTTATTTAAATATTCGCCGCAAGTCTCCGCACGCTTTCCCCACACAACTGTCCTCATGAATGTAACGTCTTCTTTTTTCTCACCAGCTGGCGTAGTATAAGCTCTGTTTGCTGCTACAGTAAATGTTGTCACTGCCAAACCATTTGGCGTGTATCTTAACTCCGGGTCACGAGTCAAATTGCCTAGTAAAAATACTTTATTAAAACCTGCCATTTTATGTTCTCCTTATTTTCTTATACAACCTTTTTCTCTTTGGGTCGAGCTGAAACAAGCACCCTAAGGATATTCTCGTTTAAGGAAAAATCCATATTGATCTTGCTGATGTTTGTAGGCTCTGCTTTAAACTTAAGCACATAATAAAATCCTTCTTTTTTCTTGGAAATTTCATATGCAAGAGGCTTCTTACCCCAGTCATCGATGTTTTCCACATCACATTGATGCTTTTTAAGTATGTCTGTTACCTCTCCAAAGGCAAGAGTTAATGCATCGCCTATTAGCTCAGGTTGTAAAATTATCATAGCTTCGTATTCTCTCACATTATCCCCCTTATTATTAGTTATATTTGTTCATTGTTGGCTCTATGCCATTATCTATCCATGACTCACAAGCAGAAACCGCCTTATCAATAACTCCCTCTATTGCCTCTGCCTGCTCCCTATTAAAACCCGAGAGTACATATTTCGAAAGATCTTCTGCGGGCCTATCTGCTTTTATACCAATTCTTAGGCGTGGAAATTCTTCACTGCCTAAGGAATCTACAATAGATACTAAACCATTATGTCCGCCTGGGGAGCCAACAGGTCGAATTCTTATCTTACCAATTGGCAAATTCACATCATCGCAGACAACTAATAAATCAGTTAAATCCAATCCTAGCTTTTTTTGAAAACCCAGTATGCATCCCCCTGAGAGATTCATGTATGTCAATGGTTGAAGTATGAGAATGTCTTCTCCGGCAATTGATATCCTTGCCTGATTTGCTTTTTTAAAAAATTTCTTCTTCAGCTTGCTGTTATACTTGCTAGCTAATTTATTGGTTATGCGAAATCCTATATTATGTTTTGTGTTTGTGTATTTTGAACCTGGGTTGCCTAACCCGGCGATGAGTTTCATATTAAGCCCTACTTGCCTTTTTCTTCTTTCTTTGTTTCTTGTTGTTCTTCTTTTTTGTCTCCGCCCTTTTCTGCCTTTTCCTGTTCTGCCTTAGATTGTCTTTCTTCTGCTTCTTTCTCAGAGATAACCTCAGGCTCTTGCGCTTCTGCCTCTAGGCCTTCCTCTGCTTGTGGCTCTTCCTCTGCTTGTGGCGCCGCAACTGATACTGCGGCCTGTTCAGGGTCAGTCACTACTGTGATTTCCGGCGAAATGGCTAATTCTTTAACGTGTATAATATCGCCTATTTTCATTGCCTCTACATTTAATTCTATCTTTTCCGGTATCTGTGTTGGCAAGCATTCAATCTCCAGCTCCTTGGTTATGTGCTCAAGCACACCACCATCGGTCTTAACCCCCACAGCTTCCCCTCTTAACACTATGGGCACATTAACTGTAATCTTTTCTGTGAGTAATATTTCCTGAAAATCAACATGTAATATACTTTCATTTATCGGGTGATATTGTATCTCTTTAATAATCGCGGTCTTAGTGTCGGATTTTTTGCCTGCAAATTGCAATGTTAAAATTGCGTTTTCCCCAGCCGATGTATGCAATGCATGAATAAGCTCAGTTAGCTTAATCTGTATGGGAAACGTTTTTTGCCCCTGCTTGTAAACAACGGCTGGCACTATATCAGACTGGCGTAATTTCTTGCTGGCGTTTGTACCGGCAGTTTCTCTTAATTGCATATTCAATATAATTTTATCCATTATTTAATCTCCCTTATGTAAATAAAGCACTTACTGATTTGCCGCTGTGTATGCGACGTATCGCTTCTCCCAAGAAAGGCGCTATGGGAAGTACTGTTATTTTACTTATTTTTTTATCGCTACTTACAGGTATGCTATCAGTCACAACTAATTCTTCCACAACCGATTCTTTTATCCTTTTAATCGCAGGCCCGCATAAAATAGGATGGCTTATGGCAGCCCTTACGCTCTTTGCGCCTGCTTTTTTTACTGCAGCAGCTGCTTCTACCAAGGACCCCGCAGTTGAAACCATATCATCTATAATAACGACGTTTTTGTTGTTCACATCACCAAGTATGTTCATAACCTCTGACTCAGAATCGCTTTTTCTTCTTTTATCCACAATCGCAAGTGCCGCGTTCATTTTTTTAGAATAAGCCCTGGCTGCTTTTATTCCGCCGACATCCGGAGCAACAACAACAACATTTTTGAGTTTCTTTTTCTTAAAATAATCAACAAACAAATTTACCGCATATAAATTGTCTAAGGGGATATCAAAGAACCCTTGTATCTGCTCGGCGTGAAGATCCACGGTAAGTACCCTGTCTGCGCCAGCATTGGTTATCAGATTTGCTATGAGCTTTGCGGTAACCGGAACTCTCGGCTGGTCTTTTCTGTCTTGTCTGGCATAACCATAATAAGGAACAACAGCCGTAATTCTGCCCGCAGAAGCCCTCCTTAAGGCATCTATCATTATAAGAAGCTCCATTATGCTCTTGTTAGCATCTGGTGAAGTAGGCTGAATTACAAAGACATCCTGGCCACGGACATTTTCACCTATTTTAACTTTAATTTCTCCATCACTAAATTCTGAAACCATAGCTTTTCCTAATTTAATCTTTAGGCATTTGCATATATTCTGCGCTAATTTAATATTTGTATTACCGGAAAACACCATAAGCTTGTCTTGTGGATTCATCTTTTCCTCCTAATTATCTTCGCAGGCACACCAACTACTACACTTTTATCGGGAACATTTTTATTTTTGGTAACCACGCTACCGGCGCCAACCATTGCTGAGGCGCCTATTCTGATTGGTGCAATAAGAACAGCACCTACACCTATAAACGCTTTGTCTTTTATAATAGTCTTATTTTTGTTTTTTCCATCATAATTAGCTGTAATTACACCAGCTCCTACATTTACCTTGCTGCCAAGATAAGTATCCCCTAAATAAGTATGGTGCTTTACCCTAGTATGAGAGCCTATGTGAGAACGCACAACTTCAACAAAATTGCCTATTGTTGACCCATTGCCTATTTTTGTTTTTCCTCTTATTCTGGCAAATGGCCCTATGCGGCAATCTTTACCTATTGTAACCTCTCCCTCTATCACAACAGAGGGATAAATAATAGTATCTTTGGCTATTTTTACCTCATCATCTATATATGCTGTAGCAGGATCTATAAAGCTAACCCCTTCCTGCATAAGTTTTTCTATTTTTCTCATTCTTATTACTGTTCCCGCAGTGCTTAGCTGCTGCCTTGAATTGATTCCTAGTGCTTCTGACTCAGAGCATTCATTATAGCTTGCAACAAACATTCCAGAATTTGTAAAATGCTTTATTATGTCTGTAAGATAAAATTCTCCTTTTTTGGAATTTTTCTTTATGCGCTTAAGCATATTAAAAAGTTCTTTTTTCTTAAAACAATATGCGCCAACATTAATCTCTGTTATGCCTTTTTGAACATCAGTAGCGTCTTTTTCCTCTATTACTTCAACAATATCATCCGAAGCATCACGCAAAATTCTGCCATATCCTGTGGGGTTGGTAAAATTACCTACGAGCAGGCTGCACACAGCAGATGAACAACGATGACTGTTTATAAGGCCCTTTAATGTGGCCTCCTTTAACAGCGGCGTATCAGCATATAGCACCAAAACACTTCCGTTAGGTTTTCCTAAATATGTTCTTGCTGCTTTTACCGCATCCGCGGAGCCTAATAGTTTTTTTTGTTTTATTGCTTTTATATTATGCTTTTTTAAAACCTGCTTCAGTAGATCTAAATTATAACCTGCAACAACCCCTATGTCTTTTATGCCTGAAGACCTTACTGTTTTTATAAGGCGCTCTAACATTGTTTTGTTGCCTATCTTATGCAGTGGCTTAGGCAGTTGTGTGTTCATTCTTGTTCCTGCCCCAGCGGCAAGTATGATACATTTTATATTACCGTACTTCGTTTTTGTCATGCAGCCTTCTTTGTGCCTTTTTTGTAAATCAGCTGTGGTTTGCTTTTATTGGTAATACATTTTTTATCAACAATACATGCTGCTACATTGTTTTGAGAGGGTAAATCATACATCACCTCTAGCATAACCTCTTCAAGAATAGAGCGCAACGCTCTTGCACCAGTCTGTTTTTTGTAAGCCTTCCCTGCTATCGCGCCAAGTGCTTCTTTGGTAAATTTTAATTCTACGCCTTCCATGTCGAAGAATTTTTTATATTGTTTTATTAGCGCATTTTTAGGCTCCACTAAAATTTTAACCAGATTATCTTCCTCAAGCGGGCTAAGTGTGGAGATAGCGGAAAACCTGCCAATAAATTCCGGTATCATGCCAAATTTTAGTATATCTTCTGGCTCTACCTGCTTTAGAATTTCCCCAAGCATTCTTCCTTTGCTCTTCTTTAAAATTGTATGAAACCCTATTTGCTGTTTCCCAATTCTTTTCTCTATGATATTACCAAGGCCAGTAAATGTGCCTCCGCATATAAATAATATATTTGTTGTATCTAATTTTATAAATTCTTCATGTGGGTGTTTCCTGCCACCCTTAGGGGGTATATTGGCCACAGTGCCTTCTAATATTTTTAATAGTGCCTGCTGAACACCTTCCCCGGAAACATCCCTTGTAATAGATACATTTTCGTGTGTTTTTCCTATTTTATCTATCTCGTCAATATAGACTATGCCATAACGGGCTTTTTCCACATTAAAATCACAACTTTGCAAAAGTCTTAAAAGAACGCTTTCTACATCTTCTCCAACATAGCCAGCTTCTGTAAGCGGGGTAGCATCACAAATGGCAAATGGTACCTCAAGTATACGCGCTAATGTTCTTGCCAATAATGTTTTACCGCAACCAGTAGGGCCTATGAGAAGAATATTGGCCTTCTCTAGTTCAATATCATCTAAATTATTTTCAGATGACTTAGATGTAACCCTTTTGTAATGATTATATACAGATACAGCAAGCTGCCTTTTCGCCTTTTCCTGAGCAATGACATGTTCATCCAGTTTCTTTTTAATATCAGCTGGTTTTAGTAATTTCTTCAGCAAAAAAGGCTTATCTTTAGGCTTTTGACTCTGTTGTTTATCTAAAATCTGGCTGCATAGCTTCACGCAGTGGTCACATATATAAACACCGCTTCCGCTGAAGAGTTTGTTAACTTTTGTCTTGTCTCTTGAACAAAATGAACATTTCTGCATAATTAGGTTTTGGTTTAGGTCCTTCGTCACTTTAGAGATGTTCGTTTACTCACATCTCTAAATGTTCCTCAGGATCAAACTTGCCGAAGGCAAGTTTGGCTGGCGGAGGTGGTCTACTTCGCCCTTTAACTCGGAAACTGTGGTAGGGCTTCGTAGAACCTTATCCGCTATTTTGTCAATTCCTGCGAAGCTCTACCATCATTCTCGATGTGAAGAGCGTAGCAGAATGGCTGGCGGAGGTGGATTCGAACCACCACAAACGCCTCCAAAGGGCGTTGTGCTACCATTACACAATCCGCCAATATTATAAGTTTTCGTCGTGTCCTGCCGCAAACGCAGTTTTTCCCGCTCCGGGGACAGAAGGGCCACTCACTTTTTCTTTTTCATAAGCGTCTATAACCTTTTTCTGGATATAATCCCTAAACTCAGAGGTTATAGGATGGGCGATATCTCTGTGTTCTGATTGCCTGGTTGATCTTGCGGCATCATCACTATTTATTGGCGGAGGAGAGGATTCAAGTGCTGCTCCACACTGGTTACAAAATCTGCTTCTTATGGCGTTTTTAGATCCGCACTTAGGGCAGGATTCTTTCATCTTGCGCGAAGGCATGGCAACAAAAAGACCTTTAGTTCCTTCGATAATTTTTACATTCCGCACTACAAATGAATTATCAAAAGTTACTGTTGAAAAAGCTTTAAGTTTTTTATCTGATGATTCTTTTAAGAAAATCTTTACTTCCGTAATCTCCATGGCGTGATTTACTCCTTTTCTTATGTTAATAACTCTCTGCTAAAAAAAGTTGCCAATTTCCTTCTTTGCTTAATGTCTCTTCTGCCCTTACCACCCCCTTCCTGTCCTGGAATATAGCATAAACTGCTGAACCGCTACCTGAGACAAGAACGCCTTCAACCCCTGTTTTATTCAATGCCTTCTTTATTCTACCAAGCTCAGGGTATAAAGGCAAAACTATGTCCTCCAGTTTATTAAATAGTGTATTTTTAATATTATTACTATCTAATTGTAAGTAAGAACGTAATATATTAACACCGCGCTTTTTCTTTGTCAAGGCAAAACCACCCTTGCTATATACTGAGGCTGTGGATATCTTAATTCGCGGGACAACTATCAAAAAATGCCATTTTTGCCCTTGTTTTAGGGGAGTCAGCTTCTCTCCAATGCCAGTAGCAAAGGCTCGATTGTATTTTGAGGCAAAAAATGGGACATCTGCGCCTATTTTTGCTGCTATTTCTAACAAATCTTTCTTATTTAGCTTAATATCCAGCAACTTGGAAATGCCTAAAAGTGTTGCAGCTGCATCTGAGCTACCACCACCAAGGCCTGCTGCTATTGGAATACGCTTGTCTATTTCTATTTTAAAGCCGTATTTTAGGTTATATCTTGTGCTTAAAAGCTTGGCAGCTTTATAAACAGTATTATTGGTGCCAATAGGTATGTTTTTGTTACATATAAGCTTTATGCCATGTGCGGCAAGAGAAACCTTTATCCAGTCACATAAACTTATTCTTTCAAACACTGTTTCAATGTTGTGATAGCCATCAGAACGCTTATTAATAACATCTAGGTAAAGATTGACTTTTGCTGGTGCTTTTATTATTGTAGATTTCATTGCTTCCGTTTAATAGCGCGCTTGCATGCTGTGACAATATCCTCAGGCATAAGATGGAATTTCTTCATAAGCTTCCAGGGATCACCTGATTCACCAAAACTGTCTTTAATACCTATCATTTCAATGGGTGCCGGAAGGTTTACTGCCAATAATTCTGCTACGGCAGAGCCCATTCCGCCTGCGGTTAAATGTTCTTCACAAGTAACTACCGCTCCTGTCAAAGACACAGACTCAATAATTGCTTTAGCATCTATTGGCTTTACTGTATGTAAATTAATTATAGTTGCGTCTATACCCTGGCTTTGTAAAATCTCATCTGCAAGTAATGTCTGATAAACCATAATACCACATGATATTATTGTAACGTCTTTACCTTTTTTTAGAATTTTTGCTTTACCAATTACATATGGTTCATCTTCTTTTGTAACAACAGGCAACTTTTCCCTGCTAAGCCTAAGATAAACAGGGCCCGTGAGATTAGCAGCAGCAACAGTTGCCTTTCTGGCTTCCATGGCATCACAAGGCACTAACACGGACATATTGGGTATTACCCTCATAAGGGCTATCTCTTCTAAGGCCTGATGTGTAGCTCCGTCAGGGCCTACTGATATTCCGCCATGAGTACCACCTATATTTATGTTTAGATTCATGTATCCGGCTGATGTTCGGGATTGTTCCCATGCCCTACCAGAAGCAAAAACACCAAAGCTGCAACAAAAAGGCACCTTGCCTGATAAAGCAAAACCTGCTGCTGAAGAAATCATATCCTGTTCAGCTACACCAAAAGAAAAAAATCTCTCAGGAAATTTCTCCTTAAACCAATTTGCGCGGGTTGACTCTGTAAGATCGGCACTCAAAACTACAACATTTTTGTTTTTATCACCCAACTCAAGCAGGCCTTTACCATATCCGTCTCTAGTTCCCTTCCACTGTGATTTATCTTGCTTATTCAATGTTTACTCTCCTCTTTCTGTATTTGCTGGCTTCTATTTTTTCTATTACTAATATTTTGCTATCAAATTTATTTACTATTGTAATTTTATCAAAATCTTCATAGGAATAAGCCCATACAACATGTGCTATTGTTTTAGCGCAAAGATTCAGAACTTCATCGTGCCAGGCTTTTCCGTGGATTAACTCACTCATTGGTAAACCTTCCCGAGATATATCCACGTTAAACACAAAGGCCTTATCTTGAAGCGAACCAGCACACTCTGTAACTTTAAATCTTCCAGCTAATTTTGGATCTATTGTAAATGCATCTGTTATTCTGCGAGATGCTTGTTGACAGATAAAATTTTCCATTGTTAGATCATCAACAGTAAAGCCACCGGACCATTTATCAATTATTGCCTGTGGGTTAAACCTAACGTCAACTACCACCCGTTTGCCAAATTCACCACGGGATATATCCCTATGCATGAATCTGCGCAGGTCTTTAACATACCTTGTTATAGCTACTTCTGCACCAGGCACATCTTTATCTGCTGTTACTACTGTATAAAAATTTATTTCTCTGCTACCACTTAAAGCTACTCTTGAGACACTTAACATAACGCCGTCAGCTTTTTCAAACGCCTTGGCTGATAATTGCATTGTCTTTAAATCAAAGAGCCCTTTAATCGGCATGTACACGCCCATGGTCTTGCCTACTATTGCTGCTTTTACATCTGCTTTATACTCTTTTTTGCATAGATGCTTTACACTCTCTATCATTTCTTCCTGGGTAAAATATGTTGGTGCACATCCTTGCAGCATTATAGCGGCAAAAAGACAAAGCGTATAAAATGGGCGTGGTAATTTATATCTCATATTGGATATGTGTCTTGCCATATTCTTTAAATATAGCTTCTATCTCGTCGTATTCTAATTCCTTTTTCTCTAAGAGCTCTTTGGCAAATCTCTCTACTATCGTCCACTCTTTCTTAAGCAGCTCCTCTACCTGACTACAGCACTCTTGTAAAATTTGTTGCGTTTCATCATTTAATTGCTTTTTTATATCATTTGAAAGCTCCATAGGAGGGATAACTGAATAATCACCGACAATAGCGGCTTTCCCCATTCCCAGTTTCCATACCATCATATGTGCTCTGGCCATCGCAGATTTAAAATCACTCGCCACACCGCTTGATGTTGTACCAAATTTTATCTTCTCCGACATATAACCGCCAAGGCTCACCTTTATATCCGCGAGAATTTCTTCTTTGCTTTCTGTAAAAAGTTCCTCTTTTGGCTGAGGATAAACAACGCCCAAAGCGTGACCGCGCGATATTATTGAGGCCTTAAATACATCATCTGTCGGGTGAATAAGATAAACTATCACAAGATGGCCAGATTCATGAAAGGCAATCATTTCTCTTTCACGTTTTGTCATTTTCTTCTCATGCTTCATTCCTAAATCTACTCTTTCAATTGCCTCGCTTATCTCTTTTGGCCCAACAACCTCTTTCTTGTTACGCATAGTTACCAGTGCGGATTCTTTTACTATATTCATAATATCCGCAGGAGATTTATAGACGGTTTTTCTTGCAAGGCGGCCCATGTCAATGGATTCTTCATGCTTTACCTTAGAAAAATAGTATTTAAATAATTTTTCCCTACCATCAGCATTGGGCTTATCTATATAAACTTTCCTATCAAATCTTCCCGGGCGCATAAGTGCTGTATCAAGTAAAGATTCCGACACATTACTTGCGCCTATTATAATAACATTTTCCTCACCTTCCTTGAGCCCGTCCATTTCAACAAGAAGCTGGTTCTGTGTTGAATTTGTCTCCTGCCCCTGGCCCAAATAACTATAAGAACGTTTTTTCCCTATAGCATCCAGCTCATCTATAAAAATTATGCAGCCACCGTGAGCTTCTGCTAAGCGGCGTGCCTTTTTAAAAAGAGCTCTCATCCTCTTTGCACCAACACCAACGAATATCTCTGTAAACTCACTCGCCGACATAGCGATAAAAGGAATACCTGACTCTGTTGCGATGGCCTTTGCTAAATATGTCTTTCCGCACCCAGGCGGGCCCATCATCATAATACCTCTTATTATCTTTCCGCCTATCTGCTGAAGGCGTTTTCTGTCTTTTATTAATTCCACAACTTCCCATGCTTCTCTTTTAGCCTCATCTATGCCTATTACGTCAGAGAATCGAATTTGTATTTTTTCGCCTTTGATTGCCTTTGTATCCATCTTAGCAAAACCACCTCTGAATACTGTCATATACAAATAAACAAACATAAGGGCATGAACCGCGCCAAGAAGAAGGGTAATCGGCATCTGCGCTAATGTTATATGCCTATAAAATGATTCTAAAGACATCAGGCCCCATACTGCCAGGGCAATGACAACTAATACAGCCGTGGTTATTAAAATCTTAACCCAGTGTTCTATAAAAAAGAATTTTATTTTCTTTTGTGTGCGCATTTTATTCCTCCAGTTCTTTCAGTGCTTTCTTGAGCTCGTCGGGTTTTGGTGCTATTCCATGCCACTGAGCTTTATTTTCTATAAAAGATACACCTTTGCCTTTTATTGTGTGTGCTAAAATAATGCTTGGTTTATTTTTAATGTTTGCTGCTTTATTGTAGGCATCCACAAGTTGTGTAAAATCATGTCCACCTACCTCAAATACCTCCCAACCAAAAGATTCCCATTTTTTTGCTAATGGCTCTATGCCTTTTACATCACATAGAAAACCGTCTATCTGCAATTTATTAAAATCTACTATCCCGCAAATATTGTCTAACTTATAATGGGCGGCGGTCATTGCTGCTTCCCATATCTGGCCTTCGTTTAACTCGCCATCGCCCATCAGGCAATATATTCTTACATCACTTTTTTTATCAAGCTTTGCCGATAAAGCCATTCCATTAGCAATAGAGAGGCCCATGCCTAAAGAACCTGTTGATGCCTCAAGGCCCGGTAAGCCAAATTGTGGATGGCCCTGAAGCGATGACCCGAGTTTTCTCAGGGTTGTAAGTTCTTTTTTAGAAAAATATCCAAACTCACTAAGCACCGTATAAAGAGTGGGGCAAGCATGGCCCTTTGAAAGAAGAAACCTGTCTCTGTTTTTCCATTTTGGGTCTTTTGGTTTATGTCGCAGTATGCAGGAAAATAAACTCAATATAATTTCCACGCAAGAAAGCGAACCTCCTGTATGGCCACTGCCTGCCGTTGAAAGCATTTTTAGAATTTGCCTTCTTATTTCCCTAGCATGTTTTTCTAATTTACCTATATCCGGCTTCTCTGTCATTGCTGCTTTTTACCTTTCTTTTCTTTGTGTATTAGTAGCTTCTGTTTAACATCCTCTTGATCTGGGTCAACTTCTAATGATTTGTTCCAGGCTCCCAAAGCATCTTTTTTCATGCCCAAAGCATAATAGGCATCTCCTAAATGATCGAATATTATAGCATCTTCACCATAAAGCTCGGTTGCTTTTTTAAGAAGCTTCAGAGCTTTTTCTAATTCACCTTTTTTATAATAAACCCATCCAAGACTGTCAATATAAGCCCCGCTGTCAGGAATTACCTTAAGAGCCCTGTTTATAAGCTGTGTTGCCTCATCTAGATTTTCTCCGTCCTCGGCATACATATAGCCTAAGTAATTCAATGCAGTATCGTTTTTCGGTTCAAGTTCAATAACTTTTTTCATGCTATCTTTAACCGCGTCACGCTTGCCCATTTTATCATAGGTAAGGCCTAAATAAAAATAGGCATCAACATAATTGGGCTTTAAAGCAATTATCTTATTGTAAGTTTCTGCTGTCTCATCATAATTTGCCACCTCATAAAGGCAGCTACCTAAAAATACCAGCAAACGTATGTTTTCAGGATTTATCTTTAATGCCTCTTTAAGAATAGAAATGGCTTCCTGCTTTTTGCCATCTGCCAATAAGATACCGGATGAAAAAATATAAGCATCAACATAAGAGGTGTCTGCTTCAGCTGCCTTTTTAAAACTTTCAACAGCATTTTGCTTTTTATCTAATTTGATGTATATAATGCCTAAGTTAAAATATAGCTGCGGCACTTCAGGGCGTTGCTTAATTAGCCTTTCATATATTTTTACCGCATCCTGGAGTTTATCCTCAATTATATATATATCGGCCAATGAGGTAAGAGCAGCTATGTTGTGCGGATGTTGCTCCGTGATTTTTTTATATTCAGTAGCTGCTAATTCCCATTCCTTGTTTGAAATATGTAAAAGAGCTAATAAAAACGAGCCTGTTACATCGTTTGGGTCTAATGCTTTGGCCTTGTTAATATATTCTAGGGCTTCCTGCGCCTGAGCTAACCTTATGCATATTGAAGCCAGTCGCAAATATACCTGTTTTTCATCTGGGGTTAATACACTAACCTTTAAAAATTCGCGTTTTGCTTGCTCGGGCTTATTTTGATTATCGTATATGACACCCCTCATATAGTGGGCATAGGAAGCGCTTAAGTTTCTTAACCGCTTTTCATCTTCATTTATTCTGATAATTAAATCAGTGCCTAATATATTCTTTATTGTCTCTATTAACGAGGATGGCCCTCCTGTGGCCTGCGCATCAGGGTTTTCTGCTCCCTCACTGGAAATAGGTGAATGAAAGGAAAACAATATGCCCCAAAAAACGAAGATGGTTATCGTCCGTTTTAATAATCTATTCATTTATCACAAAGTTAATTCTGGTGCTGTTTATTTTTTCTTCTTATGCCTGTCTCTTCTTAGCCTTTTCTTTCTCTTGTGCTTGGCCATCTTGGCACGTTTTCTTTTCTTCCCGCACGGCATACTTACTTCCCTCCTTTAACAAATTACTTTATTTAACGGATATTCTATTATTCCCTCTGCGCCTGCTCTTTTTAACTTTGGCAGCAGTCTTTTTACTTCATCTTCAGATATTATCGTATCTATAGCATACCAACCCTTGCTCGCCAACGGAGAAACAGTAGGGTTTTTCATTGCAGGTAAAATTCCGAATATTTTTTTCAGGTTCTTACCATTTACATTCATTTTAAGGCCAACTTTCATTTCCGCTGATATAGCACCCTTGAGCAACATGGCCAGCGCCTCGATTTTTGAGCTCTTCCATTTATCAGAGTATGATTTTTGGTTGGCAATAAGCTGTGTTGTTGATGTGCATACAGTATCTATTATGCGCAACCTGTTTGCACGCAAGGATGCACCGGTTTCTGTCAGCTCCACTATCGCATCTACTAATCCGGCAGCTACTTTTACTTCAGTCGCTCCCCAGCTAAATTCCACCTCTGCTTTTATTTTTTTCTTACGAAGGTAAGCTTTGGTTACGCCCACAAGCTCTGTTGCTATGCGCTTTCCTTTCAGTGCTTTGGGTGTTTTTATTTTTGAGGCCTCTGGCACAGCCATAACCCATCTTACAGGTTTTAAGCTATATTTTGCATACACAAGATTTGCCACACTTTTTATTTTTGAGGAATTCTCCAATATCCAGTCGCTTCCTGTAATGCCACAATCTAATGCGCCATCTTCTACATATCTTGACATCTCCTGTGCTCTTAGCAGGACCGCTTCAATTTCAGGGTCATCTATTGACGGGAAATACGACCTTGCACCTACGTTTATTTTAAAACCCGCCTTTTGGAGCATCTTAAATGTAGACTCCTGCAGGCTCCCTTTTGGTAGCCCTATTTTCAATATCTGCTTTTTCATTATTTCCCCTCTAATTTTTTCTTTCTTCTTATTTTAATCATGGCTTACCGCCATAACGTCTCATATATTACATTTTTTTTATATATATGTCAAACACTTATACATCATATGCCCAATGACTGTAATTTCCGCGCTCAATAACTGTCATCCCCGCGAAAGCCAGTGGCCTTGCCGCTAGGCAGGCGGGGATCCACAAAGTGGCCATAGGCCGTAGTCCCGCCTGTCCCGTACTTGAGCAAGGCGAATAGTTTGGGGCTTTTTTGGTTCTATGCATACTGTTGGCCAAAAGGGCGGGCCGCAGGGCAGAGCTGGCAATAGCGCCTAAATATTTCATCTTCGTCAGAATGTGCTGGGCGCTTTCATCTTGTGCCCAGAAGACCATTTCTTCTAACATAGTCGTTGTTTTATCATATCTTCTGTTAATGTATTCTATAAGTGCCGAACGCTCATAAAGGGTATAAGACTCAAGTCCTTCCTTTTCCAGCTTATCATCTGCAACGATATAAAAACAAAGGCCGTTTTGGATATTATTTAATTCCCTATATACTGCATAACAAAGCAGCTGCCTGCCAACCCCTACAAACCTAGGATTCAAAAAGCAATTGCTCCTGTTGTGGGGGTGTATTTCCCAGCAGGAAACATAAACCACTCCGTATGCATCCATTACCTCTACCAACCCTTCTGCTATGGCATGACCTTTTTTGTCATAGCTAATTGCAACATACATACGTCTTTTTGCAAAATATTTTGTATTATTTTTTATCTCTTTCATTATATCTTTTATAGCATTTCTGTGTACAAACACCGTCGTATTAAGCCACTGTCTAAATGACTGTATAATGCTTTCTCGCTCTTCATCTTTAAGTTCAGAAATTTCACAAACGCGCATAGTAACCTGCCCTGATTTTTTTCCCGGGACATTGTTTCTGAAAACTGCTATTTGATCCATTAAAAACATGCCTGGCTCTAAGGTATGTTGTGCCGCCGGCCGCAGAGCGGCACTCCTGCAATAATAATGTGTATGTGGCAGCTCCAAATGGGAGGATCCACACCGGGCGGAGGGGCCTATTTGGAGCTGCCACATACACATTATTACTACCATCGTTATTAGTGTTATTATTTTTTTCATTGTTTTATGCACTTGCATCTAAAGCTTGTAAGAGTTTGAAGCGTTGTAGTTCCCTTTCGCCGTCGGGAGCAACAAAGGCCATGGGATTTATAAGGCCACTAACCTGACTGTCTTTTACGGGTGGTATGCTTATTTTTTCTTCGCGTCTGATATGGAAATCTCCCAGCAACAAAAATACATTCAAGACTCCGGAATCAAAACAACTATCGCCAAATAAATGCTGTCTTGTTGCTTGCAAAAATTCATCTTCAGCAGCTGGCTGAATACCTTCGGGCGCTTCTGCAAAATTACATTTGCTCATAATTGCCCTTATAACCTGCTTTCCTGTCTCGCCCATCTGTCTGGTTCTATGGCCATAGCCATACCTGTAGAATGCATATTCTCTGTCTATGCCGGTATATACGCTATATGAAGGGTTCCTAGTATAATAATCCAGCACTTTTTCAAAAGATAAATCATAAATACTGCCTATCGCATTATCCAGTGTTTTAAATCCAAGGTTGGTTGTACCTAAATACAATATTACATAGTACTCAAAAGCCTTCTGAAGGGTAAATAAAACTTCTGGCGTTGCAAAGGGGCCGCTACCTTTAAAATCACGCCACCTGTTAAAATAGTGCCTTATTTCTTCTCTGTTTATATCTGTTTCTGCTTTTCCTGTCTCATAAAAAAGTGCTCTTCCTTGCCAATCCATAAAACAAAACGCAAAATCTAACGGAAAACCCCATTTATCTAATAACACTTTTGCCCCAAGGCTGCGTACTTCAACATATGCGGGATCATACGACGACATAAGTCGGTGTGCGCTACGAGTTAAAAAAACATTTACATTTTCGCATTCTTCTCCATAATAATCTATCATCTTAACTAAAAGTATGCCAAATTTTTTTTCAGCTTCCTCAAGGCAATTAAATAGGGCCTTGTTTTTATCGTACATCATTTCTCCTGCTGCACCAAAGAATTCTTTTGATAAAATATCTATCGCTTCCTGCAGCATGCTCTCAACTTCCTCCAACGCCTCTTTTAATTCTTTCTCTTTTTTCTTCGTGTGTATATTTACAATCTGCGCCGGCGGCTGGGTTGCTATCATGCCTTCATACCAAATTTTTACAACTCTAAACATTTCAAGTAGCTGTGTTAACTCGGGTATTATCAAACCGGACTTTAACCTATCTGCCTCTTTAATGGAGAGTGTCGCTTCCTGCAAACGAATTGATATTTGCCTCTCATAATCTGTAAAACGACTGCGCACTAGGGGGAAATTATCATAACTTAAATCCTGCCGTCCACAGGCGGCCATTTCATCAAAAAGCGCAATTGTTGAATCAATACAAAAACCTGCTCTTTCTAAAGATGCTCTAAGCTCATCATTAGGCAATAAGAGCGTACTGGTTTTTAAAGCGGCTTTTGCATCAATTATTTCGCAGCCAAGACGCTGGTGATCTTTAAACAAAATAATAATCTGTTCCGTGGTTCGCTGTATTTCCTCTATTGCACAAGAGGCACCTTCGCAGGCCCTTGCAATATCTTCTGCGTTATTTGCCCTAAAAACAGTTTTAAAAAATCCTGTTTTGATTTCTTCGGTCATGGCAATTAAATCATCAGCAAGGCCTTGTTGCTCGTTTTCTGTAAAATCATCTGCCTTCTTGGCCAAGGGTCTTAATTTTAGCTGCACGCGAGCGAATTCCTGGCTTTTTGAAATTTCCGAGGCCCTTAAAATTTCGGGTGCATATAAATTAAAAATTGTCTCCCTTAATTCTTCGAATTGCTCCGCAGATAAATACATTTCATTTCTATCATCCAGCAAAGCGGTTAAACCGCTGCTTAATTGGCCAACTCTGGCACCCAGAATGCCAATATGCTCTAATTCAAAGTTGCGGGTTAACCACTTCGCTGCTGCTGCAAGGGCATCTGTTTTTTCTCGTGCTTCCCTTATGCGTGCTTTGGCCTTGCCTTCTTCATCTTTAAGCAAGGCCTCGGCCCTTCTTACTGTGTGTATATAACCTGTTCTCTTTGCTTCTCTTGCTTGTTTCATGGCGTTAAGTTTAGATAATTTCTCTTTTCTGCCGATAAGGTTTTTGGAATCAACATTTGCCAAATATTGTCCTGCTGTTTTTTGAAACTTACCAAATCTTTCTCTAGCATCATCTATTAAACCATAGGTTTTCTCTGCGCGGGCTGTGTCCATCCACGGACAAAGCATGGTATGCAAACTAACCAGTTGTTCTATTCTTGTTAAATCGATTTTAAGAAAATTTGCCACATCTCCGTCCGCGTAGGCAGCTTCGCTAGGTGTAGTATCGACCATGCTAGCTATTTCTTCTTCGGGCTGTTCTGTTGTAATAGCCAAAGAAACGCCGAGGTGTAAATAGCTACTTTTTTTAAACCTTCTTTCTACCTCATCAGTATCTAAATCGCATTCATCAAGTGCCTGGGCAGCTTCAGTAACCGCTTCGGGGGTTTTGTCATCAGCAAGAAAATATGCTCTTAAAATAAAAAGGTCTTCTAAGTCAAAATCTATTTCAGCGCCGCGCAGCAGAGAAAATGTTTCTCTGACCATCTTGCGCATCTCTTGAGGAAATTGCTGCACTATATGCCTTTCTAAAAGGTCTGAATAAAAGTGCTCTATATCATCATAACCTGTATCCGAATTTATTATTGCGCGTATACCTTCTATGACAAGGGCTCTTACGCGGTTGCATAAGACAATTTGCTGTTCTATGTTAGCCCTTAACCCCCGTGAGGTGCATCTTATTGAGCTTAATCCTGCCTTTGTGTCTTCCCTTACATTAGTTTGGGGTATAGAACTTAAATCATCAAAGACTCTTATTAGCCGTTTTATTAAATACTCGTTTAATAGATTCTCTCCTAACAAATCTCGCGATTGTTCAAGTTTCCTCAAGGCGCTATTGCATATTGAAACCGGGTCTGTTAATGCATTTGTATCGTTCTCTAAGCTTACTTTAATTGCCCTTGCGCAATTTTCCAGAGCCCTGATAATGTCCATTAATGCAAAGGTGCTATACCTGCGGTTTTCGGTTAATCCGTTTGATAACGAGAAAACACGAATATCTGCTAAAATCAATTCAGCAGCAGCAATCCCAGATAGCGCCCGGGGTACTTGATACGGCCTGGTGTTCTTTCCTTGAATAAAAGGAATAGCTATTTCGCTTAAAGTCTCTATCGCACAACGCGCCTGAGTCTCAGCCTCTTGCGCAAGCGTAAGAGCATTCAAGAAATCAGCTTCTGTTAAATTTGAGGTAAGCTCGGAATAAATAGCTCTTGCTGTTTCAAGCCTGGAAAATCCCATAGAAGTAGTTGCCCGCCTGGTTTGACCTGTAGCTTTCTGTGCAATTCTCTCCCATGCTTTTTCAGCCTCAAGCGGCTTGCCTGTATGCAATAATGCAAAAGCGTATTCATTTTCCGTATATGGATCTTGTGGGTTTAAGATGCGCGTAGCTGAACATAGGGTCAAGGTGCGCGAATATGCCTTTCTTCTCTCCAACAAAGGTTTCTCTTTATTATGCCCATTCGCGTTATGGACCACCTGGGCTATTTTTAAACAGCGCAAAAAAACACTCTTTTGAACTTCTGCCCCATTAACATTTAAAAATTCCGCAACTCTGCATAAGCCCGATGTTGAAAGCCCAAAGACATCGCCTGTTGTTATAATTTGGCGCATTCTCTTTGTTATGGAAACTGTATCTCCTCTGGTAAATTCCACCACCTCTATTACACCTTTGACTATGTTGCTTGCCAGCACATTCGCGCTTTTTATATCCTCTTCTGTATAAAAATCGCTGCCCTTTTGCTCAATGGCATCTATTGCAGGCTTTATTTGTGCTGTGCCCATGCAGCCTTGGCAGGCCACATCTTTTGCAATCGGCCGCAGAGCGGCACTCCTGCAATAATAATGTGTGTGTGGCAGCTCCAAATAGGCCCCTCCGTCCGGTGTGGATTCTCCCATTTGGAGCTGCCACACACACATTATTACTACCATCGTTATTAGTGTTATTATTTTTTTCATTGTTTTATGCACTTGCGGCAAGGGCGCTGTAAATTTCATCTAGTTCGCCCTTTTCTCCCACGCTGGTTATATTTTGCGCAGAAGACGAAACGAAAAATACACCTTGTATTGTCAAGTCTCCTTTTACAAAATCCATGGCTATTCTTTGCGCATCGCTTGGCCGAGCGCCTCTTCTAACAGGCCTATTTGCTATATCGCGGATTGCTCCTTTTGCAAAATCATTTCCTCTTTCTGCCAGTAGAATCAGCGCAAAATCAAAATCTTCAAAATGCTCTGCAAAATATAATGCCATATTATTCAGCGTCTCCTCTACGCCAAGTTCATTTATTCTAATATACAAATACCATGCCACTGCCTTTTTGGTTTCAATGCTGATTTCCGATGTGCGGTCATTAATAACAATTTCTCTAAAATATTGTAATGCCGCTTCTGTATTTGAAACGCGCGGGAAAATTTTTATTAGGCGCTGGATGAGTTCATCTCTTACGTTTGTGTGTTCCGGGATAAATATCTCCGGGGTTAGTCTCGGAGATAAAAGTACAAGTTCATGTATAAGCTTGGCTATCTCGTCTGTCGCCTCGGGATATGTGTCTTGATCAGCAAGACGCACAAGCTTTAAAAGCTCACTACGTTTATGCCATATATTTTCGTCTGGATTTAAAACAACATTTTTTATTTCGGCTAAAGCATCTTTTATTTGCTGTAATTCTATTTCTCGTTGCTGTTCTCTTGCCGCCAAAACATCCTCTAAGGGTTCCCTGTACCCGTATAATCTTACTTGCGGCGGAGTCCCTACTTCTTGTGTTGCGGTTCTTACTTTTTGCTCAAGCGTAAGTCGCCGGCCCATACCGGTCGATACGTGCATTACCTTCCTTCCGCTTATTATTTCTGAAAGCACATAACCTAATGCGCCCCTTAAAGTACCTTTTGTAAGATGTGTTCTTGTTTCACCATAATAATTGGTGTCCTCAAATAAAATTTCAAGTGTTTCTCTTGCGCCTTTATGCCCAAGATACGGACACAAAACCCTATGAAGGACATACTCGCATAATACGTCTCCGCAGGCTGCTTCAACAACTTCACGGACAAAGAAAATGGCATATTCACTTATGCTTCTGAAAAAACCCTTAATAATAAGTTGTTGTCCTGCTTCATTTTGCGCCACCTCGCACATACGCTTATAAAGCGCGGTGCCAAGGTTTTTTTTGCCTTGTTTTTCGGGCCTGTTTGTATTCGCGCCTAAGCACCATGCCTTAACAATACCTTCTTCTTTAACCAAAGCGGCATCCATAAAAAATACCCCGAACTTCTTTGTTTTTATTGACTTAATATCCTCCAATGCTAATTCTATGGCGCGTATCTGCGAGGGAGCAAGCTTTTCTATCTTCTCCGTCAAAAGAGTTTGCGCTCTTTCTACAATAGGCGCATGATTTATTTTTTTCCATAAAGATAGGTCTTCCTCGCTTAACTCTTTTGTGTCCAAAGTTTTTATGCGGCTTGCTTCTTTCTGCTTGTTTAATTCCGCAACAACCAATTCCTGGTCTCCTCCAAATATAAAACCTGGAATAGCAAGACTGCTGCGTTTAAACATAACCCTGCTGGCAACAGGCCGCAAAGCTAATGCCTCTTTGCCTGCTGAAAGGCATAGTTGTGCCACTATTAGTATAACAATAATTGTTATTTTATGGACTTTTCTTATCATATTTACTATATTAATAATTTAAATGTTTAATCATTATAATATAAAGTCTTTAATTAGTCAAGGTAAAAATTAAAAAAGTGTAGACACCTTTTTTCTACAGTTCATAAATAGATTTGATTTGGGAAGGTTTTAAGCCCTTAATGGGTCTTTTAAGGAGTCTGGAGGCTAGTGTTATCTTTGCTTCTCTTTCTGCTAAAATGGAGCGCGTTACCGCCTCTTTTAGCGTAGTTCCTACTGTAACCAGGCCATGATTAGCTAAAATAACTCCATTGTGTGTTTTTATGGCTTTGGCAGCTTTTTGCGCAAGCATTTTACTTCCTGGCGAAGCAAATGGTACTTGTTTTATACCATTTTTAAAATAAATAACAAAATCTGTTGTAACAGGTTTTATATGCATGCCCACCGAGGCAAGGATAAGAATGGCTTGGGAATGAGTGTGCACTACTGCCTTTATGTCAGGCCTTGAGCTATAACAGGCATCATGCAGTCTCCACTCGATGCTTATATCATGGATGTGTTTAATGGATATAAAGTCCGAAGACTTGGCGCTCTTAAAACTTATTTTGCTCCTTTTTATATAAATATTATTTCCCTGCTTTGCGCTTATGTTACCATCTGTGGCAATTACTAATCGCTCTGCGGCAAGTTTTCGCGCAGATTTTACAAGCTCTCTTTTTATATTAATATAACCTGTATCCATGTCTGTGATTTTACCACAATTACACAACACAGGTAAAGCGCAAATATGTCTCTATGTAAAAACTACTTGCGAATATACAAAATATGTCCTATAATACTGCATAAATTGTCCAAGGAGTTTATATATGTTTAAACCTTTACGTAGAAAAAAAATAGTTACCTTCACAATATGGCTTTTGGTTGCCGCATTTAGCATATGGGGAGTCGGCAGTGTGGCCGGCACAGCCCGTAATTATGCTGGCATAATATTTGCGAAAAAGATTTCTCCTCAGGAATATCAACGCAGTTACTCTGCTGTGTTTAACAGCGCAAAAATGCGATATGGCGACCAGTTATCAAAGATGCAAAAATTCCTGGATTTAGAAGCACAGGCATGGGATCGTCTGATATTATTGTATTATGCTAAGAAAAAAAGAATAAAAGTCAGGAACAAGGATGTAATTGAAAGAATTGCCTCAATACCGTCTTTCCAAAGCGAGGGCGTTTTTAACGAAGAGGCTTATAATTATATTGTGCAAAATGTATTTGGAATAACACCTCGCGATTTCGAAGAATCTATAAGAGAGGATATTATTATCTCTAAAATTATAGAGCCAATACAAAAAAATATATCAATAACAGAAAAAGAAATTGAAAACGCCTATAAAATAAAAAATGAAAAAGCCAATATAAGCTACACTCTCATAGAAACCGAGTCCTTCAAAAAGAGCGTTGCAATAGAAGCAGCGGAGCTTAAGCCCTTCTATGATACACACAAAAGTCTATTTCGCACGCAACCAGAGGCAAACATCTGTTATGTAAAAATACCCTTTAAGGAAGATACATCCGGTGAGAAAGAAAGCACGGAAGATTTAGCTCAACAGATAAATGACTATTTAAACACAGGGGATGATTTCAGTGCTCTGGCAGAAAAACATAATTTAACGTTTCAGGAAACAGGCGCTTTTAGTTTTGGTTCAACTGTTCCGGGAGTAGGGCCTTCTTATCCTTTTTCATTAACAGCCTTTGGGCTTTCCAAAGAGCGGCCTAATGGTATCGTCGAGGAAAAAGACGCATTTTATGTAATGCAATTAAAAGAAAAAATAGACCCCTATATCCCGTCCTTTGAAGAAGTGAAAAAGGATGTAGAAACTGCCCTAAGAAACAATAAGGCCCAGGTGCTTGCTAATGGCGCGGCAGAAAATTATGCTAATATCTTAAAGTCCGGGGAAAGCACCATGGAGGAGTTATCTAATAGCATTGGGGTGGATATGAAAAAACAGGCTGACATTGTAAGAGAAAATTATGTTGAAGGTATAGGCCTTAATGCCAATTTTACCACAGCATGTTTTAGGATAAAAGAAAATGAATTTGCAGGACCCGTTAAAGTAGAAAAAGGTTATGCGATAATCAGGCTTGATAAATTAAACCCTATAGAAAAGGGATTATTTGAAAAAGAGAAAAAAGCTTTTACAGAGAAATTGTTGGAAGAAAAAAAGAAAAAGGCTATCCAGGCTTTCTTTGTTGAATTAAAGAAACAAGCTAACCTTAAAAGTAATATTTAAAAAATTAAATGGTGCCTGGCACCATTTTTATTCATTCCTTATAATAACCGTATCAACAAATCCCGTTGCTGTCTCGACCATTTCCTCTAGAACTTTCCTTGGATAGGGTTTTATTTCCAAATAGGCGGGGTCTAATGTATCTTTTGGCGAGAACTGCTGCAGGCACCATTTCTTTGCACCTTTTATCTTTTTTGCTATGCTTAGAATGTCATCTGTATTTATAAGCCCAGGAACAACTGTTGTGCGGAATTCATAATCAATGCCCGAGGAAATAATCAAATCTATTGAAGCTCTTATCTTTTTTATCTCAATACTTGATGCCGTGGCCTTGTGGTACCTCTGGCCCGCATCTGTAAATGGGGCTTTTATATCCATTGTTATATAATCTAATTTTTTAATCTTAAGCAATGGTTTTATTCGCTCAGGATAAGTACCATTTGTCTGAAGCATAACCTCTAAATTGAAAACTTTTATCTCATCAATTAAATCAGGTAGCCAAGTATGCCCGGTTGGTTCACCGCCTGTAATTGCAACAGCGTCCAGCCATCCCCTTTTTTTATTCAGATAATCCTGTATTCTTTCAAACGGCACTGTCTCTATTTTATCTGCTTCCCGAATTAAAGATTTTGCATGGCAAAATGGACAACACAGATTACACCCTGGCAGAAACAAAATGGAGGTTAGTTTGCCTTCCCATTCAAGTAAACTAACCTCCTGAAAACCTTTTATATTAAACTTTCTGGAGGAGTCCTTCAAAATGTTTTTTAACCTCTTCTGACTTTGGGACCTCTCCTTCCCACCTTGCGGCAGTCAGGTCGTCGTTTTCAATAATAGTTGTTGGTATTTTTAATACATCGTAATATGCGCCTTCTGCCATACCCTCGACAGTATCCATGTCAAAAAAATCCATGCTTACAATATCATTATAATGCCATTTTTCTATAAAGTGTGAGAATTTATTTTTAGCAGTTTGGCATTTGGCACATTTTACTTTGCCAAAAATTTTTACTTTCACAAGCTTCTCCTTTCTACGCCCTATAGTGCTCTGGGGTTTTTCTTCTGTCAGCCAATTCTCCAAGTTTTGATTTGTTCCAGTTATCAATCTTTGAGTAATACCCGACAATCCTTGTTATTCCATAGATATCATCAGATCCACATGTTGAACAGGCCTCTTTAAGCCCCAGTTCCATTTTGCTACAAGCATTACATATAGTAAATTCCGGTGATATGGTAAGCTGTGCTGCTTGTGTATTATAATAAGTTTTTTCAACCAGGTTCATAATAGATTTTGCAGAAGGCAATTTTTCTCCCACAAAAGCATGGATAATCGCTCCCGATTCTATCATTGTGTGGAACTTGGACTGCTTTTGAATGCGGGTAATTAAATCTATCGGGGCATCTGGCGCAAAGTGTATTGAATTTGTATAATAATAAGCATCTCCGTCAATATCCCCTTTTATAACAGTTTCTGATTCTGGAAAGTTTCTTAAATCAACCTTTGCCAGGCGCCTTGTTGCAGATTCAGCTGGCGACTCTTCTAGCGAAAATTTAAGCCCTATTTTTTTCTCAGCATCTTTTGCTTTAAAATGCATTGCTGATATTATCTTAAGGCCTAATTTAAATACATCTTCACCTTCATGCAGTTGTTTGCCAGTTAAAAACTGTACACATTCATTAAGCCCAACTATGCCTATTATATAAGTGGCCTTCTCCAAATCAACATAGGGCTTCCCGTCTAATGATATCTTACCAATTTCCCATAAAGGCAGGCCGCTATCTGACATAAGCCTGGCTATAAAATCTTTCTTTTGAAGATGTGACTTAATAGCCAAATCCATACAGCACTCTATTTCTTTAAACACTCCTGCTATATTACCTTTACCTGCCCGATATGCTGCCTGCGGCAAATTAATTGTTGTGTTCGCAAACCCACAAAAGCGCATACTCTCCGGGTGCTCAATCATATAGTTATCTTTTATCTGTGTACGCAGTCTGCAACATGCAGATAAAGTAACCTCATCCCTGTCAAACACAAAGTATGGTGCGCCATTTTCACTTGCTACCTGGCAGGCATATTCTAATAACTTTCTTTGCTCCGGATCTGTTAAGGTTTCTTCGCTTATGTGAAAATCACATTTAGGGAAAGCGAATGGCTTCCCATTCTTATCTCCCTTGCGCCAAACATCCAGCATTGCCTTTGCAAATCTCTGTGCTGTCTTCTCATAGTCACCATATGTCTTTCCAGTATATTTACCATTAGGCCCTATGGCTGGAATTTTTTTAAGGTAGTTCGGGATGCCGGTATGGACATTATGATCAGTAAACAAACTCTGTCCGCCTCTTGAAAAAGCGTTTTGAGAACCAGAAAATATAAGATGTTGTGCTTCTTGTTTTAACTGAGCATCAGTTGCATCTTCAAGATAAGGCGCATACATTATATTAATGTAGCCAACTCCAAGAGCTCCTGCATAATAGGCCTGCATGCTCGCTAAAAATGTATTAAGATGCCCGGTTAATGTTCTTGCATATCGAGCAGGCGCACTTTCAGTGTCTAAACCACCTAATTTTAGGCCGTATTTTTTAATATATTCTAATGAATGAGATGAACAATACACTCTGGTGGGATAGCCTAAATCGTGCACGTGAATCATGCCCTTCATATGCGCTTCTGTAATGTCCTCTGAAAATATTCTCTGCAGCGCATATTGCTTTAAGGTAGTTTCTGCAATAGATAAATTTACAGCTTCAGGATTATTAGTTGATATGTTTGAGTTTTCGTTACTTTTGGTAAGAATCAGTTTATCCAAATCATAGCTAGGCATACCTATTATTGCTTGCTGTTTTAATTTAGCGCTTAGGCCTTTTTCAAATAATTCATTATCTACTAGCTCTCTGATAAGCGTTGTTGAGAGCTGTCTGTGACCTGAGGTAATTATCTTTGTTTCTACAGCTGAGGCAATCTCCGCTGCTAGCTTAGGTTCGAGGCCTGCTTCTTTCTGAAGAGCAAGTGTAATCTTTGATTTATCCCATGGAATTATCTCATCTTTAGTAACAGGGGTAACTAAAAGTGACATATCTGTTGTATCGGCACTGCTTTTAGTTTTCTTTCTTACCTTTAAAGCGCTTCTTGCACCTGTTCTTTTCTCCCTGTATATAATATATGCCTTGGCGGTTTTAGCGTGACCGGTTTCTATTAATACCTTTTCTACAATATCCTGTATTTCTTCGATGACTGGAACCTGTGACCCGAATTTCTTTCTTAAAAATAATGTTACAGCCGAGGCTAACTCCTCTGCCATAATCCTGTCTTCGCCGCCGACAGTGGTAGCTGCTTTAAATATTGCATCAACTATTTTATTTTTATCAAAAACAACGACACTGCCGTCTCTTTTTCTTATAGAATCAAAATGCGTCTCTGTTTTTTTGCCCGAGCTTGTTATTTTTTCAGTCAACATATCTATTTTCCTTCTTTTTTAATAATGCCTTTGAGTTCTTGCATAAACTCGCCTATATCTTTAAACTCCCTATATACAGAAGCAAACCTTACATAGGCCACCTGGTCTATACTGTGGAGTTTTTTCATTATCAACTCACCTATCTGTGGAGACTTGACTTCTTTGGCATGTCTTTGAAGAAGGGCTCTTTCTACGGAATCTAATAATGTCTCTATTTTCTGTGCGCTTATTGGCCTTTTCTCACAAGCCTTGAGCAGGCCTGCCATAATTTTATTTCTATCAAAGGGTTGCCGCTGTCCGTTCTTCTTAACCACCATAAGCGGAATGTCTTCAATGTGTTCATAGGTAGTAAATCTTCTTTGGCACTTTAAACATTCACGCCTTCTTCTTGTAGAATCATTCTCGCTACTTGAGCGAGAGTCTACTACTTTATCTTCTGGGTAGCCACAGTACGGACATTTCACCCCCACACCAATTTTAACCTTTCATAATTTTCTAATTTTATGCTCATTTGCTTAAAAACTTTTACAGGTTACCCCACAGGTTATGATAATTGGTGTGGGGGTTCATAACAAGAACTTACTATAATACAATATGCTTAGGATGTCAAATAAAAAATAAAAAACTACACCATATGGTAGTAGTTTTTAAGCAATAACGCTATATGTGGGATTTAGGATTGTTAAAGATTTTGACTTTTACGCCTGCCTCTTTTAAAAAATCTGCTGCCATTTTGTCAGGATAACCGTCAGTAATTATAATTTTATCAATGCCGGCATTGATAAGCATTTTGGCGCAAATAAAACAGGGTTGATTTGTACAATATAACCTCGCCCCAACCAGGCTTACTCCATAAACGGCTGCCTGGATTATGGCATTTTGCTCTGCATGCAAACCGCGGCATAACTCATGCCTTTCACCTGAAGGAATATGTAATTTTTCTCTTAAACAACCTGTAATGGCACAATGTGTTATTTCTTTCGGCGCGCCATTGTACCCGGTAGACAAAATATGTTTATTTTTAACTATTACTGCCCCGACTTTTCTTCTGAGGCAAGTTGACCTCTGGGAAACCAGATGTGCTAATTTTAGAAAATATTCATCCCAGCTGGGTCTCTGCACTTTTTCCATAGGTTTAAGCCTTCTTCCCGCCACGGGCGAGGTTGCCTTCAGCCAACATTCTTGTTATTCTTTGTTTATACAAAGGAAATTTCTTAACTAGCGTGCTTACTTTTTTTGCAACTGCTTTTATTTTGCCCTTATTCTCTATATCTGAGATCACTTCGTCAATAAAAGCCGCTATCTGGCACATTTCACGCTCTTTCATTCCTCTTGTTGTTACAGCCGGCGTTCCAAGCCTTATGCCACTTGTTACAAAGGGAGAATGTTCATCATAAGGAATAAGATTTTTATTAACTGTTATCATCGCCTCATCAAGTGCTGCGGCTGCGGCCTTACCAGTTACATTTCTTGATTTAACCAAATTTACCAAAAGAAGATGATTGTCTGTGCCACCTGAAACTATATAGTATCCGCGCTTTTTTAATTCATCTGATAATACTTTTGCGTTTTTTACTGTTTGTTTCTGCTTATTTTTAAATTCAACTGTTTGCGCATTTTTAAAAGCCACTGCCTTCGCCGCTATTACATGCATAAGTGGCCCACCCTGTGTGCCGGGGAAAACAGTGATATCTATAGACTTTGCATATTGTTCTTTGCAAAGTATAAAACCACTGCGCGGCCCACAAAGTGTTTTATGTGTGGTGCTTGTAACGAAATCAGCATAGGCGCAAGGGTTAGGGTGCAAACCAGCAGCAACTAAGCCAGCTATATGAGCCATATCAACCATTAAAAGGGCACCAACCTCGTCACAGATACTTTTGAATTTCTTAAAATCTATTATTCTCGGATAAGCACTTGCTCCCGCTAAAATCAATTTTGGTTTATGCTCTTTTGCTAGCTTGCGGACTTCTTCATAGTCAATGGCTTCGGTAGTTTTGCTTACGCCATAAAATACCATATTAAAATATTTGCCTGAAAAATTTAATTTATGGCCATGGGTAAGATGCCCACCACACGATAAGTCCATAGCTAAAACAGTGTCACCAAACTGAAGCTGGCTGAAAAATACAACCATATTAGCGCTTGAACCAGAATGTAGTTGCACATTGGCATGCTCTGCACCGAATATATTTTTCACTCTTTCTATGGCCAGGTTTTCGGCAATGTCTACATATTCACAACCACCATACCAGCGCTTGCCAGGATAACCTTCTGCGTACTTATTTGTTAAAACTGACCCTTGTGCCTCAAGCACCGCCTCATCTACAAAGTTTTCACTGGCAATAAGTTCTATCTTGTCGTTCTGCCTCTGGGTTTCTTTAAGAATAGCTCTATAAATTGCGGGGTCTTTCTTTTTTAAAACACTCATGGTTTTTACCCTTCGCTGCCGGGAGGCCGCTCCTACGTTACTTCTGTTCTATTTTTTTTACGCGCCTGGCATGCCTGCCGCCAGAAAATGCCTCTTTTATAAAAATATCGCACATGCGTTTAGCAGCAAGCTCTTTGGTATAATTTGCACCAAACACTAAAACATTAGCATCGTTATGCTGCCTGCTTGATTTGACCATTTTAACATTATGGCATAATGCAGCTCTTATACCTTTTATCCTATTAGCTGCCATGCTCATACCAAGGCCGCTTTTACATATAAGTATGCCTCTTTTTGATTTTTTCTGAAGCAATATCCTTGCTGCACGCTTGGCAAAATCCGGATAGTCACAACTTTCATCACTAAATGCGCCTACATCAAAAATGGCATGTTGTTTTTTACTTAAATAAATTATCAAAGAATTTTTTAGTTTATAGCCACCATGGTCTGAACCTATTACTATTTTCATTTTGCTATCTATCCTCTCCGCAATTTTTTGATTATTATATCAGCGCTTTTCTTTATCTGCTTGTAGCTTTCTTCATATGCTAAGAAAGGTTTACCTGCCGGGTCTGATATGTTTACCTCGTCTCCAACGCTGCCCGCGAACTCTTTAAAAAGATAAACTTCCCCTTTGTCTGTGGAAAAAGTCTCTTCAATAAATGCCTTCTGTGTTTTGTCCATGACAAGAATGAGGTCAGCCCAGCCTGTTAATTCCTTTGTTAATTTATTTGACCTGAAACTGGATATATCCATATTTGCATATCTTTTCATAACCTCTGTTGCTTCTGTTGAAGGCGGCATCCCATCTGTGGCTATTACGCCTGCTGATTTTACATCAAAACCTTCTATTGTCAATTCTTTTTTAAATAAGCCTTCTGCCATTGGCGAACGACAGCTATTGCCAGCGCAAACTATTAATATATTTGTAATTTTTTTGTCTTCATTAACAATGGCCCTTACCTCATCTACATTACTGCCATTTCTTAAAATTTTAGGACGCATAGTGCTTACATCTACTACTGTAGAATGTATTCCTATTTTTGTTGGACCTGCATCGATAAGCATATCTATCGCTCCGCTAAAACTTTTTAAAACATCGGCAGGTTGAGTTGCTGCTGGCTCTCCTGATATATTCGCGCTTGGTGCAACAATACTTAAACCGCTTGATTCTATAAGATTAAGTGCTATTTGGTTAGACGACATTCTAAAGCCCAGGGTCTTTGAGTCTTTTGTCTTAAGTATTATAGTTAAAGGTCCTGGCCAGAATTTATCAATTAATCTTTTGGCCAACTCATCAGGCCCATCTATAAAATCCAGTATTTTTGCCTTTCTTGCTATGTGGATTGTAAACGGTTTGTCTTTGGGGCGTTTCTTTATACTGTATAATTTATTGATCGCTTCTTTGTTATTGTAATCGGCAGCCAAGCCGTAAACTGTTTCTGTCGGGAACGCAACAATCCCTCCCTTTTTTAAAATTTCGGCTGCTTCTTTTATTGCTTCAGGATTTGGGGCCTGAGGATCTATTTTTACAACTTTAGTCTGCATTATCCTTTTAGTGCCTGTTGCGCTAATTTCTTTTTATATAAAAGTAACTTTTTTCGCATTTTCTCACTGCGCATACCTAAAATCTGGGCTGTGAAAATAGCCGCATTTTTAGCACCTGCTTTTCCTATAGCCATGCATGCAACAGGAACGCCACCAGGCATCTGAACTGTGGAGAAAAGAGCGTCTATCCCCGCCAATGACTTGCTTTCCATTGGGACACCAACTACAGGCAGTACTGTATGGGCAGCTATGACACCTGCTAGGTGTGCGGCCATGCCGGCGGCAGCAATAATAACCTTTATGCCTTTTTTATGGGCTCCTTTTACAAATTTGGCTGTTTCGTCCGGTGTCCTGTGTGCTGATAGAACTTTTACCACATAACTTATCTTGAATTCATCTAAAATATCTAAACAATACTGCATGGTTGGCATATCTGATTTGCTTCCCATTATTATCGCTGCTTTAGCCATGAGAGCTCCTTATTTTATTTCTTTCTAATGCTTTGCCTCCGATATCTTTGCGAAAATGCATGCCTTCAAATTTTATTTTTTCACACCCTTGATATGCTTTTTTAATGGCGCTTTTGATATCATTACCTAATGCTGTAACTCCAAGTACGCGGCCGCCACTTGTAACAATTTTTTCTGTCTCCTGCAATACGGTCCCAGCATGAAACACCAAAACATCGTCTAGGGAACCTGCTTCATCAAGGCCTGCTATTGGCAAGCCTTTTCTATAGCTTCCAGGATATCCGCCTGAGGCGCATACTACACACACACATGGGCGCTGCTCCCATTCCAATTTAACATTCTCAATATTTCCATCTATTGAAGCCTCTATCGCATCCATAAGATCTGTTTTTAATCTTGGTAATATTGCCTGTGTCTCTGGATCGCCAAAGCGTACATTGAATTCCAAAACCTTGGGCCCTTCTTCATTAATCATAAGTCCCGCATAAAGCACACCCTTAAAAGGTGTACCTTCTTCATGTAATCCAAATATAAGGGGCCTTATTATTTTATCCTCTATCAGTTTGTTCATTTTCTCGTCTATAACAGGTGCGGGTGAATAAGCACCCATCCCGCCTGTGTTTGGGCCGCTATCGCCATCAAAGGCACGCTTATGATCCTGGCTTGATGCTAATCTTACAAAGTGCGTCCCATCGCTTATTACTATGATAGATGCTTCTTCGCCCTCTAGGTGCTCCTCTATAATTATGCTGTCTCCGGATGAGCCAAATTGTTTATCCACCATAATTAAATTTATAGCATTAATGGCTTCTTCTTTGTCTTTACATATAATGACACCTTTACCTGCTGCTAAACCATCCGCTTTAACTACTACCGGAGCCTTGGTCTGTTCTATATATTCCTTGGCCTCTTTAGGGTTATCAAAAACCATAAAATCAGCTGTTGGGATACGAAATCTAATCATGGCCTCTTTCGCAAACACCTTGCTGCCTTCAAGCTTGGCCATCTCAATATCCGGGCCAAATATCCTTAAGCCTTCTTGATTAAATTTATTTACTATGCCTGCTGTTAAGGGTATTTCCGGGCCTACAATGGTCACATCTATTTTTTCTTTTTTAGCAAAATCTACTATTTTATTAATATCCTCAACTTTAATATCTACACATTTAGCCAGCCGCGCCATGCCGCCGTTGCCTGGAATTGCAAAAATTTTATTTACGCGCTCGCTGCGTGCTATTTTCCAGCATATGGCATGTTCTCTGCCGCCTGACCCGATTATTAAAATTTTCATAGTAGTTTTACTTTTCGATTTCCTTTTACGACTTCGCCAATTACCCAGGATTTCATGTGAAATTTATCCAAAGCCTTCTGCGCTCGTTTTACATCACGTCCAGGTAAAACAACGACCATCCCAATACCCATATTAAAAACCTTGAACATTTCTGCTTCAGAAATATTGCCTTTTTTCTGCAATGTTTTAAATACCTCAGGTACGCGCCAGGTGTTTTTGTTAATAATAACAGACAACCCTTTTGGAATTATTCTCGGTATTTTGCTATTAAAAGATCCGCCGGTTATATGCGCGATTCCTTTCACATTCACCACCTTAGCCAATGCCAGCAAAGGTTTTGTATAAAGTCTTGTGGGTTTAAGTAGTTCTTTTTTTAGTTGTTTTTGTTCATTTTTGCTAAGTATTTTTCTCACTAAAGAAAATCCGTTTGAGTGCAAGCCATTTGATGCAATGCCTAAGACAGCATCACCTTTTTTTATTTTTGCTCCATCGATGATCTTGACCTTATCAACAATACCTACACAAAAACCTGCCAAATCATAACCTTTGGAAGAATACATATCGGGCATCTCTGCTGTTTCGCCACCGATTAATGCATAACCTGATTCTTTGCAAGCTTTGGCTATGCTTCCCACTACATCTTTTAAAATCTTTGGCTGTATCTTGCCCACCGCTATATAATCAAGGAAAAACAGGGGCTGCGCACCTACTGTTGCAACATCATTAACACACATACCTACTAAATCTACCCCTACTGTATCGTGTTTGTTGCAGTGTTGTGCAATCATCAATTTTGTCCCAACGCCATCGGTGGATGAGACCAATACGGGGTTTTTGTATTTTCGTTTATCTATGCCAAATAATCCGCCGAAAGAACCTATACCAGATACAACGCCTGCGGTTTTGGTCTTTTTAGCAAGTACCTTTATGCTGTCTATCAGCTGATCAGCCTTGTGAACATCTACTCCAGATCTTTTATATGTAAGTTTTTTCATAGAAACGCCTGTTACAATTTGATGCGCAGGAAGATTTTGTCAATGTTTCGGAGATAAAATTTTAATTCAAAACAATTATGGATTAGGTTGCGGCCTAAGATCTTTACCACCTCGCTGTCATTAAGTAGGTTTTCCTTAAAATCAGACTCAGGATCCTGCCATGCTTTCATGGCGTTGCGCTGAACTAATTTATATGCTTTATCGCGAGATATTTCTTTTTTTACAAGCTCTATAAGAACTCTTTGTGAAAACATAAGGCCTCTTGTGCTGTTTAAATTCTCCATCATCCTCTTTGGATAAACTATCAGGTGGCGTACTATATCTGTCATTTTATTAAGCATATAATCTATTGTAATGGTTGAATCAGGCAATATAACTCGCTCAACAGATGAATGCGAAATGTCTCTTTCGTGCCATAATGCAACGTTTTCCAAAGCTGCATGCGCATTAGCCCTAAGTAATCTTGCAAGTCCTGTAATTCTCTCACAAATAATGGGGTTACGCTTGTGCGGCATTGCTGATGAGCCTTTCTGTGTTGGTGAGAAGTATTCTTCTACTTCAAGTATCTCTGTTCTTTGTAAACCTCTTATATCCACAGCTAATTTCTCCAGTGTGGCTCCTATAATAGCTATTGTTGAAAGAAAATGCGCATGCCTGTCTCTTTGAATAACCTGATTTGTTACTGTTGCTGATTTTAATTCTAATTTTTTACAAACATATTCCTGTATTGCAGGTTCAATATTAGAAAAAGTGCCAACAGCGCCGGACATTTTGCCTACGCTAATTGTTTCTTTAGCAGCAAGCAATCTTTCTATGTTACGATTCGTCTCTTGGTAATATAGCGCCATTTTAAGGCCAAAAGTAGTAGGCTCAGCGTGCACGCCGTGACTACGGCCTATCATAGGCGTACGCTTATATCTTTTTGCCTTTTGTGCAAGCACTTCGCTGAATGCTTCAAGATCTTTTAATATAATATCCGCTGCATCGCGCATCTGAAGAGCCAATGCTGTGTCTGTAACGTCATTAGACGTAAGCCCCATATGTATATACCTGCCATCTGCGCCAACAGCTTCCTGGACATTAGATACAAATGCGGCAACATCGTGGTTGTTTTTTTCCTCAAGTTGTTTTATTTTATCAATGTTAAATTTTGCTTTGTTTTTTATTTTATTAAAAGCAGATTTGGGGATTTTCCCCTTCCTGGACATTGCTTCACAAGCTGCTATTTCAACATCCAACATTTTTTGGAATTTTGTTTTCTCGCTCCAAATATTTCCCATTTTTGGAAGTGTATACCTTGATATCATGATAGCTCCTTTCCTCTTTCGGCAGCTTCCTCAATTGTTCCGACCATATAGAATGCCTGCTCCGGAAGAGAATCCATCTCACCTGATATAATTTTAGAAAATCCTTTTATAGTATCTTCTATCCTTATATATTTGCCTGCTCGGCCTGTAAATTCTTCTGCCACAAAAAATGGTTGTGATAAAAATCGCTGTATTTTTCTTGCACGCGCTATTGTTAGTTGATCTTCTTCTGAAAGTTCTTCCACACCAAGTATAGCAATGATGTCTTTTAAATCTTTGTATCTTTGTAAAATCCTCTGAACTTCTCTGGCTACTTTGTAGTGTTCTATGCCTAGTATTTCCTGGGAAAGCACCTTGGATGTAGACCCAAGAGGATCTACGGCAGGATAAATACCAAGCTCTACTATTTCTCTTGATAAAACTGTTGTAGCATCAAGATGCGTAAAAGCAGTAGCCGGGGCCGGGTCTGTTAAATCATCAGCAGGAACATACACCGCCTGCACTGAAGTAATAGAACCTGTTTTCGTAGATGTAATTCTTTCCTCTAGCTCTGCCAAATCCTTTGCTAAGGTAGGCTGATACCCTACAGCTGAAGGCATTCTGCCTAAAAGCGCTGAAACCTCGCTTCCTGCCTGCATAAAACGGAATATATTATCTATAAAGAATAGAACATCTTTGCCTTGCTTGTCTCTAAAATATTCAGCCATTGTAAGGGCGCTTAAACCAATTCTAAAGCGCGCGCCTGGTGATTCATTCATTTGTCCAAAAACCAAAGCAGTTTTTTCAAGTACTTTAGATTTCTTCATTTCAAGCCAAAGGTCATTTCCTTCGCGGCTACGTTCGCCAACCCCGCCAAATATGCTTACGCCACCATGTTCAGTAGCTATATTTCTTATAAGCTCCATTATAATAACTGTCTTGCCAACCCCCGCGCCTCCGAATAATCCAATTTTGCCACCTTTGGGATATGGTGCTAATAAATCGATTACCTTTATCCCTGTTTCTAAGACCTCCTGCGACGTTCTTTGATCCTGAAGCTGTGGCGCTATTCTGTGTATTGGTAAGCTTGGCGTATCCCCAGCAAGAGGCTTCCCGCCATCTATGGTTTCTCCCAGTAAATTAAAAACTCTGCCTAACACAGCATCCCCAACAGGTACAGATATTGGCCCGCCGGTATCTGTAACTTCGGTTCCGCGGCGCAATCCCTCTGTAACGCCCAGGGCAATACATTTTATTATATTGTCCCCTATGTGCTGGTGTACTTCTAAAACCAAATTATTATTACCGGTTTTTACCAATAGCGCGTTTTTAATAGCAGGCAGTTTTCCTTTATCAAACTCCACGGTCACTACCGGCCCTATTATGCTTTTGATTTTACCTAGATTCATGCTACTCCTTCAGCCGCGCCAATTATATCCACTAATTCACTTGTTATCGACGCTTGTCTTGCTTTGTGATAAAAAAGTGTTAATTTTTTCAGCATTTTATCAGCATTATCAGTCGCGGCTTTCATAGCAAGCATCCTTGCCATTTCTTCAGCTGCCCTAGATTCTAATACCACCTGATGTATCTGGCTAAATATATATTCTTTAAGAAGCGGATCAAATACATCGTGTGGCTCTGGTTCATAAATATAATTTCTGTAATATGGCTGCTCTTTGGACAACGTTACGTAGGAGCCGCCTCCTGGCGGCGAATATTCGCGGCCAGAGGCCGCTCCTACAAGTATCTCCTCAAGCGGCAGGAGTTTCACTACTTTTGCTTCTCCGATAATATGCTTTTTGAATTCATTGTATACCAAAAACAGTGAGTTTATTTTATTGTTTAAAAATTCCTGTATTATCATATTGGACATTGTATCAGCTGTGATAGTTAAGGTATCATAATCTATCGGAGTATAGCTTGATATTATTTTAAGTCCTGCCATCGCACCTAATGTTTTTATAATTTTATTGCCACAGGCTATAATGTTAAGTTGCGCAGACGAATATTGCGATTTTAATTTAGATATCTTATTAATTATGTTTATATTAAAATTGCCGCATAAACCCTTATCGCTTCCTAAAGCAATAATAGCTGCTGGTGTCTTTTTGTTTCTCTCTGCAAGCAATGGGTGCCTGTCAAAATTGCTGGTTATCTTAACCTCAAAAAGCAGTTCTCTTATTTTTTCAAAATATGGACGCGCGTCTAATGTTTGTTGTTCTGTCTTGCGCAACCTTGTTAAGGCCACTATCTGCATAGCGCTAGTGATTTTCCTTATTTTGCCAACTGAAGCTATTTTATCCTGTACAGCTCTTGTCTTAGACATGTTAAATCTTAACCTTGCTTATAAATTTGCCTCTGAATTCTGCCAAAGCCCCATTAAGCCTATCTCTTAAATCAGTTGATAATTCTTTTTTAGTTTCTATTTCACTTAAAAGTCCGGCATAATTTTCTTTTATATATTTAAGAAGTTCTTCTTCAAAGCGCGCAACTTCTTCAACTTCTATATTGTCTGTGTATCCGCCTACGCCGGCAAGAATGCTGATTATCTGCTCTTGTACGGACATTGGTTTATACTGCGCTTGTTTTAGAAGCTCAACCAAACGTTTACCTCTTTCAAGCTGCTGCACTGTTGCTTTGTCTAGTTCTGTACCAAATTGCGCAAATGCCTCCATTTCCCTGTATTGTGCAAGTTCGAGGCGTAATGATCCTGCTATTTGCTTCATTGCTTTTATCTGAGCTTTTCCACCAACTCGTGAAACACTTAACCCTACATTAACAGCTGGCCTTATTCCCTGATAAAACAAGTTTGACTCAAGATAAATCTGTCCATCTGTTATAGAAATAACATTCGTCGGGATATAGGTAGTAACATCGCCTGCCTGTGTTTCTATTATCGGAAGCGCTGTTAAAGAACCGCCTCCATTTTCATCGCTGTACTTGCATGCGCGTTCAAGCAGTTTTGAATGACAGTAGAATATGTCTCCGGGATACGCCTCTCTTCCTGGGGGCCTTCTTAAAAGAAGTGACAATTCGCGATAGCAGGTTGCATGTTTTGATAAATCATCATAAACTATCAAAGCATGCTGAGAGTTGTCTCTAAAAAACTCACCTATTGCGCAACCGGTATAAGGGGCTAAATATTGTAAAGGCGTAGGGTCACTGGCAGAAGCACTTATTACTATTGTATAATCCATTGCATTGTGTCTTTTCAGTATCTCTATAACCTGTGCTACCGAGGAATTCTTCTGCCCTATGGCAACATAAATACATATTATGCCTTTACCTTTTTGGTTTATTATTGTATCAAGCGCTAGGGCGCTTTTTCCTGTCTGCCTGTCCCCTAGAATAAGTTCTCTTTGTCCACAACCTATAGGTATCATAGAATCTATTGCTTTTAATCCTGTTTGAAGCGGCTCTTTTACAGGCTGGCGTTCAACTACGCCGGGCGCTATTTCCTCTATTGATTTTGTCTGTTTTGTTTTAAGTGCACCTTTTCCGTCTATAGGTTCGCCAAGGCCGTTTAATACTCTACCTATTAATTCATTACCCACTCCCACCTTGGCAACTTCTCCTGTAAGCCTTACTTGTGTTCCTTCTTTTATGTATTTGTCTTCTCCAAATATGCATGCCGCGACAGTTTCTTCTTCTAAGTTAAGCGCCATACCGTATATATCATGCTCAAAAAGTAAAAGCTCACCAGACATAGCATTATTAAGCCCATATATTTTTACTATGCCATCTCCGGCCTCTATAACAGTTCCTACCTCAGCAGTATCAGTTCTTTTTGTGTAATCTTCTATCTGCTTTCTTATAATCGCGCTTATTTCTTCTGGTTTAATTTTCATTATAACTCCTGATTAGCATTTAACGTTTACCCGCAGGAGCGGCCTCCTGGCCGCGAATATTCGCCGGCAGAGGCGGCTCCTACGCTATACGCTAAACCATCAGCTTCCTATTCATCTCATGTAACATTCTCTTGATTGAGGTGTCATAAATCTTATCGTGAATTTTTACAAAGAGCCCACCTATTAATGAGGCATCCAGCTCCACATCCAAAATAACATCTTCTTTTAAGAAGCCGCATAAGTGTTTAAGCAATTTATCAAGCTGTTCTTTTTTAAGCTTTACCGCGGTTTTTATAAAAACCTTTGTTTTTTTTCTTTTTTCATCATAGTAGTCACGGTAACGCAAGAATATTCCATGCATTAGATGCAGCCTGTTTTTTCTCGTTAGAACCTTTAAAAAATTCATAAAGCCGTTACAAAATTTATCTTTATCTGATAGGGCCTCTAAAATTTTTATTTTTTCATTCTTACTTATTTCCGGGTGCCCTAGTGCTTGTGAAATTTCTTTACTTGAACGGATAATATCAGTTAAGGCCCCTATATCTCGCATTATCTCATCTGCATTGGAATCCTTAACCGCAAAAACAAATAACGCCTTTGCATATCTTTGATGAAGCAGTTCAAGATTATCCATTATCAATTTCCTCTGTGGCTTTATCTATCAGTTTATCATGATCTGTTTCTTTGATTTCTTTTTGCAAAATTTTCTTTGCAATCTCAGTGGAAAGAATGGCAATTTGTTTTTTAAGCCCAGCCTTTGCTTCGTCAATTTGTTTTCCTGTTTCTATTTTTGCCCTATTAAGCACTTCTGCATATTCTTTTTTTGCTTCTGTTAACAAATCTCTTCTTGCAGAATCGGCGTCTCTTTGAGCTTGCTCTTTCATTTTTATTGCTTCGTCTTTCGCCATATTAAGCGCTTTATGTGTTTCCTGAGCATAACGCTGCGCCTCTTCCTGGGAGTGCTTGGCGCTGTCTATATCCTGTGCAATTTCGCGGCTACGGCGCTCTAACATATCGAGTATTGGCTTGTATAAAAACTTAGCCAACAGCCCCATTAGGATAAGAAAGCTAATTATTTGAAGTATGAGTGTGAGATTTAAATTCATTGCATTAACGTTTACCCGTAGGAGCGGCCTCCTGGCCGCGAATATTCGCCGCCAGAGGCGGCTCCTACAAAATTAAGATACCACAAATATAAGCAATAGTGCAATAACCAGAGCATAAATACCAGTTGACTCAGCTATTGCATCTGCTATTAACATTGTTCGGGTAATAGGTGCCTGCAGTTCCGGTTGTCTTGCTATGCCTTCACATGCTTTACCACCTACAAAACCCTCACCAATGCCAGGGCCTATTGCGCCAAGACCCATACATAGTCCAGCGCCTAAAAGTGAGGCAGCTCTTATAATAGTAGTTGCATCAATTGGCACAAGCTCTGCTGTTTGCGCAACTGTTTGTGCTGCATATGCTATATCCATCTTTCCTCCTGTTTTATTCATCCCTTGCTACTGCAATATACGTTAATGCTAATACTGCAAATACAAATGCCTGTATTGCGCCTACAAATATTCCATAAAAACCATTGGTCGCTATTAATAGCGTTACAATAAAAGGCGAAGTAACTGCCTTTGGTACTGATAAAATTCCACCCACCTTAAAAGCTATTGGGCCAAGTAGGGCTATAATTATTCCCCCGGCAAACATATTTCCAAAAAGCCTGAAAGAGTGGGATACTACTTTACCAATTTCACCAAGAACATTTAGCGGAAAAAGTATAAAAAAGGGTTGAAAATATCCCTTTATATAACCAATAAAACCTTTACGGCTGATTGCAGCCACATGGACCACAACAAAAACCATTAACCCTAATCCAAGGCAGGTATTTAAATCAAATGTCGGAGCCTGCACCCCAGGAATTATACTCACCACATTAGCAAAAAGAACAAATAAAAAAAGCGTCATTACTAATGGGAAAAATCTTTTCCAATCTTCTCCAAGAGTGTCTCTACATAATGTTATAAAATAGCCAAATAAATACTCAATAGCTGCTTGCAGCTTGCCGGGCTTTATTTTACATCTTAGGCCAACTGGTATCCCAAGCAATAAAAGCAAAACCATTATGCCCCAGCTTACCAGAAGCGTTGCAGGGTTTATTGCCAAAGAAAAAGGTATTCCCGGCAATGTAAAGGTTATACTTTGTATTTCCGCTACATTCATTTGACAGTAACCAGTTATCAGTAGTCAGTAATCAATAATCAATTGCTGAAAACTGAATACTGAATACTGATTACTGTTAAGTTAACCCAAATAATAGCAATATAGCTATTACCAGTGCGTATATTCCGGTTGAGCTTGTTATGGCCATAGCAATGAGCATGGTTTTCATTATCTGCATGCCCATATTGGGCCTATCAGCTAAAGCTCTTGCAGCTGATGCGCCTGTTATGCCAGTACCTATTGCCGGACCTATTGCACCAAGGCCCATGCATAAACCAGCAGCAGCAATCGAAACTATTTTTATTAGTTGTGTGGCTTCCATTTATTTAGAAATATGTCTGCGATAAGAACTACTTTAATAGATAAAAATCCTGCTATTACACCAATGAACATGGATACATCTTTCCAAAAAGACACAAAGAGCACAAAAGCAAGCACAAGATAAAAAAGGATATATTTTAACCCAAGATATAACCTAATCCCTTCAACCTGTTTATTTGACAGCGCTCTTATGCTGCTATACATATTGGAAAAATTTGAAATGCTGACTAACAATCCCATTAAATAGCCAAGCGAGAAAAGCCCTTGCTTGAAGATTAAAGCCACTACCACAACAATGGCACCAACTATAAAAGCTTTGGCGAGAACGTCAAGCCTGAATTTGGCAAATTCATCTTTTGTTTTTGTCATCTGCATTAATTATCTGTTTGTAGACAGAGTAAAAACCGGCTCCTATGCCGATAAAAATAGCACAAACGGTAAAGATACCGTTTAAATTGAATTTCTCATCCAGATATCTACCTATTAGAATTGTTATAAGAAGTGTAATTATAATAGTTAAACCAAGCTGGGTCATCAATCCAAGATAGTAAATAAGCGGCCTGGACATAGGCTTAAAATAACATCTAATAGGAAAAAAGTCAAGAAAATCCAGAACTTCTTCTATGAAACTCTTTCTGGATTTTCTTGATCCTAAGAAGGATGACTTCTATAAAATTCTTCTTTAGAAACAACGAAGGATCTTATGGTGTAAGGTGGGATTAGTGCAGATTTATGCTGCAGTTGCAACAAGGTGCTTTGTTGATGCGTATGTGGACGCAGAGCGTCACTTACTAAAGATAAGTAATATAATAAAAAATTGTCTCATTTAATATTTCCCGTCTTAACAAGCAGGGTTACGCCCTTTTCACTTACTTCTATAAAACCGCCTGTTATCTTGATTTCTTTTTCTTCCGCGACGGTTTTAACGATGATGTTTCCTGCTCCCAGATTGGCTAAAAACGGGGTGTGACCGGCTAATATAGTCATATGGCCTTCCTCTGAAGGCACATTCACAGATTCGGCTTTGCCATTGAAAAGCTGCTTTTGCGGTGCGTTTATTGTAAGTTGGAATTCATCCATGTTATTTTCTTTTTTGCTTAATTCCATTCTTTGGAGTGGGTTATAAGCCTTAAAAACGCGCTAATTCTATATGGAAGAATAAAGTTAATCTTGGTGTCTTTTATCTTAATCGTATCTTCCAACGCAAAATTGACTACTAATGCTTTTTTAGGGTTATACTTTTCTATAAATGCCTTAAGCCCCTTATTAATCTCTGGTTTTTTAAATTCTACTGCCTTAACCTCTATGGGAATGATGTCTCCGTAATAATTTTTAAATACGAAATCAACTTCGTTTTTATCTTTTGTGCGCCAGTAATTAACTACGCCGTCGGAATATCTGGCTATCGATAAAGCTACAAAGTTCTCTACTAATTTTCCTTTATCGCGATTTTCAGCGGCTTTGACAAAACTTTTTATTGCTAAATTGCGCAATCCCATATCTATGAAATATACCTTTGGCATCTTCCTTAGTTCTTTGCGTGCGTTGGTAAAATATGGACGGGCTAAATTTATTACAAATGTATTTTCCAGCATAAAAAGATAATTTTCAAGTGTTCTAAAATTCATTCCTAATGTATTACTTATTTCATGAAGATTAACCAAGCTGCCAATTTGATCCGCCAATAAGGTAACTAATTTTGAAAAGGCAAAGGGGTTTTTTGCTCCTAACAAACCAACGATATCTTTTTCCACATAGCTAGAATAGATTTCATTAAGTATAGGTACTTTTTCTTTGTCGCTGGCGCAAAGAGCGACGCGCGGGTATCCTCCAAAAATAATAAAATTAAAAAAGCGTTCCATAATCTTTTTTTTATTTAAAGCAGACAGGCCCTTTTCTTCTAATAAATTACAAAGTTGCGGTTCGTGACTTAGGATATATTCTTTAAATGAAAATGGCCAAAGATGAAACACGCGCTTTCTGCCTGTTAAGGGTTCTATTGTTTTTGATTTCATCTCTAAAGACGATGAGCCGCTTACTATAAACTTTACCGCAAGTTTCGTATCATAAATTCCTTTTAGAAACTTCCCTGAATTATCAAGGCGTTGAATTTCATCAATAAAGCAATAGAGAAATTTTTCCTGCCTGAGCTCCTCTTTGAGAAATTTGATAAAATCAGCTTGGTTTCTGATGGCGGATAGTTCATTTATCAAGTCAAGGTTGAAAAATTTAATTTGAGATTCTTGTACTTTCTTTTTGGTAAGCAGCCATTCCTTTAACTGAAAGAGCAATGTAGTCTTCCCTGTCTGCCTGGGCCCGGTAATAACCGTTATCTCCGGTTCCTTAAGATGTGCGCTTACATCTGTAAATATTTCTCTATCAACTAATTTATTAACCATAGTACAATTATAACACGATTTTTAATGTAGTCAAGTACAATTTTAGTTAAAAATGCTTCATTCGTTCTTAAAAAGCTATTTAATAACGATTCTGTGTTATCTAGAACCGGGTTTATCTATAGGTATTTTCTTTTTACACAAGGGACAAGCCTCTGGCGCATAAGTCTGTATGTCTATTTTAAGTAAAGATTGCATTGGTATATCACCAAACAGATTACTTTTGCCTGATCTGTCAACCAGACAGGCCACACCTGCTATTTTTCCGCCAAAAGATTTAACAACATCTATTACTTCTTTGGTAGAGCCGCCTGTTGTTATAACATCCTCTGCTACTAATACGCGCTCACTCATTTTTATGTTAAAGTTTCTTCTAAGTTGCATTTTCTTTTGTTTTCGCTCAGTGAATATAGAACGAGTGCCAAGAGTTCTGGCAAGTTCATATCCTACCAAAACACCTCCCATGGCAGGCGCTATTACTAAATCAATTTTTTCTTTAGAATACTTCTTCCCAAGCTGCCCGCAAAGCTCTTGGGCATATTCTGGGTATTTTAAAACAGAGGCACATTGTAAATACTGGCCACTATGTAAGCCGCTGGATAAAACAAAATGGCCATCCAGTAATGCATTTGTTTGTTTGAGTAATTTTAATATGTTCATTTTTCATTCGCGGCCAGGAGGCCGCTCCTACATTATTTGTTTTATTATCTCCTGTGCTGCTGCTAAAGGATCTGCTGCTTTTGTTATGGGCCTTCCAACAACAATAAAATCCGCCCCTTTTCCTATTGCCCATGAAGGCGTAGCTATACGTTTCTGATCAAAAGAAGCAGCCCCTTGCGGCCTAACGCCCGGGGTTACAATAACAAAATTTCTGCCGCAAGCATACCTTACTGCTTGTATCTCTTTTGGTGAGCATACAACACCGGCTGCGCCTGATGTTTTTGCTAACCTTGCTAGATAAATGACCTGTTTTATGGTCGGGCGGCTAATGCCTAATTTGTTTAATGTATTTTTATCCATGCTAGTTAAAACCGTGACTGCTAAAAGAATGGGCCTTTTGTCTTTAGGCAATGATTTTATGCTGCCAACTGCCGCCTTAATCATCTCTCCCCCGCCTGAAGCATGAATATTAATCATAAGGGGGTTAAGGCTTGCAGCTGCTCTTACTGCTTTTGCTACTGTGTTTGGTATATCATGAAATTTTAAATCCAAAAAAACATCCGCACCTTTTTTCTTTATTGCTTCTACTGCTTTTGGGCCTGCTGCTGTAAAAAGCTCACTACCTACTTTAAAAATTCCTACACTTGGAGATAATTTATCTATAAGCTGTTGAGCTTTCTCCAATGTGTCACAATCTAATGCTACTATTAATTTATTCATTGTTCATTCGCGGCCAGGAGGCCGCTCCTACGTTATTTTAATTTTACCTATAATATCTTTTAATTTCGTGTGGCCTTTTCTTTTAAGATACGATTTTATTCCCGCTGCCACTGCTATCGGAGCTTGCGGATTAATAAAGTTCGCGGTTCCTATTTCTATTGCGCATGCTCCACATAACAGGAATTCTATTGCGTCCTGCGCTGTCATTATCCCGCCTATGCCTATCACCGGCACCTCAACCGCATTTGCTACTTCCCAGGCCATGCGTAGTGCTATTGGTTTTATAGCAGGCCCGCTTAAACCCCCTGTGACAGCGCCTAATTTAGGTTTTTGTGTTTCTATATCTACTGCCATAGCCTTTATGGTATTTATAACCGCGATTGCGTCAGAGCCAGCACGCTCAACAGATTTTGCGATCTCGCATATGTCGGTTACTGAGGGCGATAGCTTTGTTATAATTGTCTTTTTTGTGCTTTTCCTCACAGCACGCACAACAGAAGCAGCATCCTTCGCATCCTGTGCAAACAACCTGTTTGAGGAATTCGCGGCCGGGAGACCGCTCCTACGGCTAACATTAGGGCAAGAGATGTTTATTTCAAGGCCTGCCACCCCAGAGATGTTTAGCTTTTTCGCAAGCTGGGCATATTCATTAACAGTTTCTCCGGCAATGCTGACTATAATAGGAATGCCTATGCTTTTTAAAAATACTAGTTTGTTATTAATAAAATCCTCAATACCTTCATTTTGCAGGCCTATAGAATTAAGCATGCCTGCTGTTGTCTCCCAAATCCTGGGCGGGATATTTCCTTCTCTTAGATTCAATGTAACGGATTTTGTTATAATTGCCCCTATGTCTTTTAAATTTATAATATCCTTAAATTCTTCCGCATAGCCAAAGGTGCCGGAGGCAACCATAACCGGATTTTTTAATTTTATCTTTCCTATTTTAATTGATGTGTCCATAATTCAGTAATCAGTAAACAGTAATCAGTTATCAGTAAACAGTTATTGGAAACTAAATATTAAAATATAATCTCCGACAGATCAAATACAGGGCCGTCTTTACACACCCGTTTATATCCGCTTGTTGTATTTACTACACAGCCCAAGCATGCGCCTAAACCACAACCCATTCTTTCCTCAAGTGACGCCTGCGCTTTTAATCTATAATATTTACATATCTTAGCCACTTCGCCAAGCATCGCCTTGCAGCCACATGTATAAACACCTACAAGAGGGCGATAACTTGCTATTGTGATACCTGATGTATTTTTGTCAGCTAAAGCAGGTGTTTTTTCTCGTAAATCAAACTTTTTTATTACATCAACTAAGACATCTGTAACCAGCCCCTTTGTGCCTTTTGACCCATCCTCTGTTACTGTTAGCACATTGGCTTTTAATGCTTTAAATTCTTTTTCACAAACTATATAATCAGCTGTCTTTGCCCCTAAGATAACTGTTATGTTTTTCTTTCTAAAACCTGCCAGTTGGTCACATAAAGCCATTAGCGGAGCTGTTCCCATGCCGCCAGCAACTATAATAAAACTTCTTTGCGCTTTTTCTATTCTAAATCCGTTGCCTAGGGGGCCTATCACATCCAGATATGTGCTTTTCGAGCGCCGTGACATAAGTTGCGTACCTTTACCAACAACTTTATACAAAATCTCAATTATATTTGGCCTGTCACCGAGGCGGTGAAGGCTTAAGGGCCGCCTTAACAAAGGGTCATAACCGCTGCCTGCCCTTATGTGAAAAAATTGCCCTGGCTTTATTACACCTTTAAAGCTATCCAGACGCAAAACCATTTTAAAATGATCTGGCGCTATTCTCTGATTAAGTAATATTTCTGCTTTTGTATGTGTCATTGTTACTGTAGTGGTTCGATTTATCGAATCCTTTTTGGGCGCCATAAATGGCGCCCCTACATTTTGCGGTTAAAACAGTTCCAGCTACTTACTCTTCCGTTGCTTGAGTTCGCCTTCTTTAAAAATTTTGACCTTGCCGTATGTGCCATCATATCCTGGTTCTATATTAAGATCTCCTGCTCTTACCTTCATAATAGCTTTTGCTGTATTCTCTGATAATTTCTCTAATATTTCCTTTTCCTTTGCGTCTAATAAAATGGCGAATTCGCTTCCAAAATGAGATATTGCGGCATTATATTCTTCAGTTACTGTTTTTGTTCCTACGCCGCGCTGCCGTGTTTCTGCGATTATCTCCACCAGAGGCACAAGGCTCTTATAGCCAGGCGCGTTCTTTGGCACAAAGCCTGCTTTTCTATCAGCAAGCTCATCGACCCTGTTCATAACACCAACCGTTACAGGCTTGCCGCATTTAGGACATTTGCCATTCTGCTGTTTTGTTTCCTCTGGCGAGAACCTGACACCGCATGCTCTGTGGCCATCAAAGTGGTATTTCCCTTCCTGTGGGAAAAACTCGACAGTAAATAATAATTTAGTTTTATCTTTTTTTCTTAATGTGTCCATAATTGCCTTATAGCTTAATTCACAATTAAATACATTCACCTCTCTGCCCAATTTCGCCGGCGAGTGGGCATCTGAATTGGATATAAGTGTATATTTATCCAGCGCACTTAGCCGCCAATTCATCGCCGGGTCCGAGGATAAACCAGTTTCTAAGGCGTAGATATTATCCGCTTCTTCTTCAAAACATTCCTCTATCGAGTCAAAACCGGATTTAGAACCAAAAACCGAAAACCACGGAGTCCAGACATGCGCAGGCACAACCAAACAATCGCCTGATGCATCCAGGCATATCTTTACAATGTCTTTAACATCAAAACCAAATATTGGGCGTCCATCAGAAACTACATTCCCCCTGGCAGCTAATTTTTTGTTTATCTTCTCTACTGCTTCAAAATCAGGAGCAAATATTAGAGTGTGTATCCTCCTGCCCTTGCCGCCCTTGCTATACATATTGCTTACCTCAGCGGTAAGGATAAACTTTATTCCTTTATATTCCAGGAGGCCATCAGGTGTTGGTTTTAATTTAGATTTTAGTTCAGCAAACCATTTAGGGTGTGTAAAATCTCCTGTGCCAATAACATCAATGCCTTTTAGTTTTGCCCATTGTGCAAGATTTTCTATATCCATATTTTTGCTCGTGGCACGGCTGTATTTTGAATGTATGTGTAAATCCGCGATAAATCTCATTCTTGCTTGTACACTACCTTCCCGTTACATATTGTAATTACAGCAGCGCCCCTAAACTCTCTCCCGATAAAGGGTGAATTTTTTGATTTAGATATTATCTGTTCCTTCTTAAATTCCCATTTTTTAGTAGGATCGATTATCACAACATCCGCGTCTGCGCCAACGGATAATCTGCCTTTGTTAGACAATCCGAGGATCTGTGCAGGCGCAAAGGACATTTTTGTAATCAGCTTATCCCATGTTAGAATTTTTTTATCCAGCAATTCGTTTATTGTTAAAGAAAGGGCTGTCTCAAGGCCTATTATGCCAAATGGGGCCCCATCAAACTCAACATCCTTATCAGCCTCTGTGTGAGGAGCGTGGTCTGTTGCTATAACATCTATTGTGCCGTTCTTCAATCCCTCTAAAATGGCTTTTTTGTCTTTTTCTGTACGAAGAGGAGGATTTATCTTTGTGTTTGTATCAAAACCTTTCACAGCTTCCTCTGTAAGAGCAAAATAATGCGGACAAGTTTCAGCAGTAACGTTTACGTTGCTTGCTTTCGCTTGTTTTATTATTTCAACAGATTCCTTTGTTGAAACATGCGCTATGTGAATACTTGCTTTTGTGGCTGCTGCTAAAGCAACGTCTCTTGCCACTATTGAGCTTTCTGAAATGTTTGGTATCCCACGCAAGCCAAGCAGTGTCGATATAAACCCTTCATTCATAACGCCTTTTTGCGAGAGGTTCATATCTTCACAGTGTGATATTACAGGCATCTTAAACATAGCAGAATATTCAAGCGCCCTTCTCATAAGCTGCGCATTGTTAAGGGGGAATCCATCGTCTGTAACTGCCACAGCGCCGGCATCTTTCATATCAGCTATCTCTGCCAACTCTTCCCCCTTTTGCCCCTTTGTAATGGCGCCTATGGGGAAAATATTTACAGCAGCGTTACGGCGTGCCTCAGATATCACATATTCAACCATGCCCCTGCTATCACACGCGGGGGTTGTATTCGGCATAGCTGTTATGCTTGTAAAGCCACCCTTTGCGGCAGCATTTGCGCCGCTAATAAAATCCTCTGCGTCTTCTCTGCCAGGCTGCCTAAGATGCGTGTGCATATCAATAAGGCCTGGAGCAACAATCTTTCCTTTAGCATCAATTATCTCAGCCTCACCAGGCTTGAGGTTTGTGCCTATTTTTAATATTTTGGCATCTTCTATGAATATATCCGTAGCCCTGTTAATCTTATTAGCAGGATCTATTACTCTGCCGTTTATTATTAATATGCTTTTACTCACCCCGTACAAATTTTCCCTTCTTTAGTTTTATGCAATTAAAGCATGTTGCTGCTTACCCCGTTACTATAATAAGTTAAGCTTACCGTAAAATTAGTACGGGGCTCATTTTTTGCCTTTGCCAAGCAACAAATATAAAACTGCCATGCGCACGGCAATGCCGTTTGTTACCTGATTTAATATAACTGAATATGGCCCGTCTGCGACTTCCGGCGTTAATTCCACTCCTCGGTTAATTGGCCCTGGGTGCATAATTAATATGTCTTTCTTTGCAGCTTTTAATCTTTCTGCGTTAACCCCAAATTTCATCATATATTCCCTGATGGACGGAAAAAATACATCTTTTTGTCTCTCGGTCTGGATGCGAAGCATGTTTAAAACGTCTGCTTTTTCTATTGCCTCATTTATGTCTGTGGTCACTTCTACCCCAAGCTTTTCTATCTGCGGCGGTATAAGCGTGGCTGGGCCACACACAGTAACCTTCGCGCCTAGTTTTGTCAGGCCCCAGATATTAGAACGAGCAACTCTGGAATGCCTAATGTCCCCGACAATAGAAACATTTAAGTCTTTTATGCGGCCCTTTTTCTCTTTGATTGTAAAAAGATCAAGAAGCCCCTGGGTCGGATGCTCGTGTGAACCATCGCCTGCATTGATTATATTTGGGGTAAGTATGCCTGCTAACTTATAAGGCGCGCCTGAAGATGGGTGTCTGATAATCAGGCAATCTACTTTCATTGCTTCTATGTTTTTAACTGTATCTTTTAGAGTCTCTCCCTTTGTTAAGCTGCTTGTACTTGCAGCTATGGAAAGCGTGTCTGCGGAAAGTCTTTTTGCTGCCAACTCAAAGGAAGTGCGGGTTCTGGTACTTGGCTCAACAAAGAACATAACCACTGTTTTACCTCTTAAGGTAGGAACTTTTTTAACAGGCCTCTCGGAGATCTCCTTAAAAGAGTTTGCTGTATCTAATATTATATTAATCTCATCTGCTGTTAGCTCTTCTAATCCTAATAAGTCCTTTTTAACCCACTTCATAATGTAGTGGTTCGATTTATCGAACCTCTCCTTTTTGGGCTTGATAAACTTATGCCTCTGGAAAAGGGTATCAAGCCCCTACAATAACTCCGCCAAAATAACTTCATCTTCCCCGTCGCATTCTTGCACTTTTACCTCTACAACTTCCTTATCAGATGTTGGAATGTTTTTACCTATATAATCAGGCCTTATGGGAAGCTGTCTATGGCCTCTGTCTACCAACACTGCCAGTTGTATAGATTTTGGCCTACCAAAATCTATAATTGCATCCAGCGCACAACGGATTGTCCTGCCTGTGTAAAGAACGTCATCCACCAACACAATGTGCTTGGTGGTAACATCAAAATCTATCTGGGTTTCGTGAACTATTGGCTGCTGGGCAAGGTCTGTTAAATCATCCCTGTAAAGGGTGATATCCAGAACGCCAAACGTAGTCTTTTTGCCTTGTTTTTTTTCAATAGTTTCGGCTATTCTTTTTGCCAGATGCTCACCGCGATTTCTTATCCCAATTATAGCTAAATCAATAGCGCTTTTGTTGTGCTCTAATATCTCACACGCAATGCGGGTCAGGGCGCTTTCTATTGCTTTTTTATCCATAATCTTTGCTTTTTCTTTTAATGTCATAGTTTTGTGCCTGTTATTGTATGCATAAAAAATCCCGCTCAACGCTTATCACAAGCATGCCGCGGGTATAATTTTTAGTGTTTTTATTCATTTTTATCCCTTTCTTGGCCTCTCTGAACCAAGTTAAAAGGTTTAATATTTAAAATTGTCTGGTTACTATAGCACGTCATTTACTGTTTGTCAAGTAGAATTACAAACTCGCCTTTTGGCTTCTTATTTTCAAAATAATCTATCAATTCCTGTAAATTCCCGCGTTTTATTTCTTCAAATTTCTTTGTAAGCTCTCTTGCGCACACTGCGTTTATGTTGCCAAAGACATCTTGCATATCCTTAAGGCATTTAAGCAGCCTGTGCGGAGACTCGTAAAAAACCATTGTGCGTTTTTCATGCTTAAGAGCTTGTAATTTCTTTCTTCTGGCAGTTGTTTTATTAGAAAGAAACCCCTCAAAGCTAAATCTATCTGTAGGCAGCCCGGATACCACCAGCGAAGTTATTATCGCGCTCGGGCCCGGAATAATGCTTACATTAATATCCGCTTCTATTGCATCTTTTATAAGGCGATAGCCAGGATCGCTTATTCCTGGCGTCCCTGCATCAGAAACCAAAGCCACAGACTTCCCATCTTTTAAAAGGGCGCTGATATATTTTGATTTTTGTAACTTATTATATTCAAAATAACTGGTTAAGGGAGTTTTTATACCATAATGTGCAGTGAGCTTTGCTGTGTGCCTAGTATCTTCGCATGCTATTAGGTCCACATGCTTTAATGTTTCTATGGCCCTTAGCGTAATGTCTCCTAAGTTGCCTATTGGGGTAGCTACAATATAAAGGGTTCCACTCATTATTCTACTGTAACGGATTTGGCCAGGTTTCTGGGTTGGTCTACGTCTCTTTTGTTTTTTACCGCAATGTAATACGCAAGAAGCTGTAATGGCAAGGCAACAAGAACCGGGGAAAACAACTCATCTATCTGTGGCAAGTATATGACATAATCCGAATGCCCTTTTATTCTTTTATCACCCTCGGTGGCAATTGATATCACTATGCCGCCCCTTGCTTTTATTTCCTGAATATTTGAGCTCATCTTGTCATAGACAGAAGATGCGGTAACAATACAGACAACGGGCATGTTCTTGTCAATTAAGGCAATGGGCCCATGTTTCATCTCGCCTGCGCTATAGCCCTCTGCGTGAATATAAGAAATTTCTTTTAATTTAAGCGCACCTTCTAGGGCATTGGGGAAATTTAAGTTTCTGCCTAAGTATAAAAAACAGTCTTTGTTATGATGATCTTTGCTTATTTTTAGAATTGTACGTTGATCCTTTAATATCTTTTTAAGAATTTGCGGGAGGATGTTCATTTGCTTTAGCATGTCTTTTGTTTTTGTTGCGGATATAACACCTTTAAGCATACCTAAATACATGGCAAAAAGATACAGAACGCAAAGCTGCGCAGTATAAGCCTTTGTAGATGCTACCCCTATTTCAGAGCCTGCGTGGGTATATATAATGCCGTCTGATTCTCGCGTTAATGTCGAGCCAAGGACATTAACAATAGAAAGTGTGCGCACGCCAAGGCGTTTCGCCTCTCTAAGGCTGGCTATTGTATCTGCTGTCTCACCGGATTGGCTTATGGCAACAACCAGGGTATTGTCTTTTAGCACCGGCTTTCTGTATCTAAACTCACTGGAAACATCTACTGATACGGGCACTTTAACAAGGTTTTCTATTATATATTTACCGCATAGGCCCGCGTGATAGGCAGTACCACAAGCGATGATTGTTATGCTTTCTATTTTTTTTAAAGTCTCTTCCGGTATAGCTAATTCCTCAAAAAAAACAGACTCTCTTCCCTGAGACACTCTATGATTTAATATCCCCTCTATTATTGCCGGCTGCTCATTTATTTCCTTTAGCATGAAGTGAGGATATCCGCCCTTTTGTACTTGTGAAACATCCCAGTTTATCTTTGTAGATTCACGTTTAATTGGGCGGCCCCCTATGGTACTTATTTTAACACTATCAACATCTAAAGAAACCAGCTCATTGTCCTCCAGGAAAATAACATCTTTTGTGTGCCCTAATACCGCTGTTATATCACTGGCTATATAATTGGCATCTTTTGCTATCCCAACCACAAGCGGACTACCGTAGCGTGCGCCTATCAACTTGTTGGGAAAACGCGCAGATATTACACCAAGCGCGTAAGAACCCTTGACCTCTCTTAGGGCTGCCCGCACAGCTGCTTCTAAATCATCCTGATAAAATTTTTCTATCAGATGCACTATTACTTCTGTATCTGTGTCTGATCTAAACTTGTGGCCTTCTTTGATAAGCTTTTCTTTTAGTGTTTCATAATTCTCTATAATGCCGTTATGCACAACTGCTATCTCGTTATTGCAGCCCATATGGGGGTGGGCATTGTTTTGGTTTGGAATTCCGTGTGTGGCCCAACGAGTATGGCTTAGGCCCATTGTGCCTCGTAGGGGTTTCTTTTGTAACAGTTTTTCTAATACAGCGATTTTGCCCTTTTGTTTGCGCACAGAAATCTTGCTTTTAATAATAGTGGCCATACCGGCAGAGTCATACCCTCGGTACTCAAGCCGCTTTAAGCCCTCCAAAAGAATAGGCTGGGCTTCTTCTTTTCCTATATAACCTACTATTCCGCACATATTATTTCAGTAATCAGTAATCAGTATTCAGTAATTGATGACTGGCTACTGATAACTGACGACTGGCAATTACTCCGTTCTGCCTGATTTATACTCCATTATGTATCTGTATTGATCAGGGTCGGTTTCTTCTGTGGTCTTTGGTGCAATGATTATATATGAGATGCTCTCTTCTTTAAGCATCTTTATTAGGTTTGGGGTATGAAAACCGCCGGCTATTAGAACGGCTATTTTTTGCTTTTTTTCTTTCATAAGCTCGTTAGCTTTCTTAATAAATATCTCGTCTCTTCTGCTTGCCAGGTCATAAAATTCAATCAAGGTGGGTATGTTATCATCTATTATGGCTACGCTTGGCGGCAAGCCTTGTTTCAGATTATATTTTTTCATCTCTTCTTTCAAAAATGGCTTCCATTGCGCTATTGGAAAATCATCTTTGTGTTCTTTATAATATGTAAAATCATCTGGTATTAGTTTTAAGTTAAAACAGTTATAGAGTATGTTAAGGACTCTTGATAAAGCATATATTTTCTTTTGTTCATCATTTTCTATTGTAGCCTGCTCTAATTGTATCTTCAGCAAATCTGCCTCTTTAAACAATTCATTTGTGTCTATTCTCTCATGGCTTTTCATGTAGTCGGTATATTTTAAAAGATTGGGATATTTCTTAAGGTCCACACCCGTTTCCTGCGCTACCTGATTTAAATATGTGTGATATTCGGCAGCACTAACCTTGCTTAGCCTAAACTCTAAGGACTTGGTAACAAGGGGCGCTAGCTTTTCTTTCTTTAGTGCCTTCGATAATTTCTCAATAAGAGTAGCTCGTTCTTTTTCAACTTTTGGGAAATTGATCGCACTCTCAAGCTCGCTTATCTTGTTAAAACTTACAAAGTTAGAAAACTCTACAATGCTTATCTGCAACTCTTGAGCTAACTTTGTCAAATAAGCATAAAGTTCTGCCAGCGTAATATCTTCTTCTTCATATTTAACGTATTTTGCTTCCATCTCCAGCAGTTTTTTAGGATATGTTTTTTGTTTAAGGGAATCTACTACCTCGCGCAGCTCATTTGCTATGTTTGTGCCTTCTTCCCTGATAGCTTCTATTTTAAAAAATACATCCAAATTTTCTTTATATAAAGCTTCTTCTTCTATGCCCTGTAATTCCATATCATAATCTGATATAATATTTAAATATTCCTCGCCAGCTATTTTGCCTTCTTCAAGGTATTCCTCTGCAACTTCTATGCGGCGCTCTTTGTTCGCCTGATCGCGCATATATGTTAAGCTTACATCTCCCCAGCCACCTTCAACCATAATTAGCTTAAGGCCCTTTTCCTTAATAAGAGCTTCTATAATATTGGCTGAGTTTTTCTGTGCTTCATAGTTTGTGTGTATATCCTGAATATGTATTATTACTTGCTCTTGGGGCTTATCGCCTTTGTAACCTTCTACTATATGCCCATGCCCTTCATGTACTGTTATGTCTATTGGCAGGTTAATTTTCCCAGCAACATCCAAAGCCTCTGTTGTCGCTGCTGGCAAAGCATGCTCCGATTTGCTGCTTTTAAAAATATTGGGCAGCTTCCCTGTAAAATACAAAAACCCTATTAAAGCAACTACTGTGGCTATTAAAACAATGAGTTTGGTCTTTTTTGTGCTCATTCGTGGCTCCTTTGGATAGTTTGGGTTCTACGTGTTTGGCTATTATAACAAATATAGCTATTATGTAAAGTATAATTTTAATAACTAGGGACAGCGACTAGTTAAAATAACTAGTCGCTGTCCCTAGTTATTCTCTGTTTGGTTTACAAACATCTTCATCTTAAAAATAGAAGTGTATCCATTTTACACTTTATTTTTTATCTTCATTAAAACATTTAATCCTGTTCTCTTTGATTATACGTTTTAAATCTTTCTCGCCTGCGTTTTTTAGCAGCCTTAGATTATTCTTGGGCATTTCATAATCTGGATTAATTTCAAGGGCTTTTTTAAAGCACTCTTGTGCCTTGTTTTTTTCTAAAAGCAACATATATGCAACACCCATATTTTGCCAGACAACATGATTTTTGGGATTTAATGCACAATATGCCCTATAAGCTTTTATAGCTTCGGCAGGCTTGTTTTGCTCAACATATTCAAGGCCTTTATAAAATAATTCCTCTACTTGCCGTTCAATATCGCCTCCTGGTTTCAGTCTTGTAAAAACAACGCTAAACGCCACCTCCTTCTGGGGGTTGCCCAACTTTTTACGTTCTTCTAAAATTACCTCTACGGGAGTCTTTCCGCCTAATTCCTCTTTGGGCGTATTAAGCCAATCGTCGTTTATTTTTTTTGCTTTGGCTTCTGCTTTCTTAATATCTTTATACTTATCCAAATTGACTTTTGACTGCACATAACTCATACAAGTATGAATAAGGGCTTTTTCTATAGGCCCTTTTTTAAAAGACGAATTTCCTTCTGAGACAAAACTATTCCATAAGTCGATAAAAGCTTCTGTCAATTCATTTGGATTAAACTCGGAACAGGGTTTTGTTTTATTAAAAAGACCTTTAATAATATCGTCATATTGTCCTTTATTCTGCGCGCGTTCTTTTAGTGTATTAATCATCTCCTCAATATACCCTCTCTCAAGGCCTGCTTCTTGGCAAAAAAGCATTAATCGTTCTTCTACTGGAAGCCGTTCTCTCTTATCTTGAGCAAAAAATATTTCGCAAATCTCTAAAGGAGATAGGTGCTGTTTCTTCTGCGATTTTCTGCGGTTCTGAAGAAATAATTTGATAATTGGGCTGGATTCTATGGGGAAAGCGTATCCTGTTCCGGTTAAAATATAATACCCATGAATAGGCAATATCCTTAAAATAACACATTGGCCTTTCCCGACGTGCCTTGTGAAGTTTATATCTTTAACATTATATTCCCTGTCATGGATTAAATCACGAACAATCATCTCTTTGCGGATTCGTAAAGCTTTTACTTCGAAAATGCTGTACACATTATCCAAAAAGCCACGATAAATGTTTCTTGTTTTCTCATCCAATAAACCCGTGTTTATGAAATAACTCAAAAGATTTTTTGAAAGTACTTTACTTTTGCAATCAAAAATAAACCAATCAAAAAATATCCTTTTTTTCTCTTCTTCGTCCATTTTTAACGTTGAAAAAAGACGCGATTTCTCATCTAATTCTGCCGTAATGTTTTCGCGATTCATAATAAAATCGGAAATTTGTGCATAAAATTTATCCATTATTTCTTGATAATTAAATTCATCCATTTTATTTATTGTCTTGATACTTTATCCATTATCACCTATGGTGATAGTATCATCACTAAAAATGATAACTGTCAAGTAAAAAGTTGCGTTTATTTTTTATTTTTTTGTTCTAATTTCTTTTGAATGTAATCTACAATTTGTTTGAATTTAACAAGCCTCTCTGCTTCTGTATCCGGCATTTCAATTTTAAAAGCTTCCTCTAGATCCATTATGATCTCAACGCCCGCTAAAGAATCCATACCAATATCACGAGATAAATTGGTATTGTCAGCAATTTCATCTTCAGTCACCTTTAAACACTGTGCGATAATTCGCTTAGCCTTCATGGTAACATCTTCTGACTCAGCCATATGTCTTTTCTCCTTAAAGCTTATTTTGATTTTTTATGCTTTTAGGAATTCTAAATAAAACGTGGTACCTTTGCCAACTTTGCTTTTTACTGTAATATTACCTCTGTTTCGCTGAATAAGTTCCCTAACAACTGATAGGCCATATCCGCTGCCATTGGTTTTGCCTTTTGTGGTGTAGAAGGGCTTAAAGATATTATTAAGCTTATCTTCATAAATGCCACATCCGGTATCCTGCACTTGCATTTTCACTTTTTTATCATCTTCTTCTGCAACAATTGCAATGGTGCCATTTTCCTTTATGGCTTCGGCGGCGTTTTTAAGAAGGTTAAAAAATATCTGTTGCAATTGATCTTCATCAACCATTATTTTTGATAAGTTCCCTGGGATATTCTTTTCTATTTTGATTTTAGCTAATTCAAGTTTATGTTTAAGTAAGACAAGGGCTTCTTCTATACTCTCAGAGATATCAACAGGTTTTGTCTCAATTAAATTTTTTGGTTTAGCAAACCCCGAAAGCTTACTTGTTATGTTAATTGCCCTACATATCTGTTTCTCAGAATCTTGCATTACATTTTTCACTTTATCTAGCAGCTCATCATGGTTTTTATACTTACCCCCGTCTAAGTCCAAGTTAAAAAGCTGCATGCTTGCGCTTATACTGCCTAGAGGCTTACAGATTTCATGATTTATTGCAGATGTTATAGTACCTATTGCAGCTAATTTTTCATTTTGGGCAGCTTGCATAAAAAGCCTCGCATTACTTATCGCTATTGAGAGCGTTTTTGTCAATGTGGTTAATATATCAATATCATCAGCATCATAAGGTTGGTCTGATTTTTTAGCACCCAGGCTTAATATACCAACAAGTTCATTACGAATAGTTAAAGACAAGCAAACTTGAGATTTTATCTTATCCATTTCTTTTTTAACATCATCTTGAGCTTGCAGAGATTTATCGTAGCTTTCATACAAAAGTAGCTGTTCCCTTTTTTTGAAATGTTTTATAAGTGGATTTTCTGCATTAAAATATAGGCCTTTAGAATCTATTCCAAAAGAGTGATATATCTCATAGCCGACTTCTTCGTATCCCAACAATAAAACAGCACAGTTTGTTAAATATAAATTATTAGCCAGCGTATCAACGGTAACATCACATAGCTTATCAAGATTTAAAATGGTCAGTGCTTCATCCGCAAATTCTTTAAGCACCTTATGCGGATCATATTTTTTCTGAAAAAGATATTTATTTGTAACATTTATAAGAAAGTTTTCCAGTGGGCGCAAAGAAAAAACAATTATAACAGCGCTTAGGGCTAAAGATACAAGCCTGCTTGCGCCAAAATATTGGGGGAGTAATTCCTGCGTAATTAAGGCTGTAGCAACGATAACGCCAAACGAAAACGCAAACATACCTGCAAAAACAAGGGTTTTCTTTATGATAACTTTGATGTCAAAAAGCTGATGCCGAACAATTGCATAAGCAATTATAAGATTATATGCTGAAAGAAGATATAGACCATAAGGATGAATAAAGGGTATTTTTATTCCATAAACTGACAAAAATGTGCTAGAACCACCAACATAACCTAATAAAGACGCAAAAAGTACGTAACTTAATTGATTTTTCTTAACTGGTGTTTGATTTTTAAAATTAAATAACAAATATATATAAGCAAATATAGGAAGCCCTAAAAAATAAATAATAAACAATGGGTAAACAGAACCTGGATCTGCCCATTGCGTAAGATTAATTTTGGAGGAAACGCTGGTAAAAAAGTTTTTATGGAAAGAAAGTATCGAATAAATACCAGCCACTATTAAACCTATAGGGATTAATAGTTTTTTATGTAGCTTAGGCTTAACTAAATAAAGTATAAAAAATAAATAAAAAATGGGTATAAATGAAGCGCCTATATGTGAAAACCTTCCCCAAAAGAGGCACTGTGATGGTTCCGCTACTACAGCATGCATAAAAAACCCTATGGCCCAAAACGCTAATGAAAAACTTAAAAATGAGTAAAGGCGATTTGCCAAAAGGCGCCGACCTTTTTGGTAAACAAAAATACCAACCGCACTGCATATCATAAAAGTAATAAAAGATGCTATGGCATAGTTTAGATTCATAATGTTTCCTGCCCCAGTTTTTTAATGCTCAAAAACCAATACTTGCTAAAAGAATTAGGTTCTTCAAATTTTATATCAGCTATATTTTCTATACTTTTTGTCCATGCTAACATCTCTTCTTTGGTTCTGTATATCATAACCCAGTCTCCCAAAAATTCATAATAACCTCTGTAGGTGGCATTTTCTAAAGATGCGTTACAAATTATAAGAATGCCATTAATAGCTAATAAATCAAATAGCTTCTTTGCCATCCTTAAACATATCCTATCACTTAAATAGTCAAAAACTCCCGAAACATAGATTAAATCAAATTTTTTATTGATTTCTTTATCTTTAATAAGTTTTATAATATTTTTATGCGTGTATTCTATATATAAATTGTTTTTATTTTTCTCATCTATTTTTTTTATTTCATTCTTAACATAATTAATCGCCCTTTTCTCAAAGTCCAAACATAAAAAGTTTGTATGTTTTTTTATTTTATTCTCACTTAGCAACTCTAATAATTCTCTTACGGGTCCGGAACCTATGCTTGCGATTTTTGGCTGATCTTTTGAATTTATGATTTCTAAAATTTTATTCTTTAAAAAATCCTTTCGGATTGTATTTGACCTCCAAATGGGCGTGCTGGATGTGTAGTTATTTATAAGTTTTTGAAAAGAAGATTCTCCTAGATACTTTCCATTTTCATAATTGTAATCGTATGTATAATTCATTGCTATATAATCACCGGCATACCCAAGAGGTTTTGTATATACATGTCTGTTTAATTCAATCGGTCCACCATATAAATAACATAATTTGTTAATGTAATACTTTTTATATAGGCTATGCTTATCACTATCAAAACCACTTACTGTTTCCCATACTTTGTTAAAATGCAAATCGAATTTTTTAAACGCGGCGTTTTTTTCTTTTTCTAAAAAATTGATCTGTTTTTTTTCATCTGGATTTTCTTTATCAAAATTGTCAAATTTAGCCTTTAAGCGCTCTGTGTACTCTCTAAAATCTTCTGTTAACGTAACAAATTTTTCATCGTGAATCTGTGATTCTAAAGATATATCTTTTAATATCTTTGTATCTTTTTTAACCATATCAATTCACCTTTTTTACCAAGTCATTATCAAAACAGATTCGCCAGATCATTTTATTTAATCTTTCGGCGTTTTCTTTATCTTTTTCGCTAATTGCCTCATGGCCATATGGATCTACGTCTCCGACCCACGTACTAGAGTCATCAACTGTACTTTTTAATCCATGTGAATTTATGTCCTGCTGGGTACCATGGACGATTATACCTTTTGGAGCATATCTTGAACCCATTATTTTAACTATCAAATCTGCTGTTGAGATAGATTGTGTACCGCAACGGTCTTCTAGCGGTACATCAGTAGCGCATATTACGATATCTGGCTTCAGGCCAACGAGCGCTCTCATTGCTTCTTTTTGACAATATACAACTTCATATTCATATTCGCCATATGGTTCAACCAGCGGCGGTGGATATTCATCAGAATCTGAAATAGGTAAAAGATACGGCATCCAGAATTCTTTTTCAATAAAAAGTATCTTTGCTTTTGGCACAACGTCATCTCTCCGCTTTACATCAACTAAAGTAACGGGGATCACTGTTGTGTCTTCACCTTCTTTGACTTTCAGTACTTCTTCAACCCTTTTTGCGACTTCGTTAAATACAAGCGGCTTTGGGAAAAAACCATCCACAGCAAGCTTTGCCGCTATGTTTTTAACTTGTGCGTCATAACTCGTTATGACTAAGACTTTTGTAGCAGGGTATTTTTTACGAATTATTTCTAATACTTGTGTGCCTTTTATGCCTGGCAACTGCATATCAAGCAGGACTACATCGGGTTTCTCTGTTTCAATGATTTTTAGGCCTTCCTCTCCTGTTAAAGCAACGTACAACTCATGCTTAGCAACCCTCGAGAGATGTTCTCTTAATGCACCTATCAGACTGCAATCATCTTCTATTATGAGAACCTTCTTTGCTTTTGCCATAAACTCCTCCGTTTTTAAAGAAAATAATACCTTGTTTACTTTAACATATTATAACATTCATACTTAATTATGGGTAGAAAATTTTAAAGAAATATTTTTTCCATGGTTGTTAGGGGCAAAGCCCCTGACTTGTAGATGAGGGGCTAAGTTTAGCCAAGGTCCAGACTCTTACTAGCTCCGAAGACACGTGGATTTGCCAAAGGACTTCCCTGCTACTGGGGGCAGGAAAAAATACTAATATACTGAAGTTTTTGCGATCATTTACACTTTCTTGACGAGGTGAGCAAAGCAATCCCAACACTAAATCTAGATGTCAGATAACAAAAGTTATGTCAAGCTTACCCCTTACAGAGCAAAAATAAAAAAGGACGGTTGGGTTAACCGTCCAAGAATTAAGTATCGTGTCCCACTAGTGTCCCCTTAATTAAAAAGGTATCTGCCTGCCTCTTTTTCCCCTTTATTTATTTTCTGGGTGCTCTACTTCAACGGTTATGGTTTTTACTTCTGGTGGTAATTCTTTTTCTTCAGCATTTATTGTGTATTTCCACTTGCCATAACTAAACGAAACAGAATAACATCGCTGCACTTCTTCACCATTAAACTTTAATAAAAATCCACCTTCCGGCATAATGCACTCCTTTTATTTTGGCTTTTTTTATGCACTTCAAAAAATCTCTCTGCTGAGTTTAAGTTTCATTGACTATAGCGGAGAGGCAGGGAGACGAACTCCTATGCTCTTAAGTCTTTATTTTAGCCACTGTTATGACGACCAACAGCACATATTGTGTAGAAATTGTGTAGTCCGTTGTAAATAAACTCATTAGCCTGCTTAATTTTAAAGGGGTCTTTTGCCTGTGTTGTCTTATTCTTTTGGAATCAACCTATTTAATCCTAACTGGTCAAATCTAATAGAAGCAGAATCAAAACTTACTATAAAATTTTTTGAGAGCTTATCTACTACAGCATATCTCAAAATATTGCCTGCGTAGTCTAATTCTGTAATATAATCTGTTGTTAGCTTGGTAAAAGTTGTTGTTGGCATTAAAATTGCCGCAGCTAAGTACTTTGCATCTTTATCCATTTTAGCCATTTGAAAATGTTTTACCTTATCTAAAGCCTCAAAATACTCTTCAACGCTTTCTACGCTCTTAAACAAATCACTATGTAACATTCTATGACCAATTTCTTCTGCTATTGTGAACCTATACCTATTCAGATAAGCTTCAGCATCCATTAAAAATTGGTCAACATATATAGTTTTTTTACCTAGTGCTAAAAAAGCTTCTAACCCATAATGTTCTTTTAATCCAATAAAGTCTATAATATCTATGCCTAGATACTTTTCTGCAATAAGATCTACCTCTACTGGCAAAACATCTTCAGTATGATAAAATTTTGAGAGAATAATGTTAGCAAATTCTTCTAATTCTGCGGTTGAGTAGAATTGTATGTGGGGTTCTGGCATGATTACATCTTTTTTATATGGTCAATGATTTTTTCAATCTCTTTTCGAGTCAACTTTTTATTTTTGATTGTACGAGCCATAAGCGGAACAGCATCTAAGGCATTTCTTTGGATTAAATATTCTTTTACATCTGCTGGAATTTCGCCATGATTTGCTTGAAGTTCAAAAAATTTACTCCACTCTTTACTTCCTTCCTTTATGCCTAAAACTTTAAGGACATTTTCTAGCCATTCTACATTTCTAGGTGGCACCTGCCTGCCTGTTTCAATATGACATAAATTTGATGGTAGCATGTTAATTGCTTTAGCAAATTTTCTTAGTCCATAACCTTTCTCTAATCTTATCTTTTTTAGATACGTACCGAAATATTTATCCGCCATTTTTCCCATCTCCTTCCCTGTAAAATAATTTAGGTAAAATAAAAACTAATAGTGTTGTGACTAAAACACAACACCCTCATTTAAAGTATACATAATCCTGTTCTACTTGTCAACTTATAAGCATTATTTTTAGCTTATAAGCAGCTGCCTAGTTTTCTTAGAGGGTGGTCATCTTTATGGCAAAACAATACTTTTATTTTTCTATACCTGCAATATCTATTTTTGCTATTAGCTTTGTTGCAAGCTGGAAGTGCTCAGGGATCATATGGGAGTACTTTTGGGTTTCACTTATGTCACTATGGCCCAAGAGTTCCTTTATTCCACCGCCAACCCACCACTAAAATCACTAAAAAAGTGTACTTTGCTATGTTTTGATACCTTGACTGATGTTGAGTAAGCTTTAGTTATTACTACTTGTTTTTTATAGGGTTATGTTAATGTGGAGTGTTCTTGGGCGGGAAATGACTCCCGCCTTAAAACGAAGTGGTAGCCCCAACGGGAGAGGCTACATTTTAAGCTCATTTGGGGGTTTTCACCACCAATTCCACCACTAAATCAAGCGTATTTTATGTTAAATCAAGGAAAAATTAGGTAGATTAGGCGGCGGAGTTGATTAAAAATAAAGTGTCTATTTTTATTCTTAGCCCAACAGAGGTGCAAGAATCAGGGAAGTTTAAGGGCTCTTCAATTCTTCTGCGTGGTCGATAAGAAACAATTGCGTCTCCCGTAAAATGAGCAAAGGTAGGAAAGTTTATCAGAGGAAAATACATTCTTCTAACCTGCTCTTCGGTGTATGTGGTAAAATCATGCTCAAAAGGGCTAAAAACCATAATGCCAAACTTAAGTTTTTCATGGTCTCCACTGAGTTTTCGCAATGCACTGAGCGCATCTAACCCTTCTTCAGCTGCATACTTACCTTCCGCAGAGGGATTATAACCATATATATAAATGCCTTCATATTCTTGTAGCTCTTTATAAAAAGCTCGGGCACCTATTTCTCTCATGCGACTAACTACCTCAGCAAAATTTGCAATATGCACCCCTGCAAGCCTCCTTTTTTCTTTTATGTTCTCTAAAAATGCTTGAGCTAAATCATCTGAAACCCCAGAAACAAATAATGGCTCATTTGAAAAAACCCCGACAAAGTGAATACTTTGTGACATAGCTCTTTGCAAAGTCTCCAGCTCTAAATTATTTTGCGCTATGGGCAATCTTATAGTAAACGTTACACCTTTGCCAAGTTCGGAATCTACTGCGATTATGCCATTGTGGTCTTCAACAATTTTTTTAGTTACGGCAAGACCTACTCCTATTCCTTTAGTGCCTTTTGTTGTAAAGAAAGGTTCCCACATCCTCTTTAAATTCTCTTCGGATATACCGCCCCCTGTATCACTTATCTCTATAACAGCTTGGCCAACTTCTCTCTTTGTCGTAATTGTAATAGACCCGTCTTTATCTATTGCATCTGATGCATTGTTAATTAGATTTATAAAAATTCGCGCAAGGCCTGCTTCATCTGCCTTAACCAATAATGTTGGTTCTTCAAAATCAAAAGTGGCTATTTTAAACTGGCGTTTAACATCTCTCAAAAATCTAAGTAATCCGTTAATATCTACTAATTCTTCTTTGGGTTTCTCTGCATAGATGCTTCTTATAATTAATTTAAAAAGCTTTACCGTATTTAAAAATTTATTTAGGTCTCTATCAAATTCATCTACATCTGGCGCCTTTCCTCTATTTTTGAGGAGGGAGTTTTCTATAACTTTAATATTTTGTTCTACCAGTATTTTTTCGGCTTCTTGACAAAATTGTTGGAATTTACTTATACTTTCCTGGTGAGAGTCGGTCATGCTCCTGGGCATGGCTCTTTTTAAAAGATTATTTAAATTGAATATACCCTCAAGGAGTTCTGGCGCGCCATCATAAAATTCTTCAAAACCAGCAATGGCATCGAACATTATTTGTAGTGGTGTTTGTAAATCATGAAAGGCGCCTGCTATTTCTAAAAACTTTATTTTAAGTTCAAGTTCTTGCTGTGATAGTCTTGTTGCTACAGGCCTAAGAGCGTACCCCTGCTGCGGCATGATTAGTGTAAAAGCTAGTATTATTAAAATTAATTTCTTCATAAACTTCGTAACACCTTTGATTAACTACCGTAATAAAGCCGAAAATTAAACAAACCCCAGACAAAGTATAAATTTTGCCTAAGGCCTGCCCTTTTCAATTTCTTAATCGTGTACATAGTGTATCATAAATATGAGAAATTACAAGGGAATTCTGGGAGAATTCTGGGAAAATATCAAGAAAAATCTCAAAACAACCTACTCCTGTCCAAGACCTGCTTTGTACCTGCACTTGTAGCGTGGGTGTATATATGAAAGGACTCTATATCCTTGTGTCCTGTAATAGCCATAATATCACGGTCTGCATGTCCTTCTGCCTTCATTTTCGTACAAAAGCTGTGTCTAAAATCATGAGGGGTCAATCTAATACCCAATAGCTTCTGTGATGTCTTTGCTATATATCCTGTATAATGATTTGCATGGTGCTTATCATTGTTCTTATTCGGGAATAGCCATTCGGTTTTTCTTTTATTAAAGTAACATTGCTTAATTATCTTTGCTAGTTCATCATCTATATCTCTTAATATAAAGGGCTCTTTATTCTTGGTGTCTTGTGGTTCACAAATTATTGCTACAGGTCTTAATCCGTTCAACTTTACATTTTTTCTCTTAATGGATATTACCTGACTTCTTCTCCATCCCAACCGCATAATCATATAAGTTATACCATAGTAATCTGGCCTGTGCTTCTTTATGTGCTCTAAGAGCTTTTTCATTTGTGCCTTTGAGATTTCCTTGTATAGTTTCATTGTCCTTTTGGGTTTCTTTACACCACACAAGGCACCATCATAGACTTCTTTATTACAGCAACCTATCTTTACCAGCTTGCTAACTATCGTTCTCAATTTAGTTATTTCATCCCGCCAACCTGTAGTCCTGTTCTGGTCAACAACTACGAACTGCTTATAGGCCTCTATTGCTTTATCTGTGAGCTGATTTATACTTGTAATATAGGAATAGTGCTTAGGTAAAAAAACTTTGAAAAAATTGTGAAACTTGGATATAAGATTTTTGATTGTTTTCTTACTATTGCCATCCGCCTGACACTTTAACACCAACCTTTCTTTTAATTCGGGAAATGAAAGCGATTGAGCATCGGTGTTAGGTTCATGCTTGGCTATATGCTGCACCCTAATGAGAAAAGCTTCCTTCTCAGATTTTGCTTCAATGCGATATTGCTCTCTCTTAGATTGTGAAGATAGGTAATAATTTATCTCATAAATATTACCTCTTATGTGTCGAACGCCAGAATAACGTTTTGCCACTATGCAATTGCCCTTTGTTTATACCATTTCCAAAAATCATTCTTGAAAGAGAATAAATACTTTCCCTGTTTATATACTGGTATCTGCACTTCCTGTCTCCACTTCTTTGAGTGCAAGGTATTCAGTTTAATATGCAATGTTTCACATATTTCTTCTGCGGTTATAATGTCATCCTTTGTCATTTTCACTTTCTCCTTTTTCGTTAACTTCTTCCTTTTGCTCTATCTGCTCTTTTCTGTGTATGCCTTCTTGTGTCTTGTGACACTCCTCGCAGTAAAAGTATACTGCTTCAACTTGCTTGCCACAGCAACGACACACATAATCTACTTTATCTGCCTCTATGCCATCTCCTTCATGCTTACCTGTTTCTTCTGCCATCTCTATATACCTCCTATGATTGTTCTTGTTCCTCTATTCCTACTTTCTGCCTTAATTCTTCTTCTTTAATTGGTAGGTATCTTTCTAATGCCTCTTTCACAATATCTACCATAGTCACTCTCTCGCCTAAGCTTTTAAAGCCTTCCTTAAGACGGAATAGCTTCTCAATATGAGACTTAGTTATTCGTGGGCTATACATAACTATTCCCTTCATTATTGAACATTCGATCTGACTTTCGTTATTCTGTTACTATGTTCTTGCTTATTAGCTGTGTATTCCAGAACGTGATACTGTATCTCGCCGCTTTTTACATCAATAAGCCCAATGGTAATCTTTGCTCTAATCACCTATTTCTCTAATTCATCTCCGTCAAACCTTTCTTTTAATTCTAGAATCCACTCGTCTAGACTTTTAGCCATAATAACACCTCCTTAATATTCGTCTGGAAACAGAATCGTTGTTGTAGATCGATCTGCCTCTGTGATAACCCATATCTTAGGCAAGTCGTCTCCTTCATAAGCAGAAAACAGTCTGCTGCCCTCTACCAACGCTCTTTCATTCGCTAAAACATCCTCTTTTTCTAAATTGCCCCAATCGCTCATTGCGTGCTTGTATAAACAATCCGTAACAAATTTCGCAAATGGCGGATTCTCAGCAACCAAATCGTTAACGCCTATCGTTAAACAAATATGACCTAAATTAAATCTTGAATTAGTTGTTTCCATTCGATGTCCTCCACTTTTTGGTTCAATAATCACCATCTCGATCTCCTCCAATAATCCTGGTCTTTCGTTTTTGTTGCATCTTCTCCTATCGCCCATAGATTTTTATTAGCGTAGTCTTCAATGGCCTCCAAGAGTTGTTCTGTTATCGATTTCCCTGTCTTTAGCTTCATTCGCCATAAGCACTCAAGGTCTTCTGAATACAATATGTCTGTAGAATCTCCATCCATCACCCTGCAGTGCATATTGGTATGCTCTAAAGCATTGTGGCATTCCTTGCACAGATCTCCTGCGTTCCAAACATGGTAATATACCTTATTAGCCGTCTTACCACATCGACTACACTTATAGAAAGCTGCATCATTTGGGTAGGTCTCGTTTGCTAAGAAAATCTTAGCATTATCCCTATTGCTGAATAATGCTGCCTTACATTTTGGGCAATTAAACTTTGTATAGGAAGCATCCATCTGTATTTGCCAATCGTATTCCAATATTCCCTCCGCCTTACTCCACCAATCAAGATAATCAATCTTGGCCTTGCATGCTGGACATATGTTCATTTTCAGCTCCCTTCTTTTAAGATGCTTTGGTTCGTAATGGGTAATCTTTGGAATTTAATCTCAACGAGTTTATACCTGTGCCTTCCATCTTTAGCAATCTCGCACGCTGAGTCATTTTTCCATTCTTTACCACAAAGTTCGCAAAATAAAGTTTCAGCTCGGACTACCTTATCAGGGTAAATTCCAACAAGGTGATGTTCCCCATCCTCAGCAACGTTACACATCTTATGGGCAGAGCCATCAGCTTCTTCACCACAAACCCTACAAACTAATATGTCATTATCCATTTTTGATCCTCCTTATTTACAATAAAGTTATCCAAACCGCTCTTTATCCTTAATGGTTACTTTGAACAAATACTTCTTCAGCCCTTTACGGACTTTGTCCTTCGCACGCTTTATAAGTACTGAGATAGTGCCAATAGGCATATTCATAATATCGGCTATATCCTTGTACTTATTTTCTTCATAAATACTAAGTTTCAACACCATCCTTTCTGCTCGCCGTAATTTATCCACCTCATTCTTCAGAAGAGCGTGTATTTCTGCCTGCTCAATCAACTGTCTGGCATCAAGTTTATTGTATGGGATATTTACTCTTGACGTGATGGATAAGCCAGAGAATAAATTTTCATCTAAGCGTGTCTCTCTTGCCACTTTTTTAGCTCTTTTTCTGTAGTAATCAGAGGTTACATTGATAGATACCACACCAAGCCAGCTCTTAAGGCATCCAACGTCTCTGATTGTGGAAAGCTTGTTCTTCTCCCATATTGCAACAAACACGTCTTGTGCTATATCCTTTATACTATCATTTGCAAAACACATATTCATTTTGTTGAGTCTACAGTAAACACTTCTGTGCACATGGTTTTTATAAAGTTTAACAAACTCGCTCCATGCTGAATCATTATTACTTATACATTTCTCTACGAGTTCTTTTATAGACATTTACCGCTTTCTTCCTACTAATTCTTTATGAAGCTTACGTCTGTATTGCTGTCTTCTCTTTTAAAAATTCCGTTGTTTCATCCTCGCTCTCAAACAATTTTTCTTCACATATCGGGCAGAAGAAATAAGTTGCTTCGCTACCGTTACCTGATTCGTTTATCCCATTAAAATATAACTCACCGTGGGTCATTTTGTAGCATTTCCATTCCAAATGGTCTATTTCTGCATTACATTTAGGGCATTCAGCCATTGTTGCACCTCCTTCCTTATCATGGTTTTTTTCAAGTTTTTTCAAAAAGTTTCCAAGCTGTAACACAAACTATAATATGACCTTTTTGACTTTTTTCGGGGGTCCTTGCATATGTGCGTATAAGTATTTCGTCCTGCACAAAAAACAATCATTGCACATATCTTTGGTTACCCCAGCAAAAAAGTAAAAAAGTCTCCATAGCGCCTTTAATTGTAAGGGGGTTAACTTTTTTGAGAAAGTTTTTGTAAAGTTAGCGAATTTAACTTCGCTTTTAGCTCCTGGGGAGTAAGTAATTTGCCTTCTCCGTTCTCGGAATTACAATATTCACCTGCGAGCGTATATTTATAAACTCGCCCTTGCCCACCTTGAATTACCCTTAGCAATTCGTAACGTGCCAACTCTCTCATGTGTGAATAAACCGAAGCATCGCTCCATCCTTTAGCAAAATTCCGTACATTGGCACGCGTAAAAATAATGTTCGTTCGAGTAGAACCTTTTAATTTATCGTGCAATTCAACTTCATCTTTGTCTAGGTCAACCAATTGTGAAACCATATCTTTGATAATCACCATGAGGTCTCGAGCTTTCTTGCTAACTTCATCTATTGTTTGATTCAATACAGCCTGACCCAATTCATAAGCCCACTTATAGTCTCT
>Ga0075116_10000022_pt1 | contig 73226 bp, 85 predicted proteins | sample AntAceMetag02UKC_FD_69786 | JGI IMG/M metagenome (GOLD analysis project Ga0075116, IMG submission 69786) | Saline lake microbial communities from Ace Lake, Antarctica- Antarctic Ace Lake Metagenome 02UKC | ecosystem: Environmental > Aquatic > Non-marine Saline and Alkaline > Saline | place...
TTAACTTTCTCTTTGTCTTCATCACTTAATGCAAACCCGCTAGCTTCTGTTTTCTGGGGTTGTTTCTTCCCCAAAAAAACATGCAAAGGAACTTTCTTTCGCAATGCCATCAAGATTTCTTTTCCCATGAGTTCTTCAACTTCTTTTCCATCTGGGGCTGTTGCAACGTAAGCAACTGTAGCATTGTCAATAACATTTTGCGCAATCAATTTTCCACCCCTGTCTCCATCTGTGAACAAAGTAATTTCTTTTTCCTTACTTAATTCTCCGATTTCATCAGGCAGTTTGGTTCCGTTCATCGCAATAACATTGCTAACACCGTTCTTGATAAGATTCAAAACATCTGCTCTTCCTTCAACAACAATAATTTCTTTTCCAGACAAGTCTCCGCAAGTAAGTTTGTTTTTTCCATACTCGCCAACTCCTGCCATTCTTGTTGAACCCTTAATCTCATTAGAGATTTCTCTCGAGCTTGTTGAACCCTGAATTTCTAGCATTAACTTTTTAGCTCTTTCAATGATGTAATCTCGCTTATTTCCACGAACATCCTCAATTCTTTCAACTTCGATTTGAGAATCACAAGGACCAATTCTTTCAATTGTTTCTATAGCAGCACCAATCAAAGTTGTCTCTGACTGATCCAATGCAGTTGGGATTTGAATTTCACCAGTAGTTCGTTTGTTTTCCCTATGGATGTCAACTTCGATTCTACCAATTTTCCCTTCTTTCTGCAAATCCCTCATTTCGAGGTCTGCGCCAAGCAATCCTTCTGTTTGTCCGAAAAGAGCTCCGATTACGTCAGGCTTTTCTAAAGCGCCTTCAGCTGTAAAAGTTGCATGTATCATGTATTTTATTGATACTGGACTTATTTTTGCCATTTTTTTCTCCGATTTAATTAATAAAATCTTTCGATTTCATATAGAAAAATATTCAAACCTATCTCTTACTAATTCTAAATCAATAATGAATGTGAATGTAATTAATTTAATAATCTGATACCTTTCTAGTAATAATTCGTGCAGAAAAGAGTTTTTAAAGTTTTGGGAGCAGAATTACTTAGACTTAACAATTTCAGTACACATTCCAGCAGCAACAGTAGCACCTGCGTCTCTTACTGCGAATCTTGACATGAACGGATTGTCCTTTTGTGTTTCTAAACATAAATTTCCTTGAGGCCTAATTCTAACTTTTGCTGTGTCCCCGTTCTTCAAAAAGTCTGGGTTTTCCTTAATTGTTTCTCCAGTTCTTGGGTCTATTTGAGCAACTAACTCAACAAATTGGCAAGGCACTTGAGCAGTATGTACGTGGAATACTGGAGTGTAGCCTTTTGCTAAAACAGTAGGATGATTAATTACAGTAATTGTAGCAAGGAATTCTTCAACAACAGGAATTGGGTTTGCAGATTCACAGATAACATCTCCTCTTGCAATATCTTTCTTTCCAACACCTCGCACATTGATTCCAACATTATCTCCGGCTTCTGCTTCTGGAAGTGTTTCGTGGTGCATTTCAATTGTCTTAACTTCTCCTTCAATTCCAACACCAGTTCTTCCTGGAAGCACTTTAACTTTTTGTCCAATCTTCATAATTCCTGTTTCAACTTTTCCAACAGGAACAGTTCCAATACCTGTAATTTCATAAACATCTTGAACAGGCATTCTCATAGCAAGTTTTGTTGGAGATTCAGGTGCAGGGAACTCATCAAATTGTCCTATAATTGTAGGTCCTTTGTACCAGTCCATGTTCTTTGATTTTTCCTTAATATTATCTCCTTTCAAACCAGAGCAGGCAATAAAGTTTGTAGTTTCAGGGTTGATTCCAACACCTTGAAGCAACTTGCTTACATCTGCTTTAACTTGATTATATTTTTCTTCTTTGTATTCAACAGCGTCCATCTTGTTAATTGCAACGCACAAATTCTTAACACCCATTGTTCTCAATAACCATAAGTGTTCTGTAGTTTGAGGTTGAACTCCTGCAGGCGCAGCGATAACCAAGAATGCAGAATCTGCTTGTGAAGCACCAGTAATCATGTTCTTAACAAAGTCTCTGTGTCCAGGTGCATCAATGATTGTAATTTGCCATTTGTTTGTCATAATCTTTTTGTAGGCAAGGTCAATAGTAACTCCTCTTTCTCTTTCTTCCTTAATCTTATCCATAATGTAAGCGAATTCAAAACCAACTTTTCCGTGCTTTTCAGCTTCTTCTCTAAGCTTTTTCATTTCTTGTTCAGAAACTGCACCAGACTGGAACATTACTTGCCCAACTATTGTTGACTTTCCAGCGTCGACGTGTCCAACGAACACAACGTTCATGTTTGGTTTTTCTTTTGCCATATTAATGTATAAATTTTCCTGAGAAAATTTGAATAGTAATTAATGAAAATTTAGATTTAAAAATGTTTCGCTATTGATTCTCAGCCAATCCTTTTCTAGTTCTAATCTTTCTAATAACATCATCTTGTAAACTCATAGGAATTCTTTCAAAGAGTTGGTCTGCTAATGAACTTATTCCTCGTCCTTCTGTCGCACTTCTTAAATCATTGCTCCATCCAATCATCTCTGCAACAGGGAGTTTAGCTTTCACTTCACAAGTTCCAGATTCTTGTTTAACTTCAATTAATTGCCCTCTCTTACCGCCAACCAACTTTGTAACAGAACTCATAAATTTTTCAGGAGCTTCAATCACATGGATTTGCAGGGGTTCTAAAAGTGAGGGGCTCGCTTTCTTCATAGCTTCTGTGATGGCTTCTCTTACTGCTGGATAAACTTGGGCTGGTCCACGATGAATTGCATCTTCGTGAAGTTTAGTATCCACAAGCGAAGCTTTTATTTTCATACAAGGTTCTCTTGCCAAAGGTCCTTGGTCCATCATTTTTTCAAAAGCATCTAATATCATTTCAATAACTTCACCCATGTGAACTTCTCCACGTGTCTCATCGAGGAATACATTTCCTTGATAAACATCTCTAATATTCCTGATGCTGTCTCCATCCCATCCAAGTTCTGAAAAAGCTTTTGCAAGACTCTCACTCTTTTTCTTTACTCTTTTCTCAGGAATTTCCCCAGACTTAATTGCATCATAAACTTTGTCGTCTAATGGTTCAACATAAATAAAGAAACTATTATGTTTGTTTGGACTTCTTCCCTCAACTGGTTCTGATTCTTTGTTAACCGTCTCACGATAAACTACAATTGGTGCAGAAGTTTGAACCTCTAAACCTTTTTCTGTTCTTATTCTGTTTTCTGTAATTTCTAAATGCAACTCGCCCATACCAGAAATTAAACTCTCTCCTGTTTGTTCGTTAATTTCTACTTTGATAGAAGGGTCTTCTTTTCCTATCTGCTTCAAAATTTCTACAAGTTTAGGCAAGTCTGCAGATTTTTTTGTTTCAATAGACTTTGTAACAACAGGATCGAAAAGATGTTTCAATGCTTCAAATGGTTCTACTGGATTTCTGCTTACAGTTTCTCCTGTAAAAACATCTTTTAATCCAACAATTCCAATAATATTTCCTGCAGAAACCTCGTCGACAATAACTCTTTGGGCTCCCTTGTAAACTGAAACTTGTTGGACTCGCACAGTTTTCTTCGCCATGTTCATATAAACTTCATCACCTTGTTTAATGCTACCTGAAAATAATCTTCCTCCAGCAACTTCTCCTGCGTGTTTATCAATAACAATTTTCGTTGGGACAAAAACAGGTTCTCCTTTTGCATTGCAATTCATTAAATCTTTTCCAAGGGGAGATTCTAATTCTCCGTGCCAAATTTTTGGAATTCTATATTTTTGCGCATCAACAGGATTTGGATGATGATTTATTGTCATATTCAAAACAACTTCGTGAAGCGGAGCCTTTTTTGCTAACTCTTTCTGGTTGTTATTTTGATATGCATCTATAACATCTTTGAAAGTAATATTATGTTCTTTCATGTAAGGAAAACTCAAAGCCCAATTATGAAAAGCAGAACCAAATGCTACGCTTCCATCTGCAACAGAAACTTTCCATTTTTCTTTGTATCCTTCTGCCGCGATACTTTCGATAAGTTCGTTAACATGATTGATAATAGAAACAAATTTTTTCTCCATCGCTTCGGGTGTCAATTTAACTTCCTTGATTAATCTGTCAACTTTATTTATGAAAAGAACCGGTTTTACTGCTTCTTTAAGTGCCTGCCTTAGAACAGTCTCTGTTTGGGGCATAACACCTTCTACAGCACAGCATAAAACAATGCAACCATCAACAGCCCGCATTGCACGAGTAACATCTCCTCCAAAATCTACATGCCCTGGTGTGTCAATTAAATTAATCAAATATTCCTCTTCTCCAGAGTGATGGATCATACTTACAGATGCAGAATCAATTGTTATCCCTCGAGAAGCTTCATCTTCGTGAAAATCTAAAGCTAATTGTCTCCCTGCAAGTTCTTGCGAAATCATCCCTGCACCCGCTAAAAGATTATCAGAAAAAGTCGTTTTACCGTGGTCAATGTGCGCAGCAATCGCTATGTTCCTAATTTTGTCTTGCTGTTTCATCAAGTCGGTTATGTTTGTTTCTGACATTTTAATAACTAGAATAATTAATCATAATAAAATTAGTTTAAAAATATTTGCTAAACCTCAAGGTCCAGTAACTTCTTCTTCCAAATCTCCACAATCTCTGGGGCCATCAAAACAATATTTTTCTTTTGGGTTTATTGGAGTATATATTCTCCCAGAAGGATGATAATCCTCTAAAAGTTTTTTTTCAGAAGTATTTCTTTCTTGTGTAGTATAATCTAATTCCCCAATCTCACCAACCATCCAAAATAGGATACAATGAAATATTTAAACATTTCTAATGTGGAATGGCTATATTTTTAAATCAAATTTATTAATTGCGATTAAAATGTGGTGGGATATATTTTCATACTCTAGTGGGTTTTGACTATGTAATTCCTTAAAGAACTTTTGCTTAGAGTCTTCTTTTTCATACATTGTTTTTAAATTTTTAAAATAAGTTTGCAATCCAGGTACAATGTGTGCATTCATTCCAGTAGTTTTGGGATTTTGTAAAGCTAATTCTAAATTATTAAAAACAATTTCCATTTGCCTATCCTTAATTACACTATATAATGTTTTTTTGTCCATTTTAATCTCTAAGAATTACCTTGCACTATCTGCTTGCTTTTCAGCTTCGTTTTTCTTTCTGTAAGCAAAACTGTCTCCATTACTTTGTGCAGCAAGCATGATTTCTTCAGCTAATCCTTCGACAATAGTTTTCTTTTTATTGAAAGCTTTATCTGAAGCACCCTGAGTAATCCATCTTAAAGCAAGATTAACTCTTCTTAGTGGAGTTACGTCAACTGCTTGAGGATATCTTGCCCCACCATATTCAATTGCAGTAACTTCATCTCGTGGCGCTGAATTTTCTATTGCTTGAACTAAAATAGCCACAGGATTTTTCTGCGTTTTCTTTTCAATTATTTTAAAAGCGTCTAAAACAATTTTCATATTCTTTGAATATTTTCCAGTCGCATGTCCTTTAGCTACCTTATGTTTTTTACCTCTGTGTCCTGAAACTCCAATCTTATTCATTAATCTTTCAACAATGTTAACTTTTGTTTGCCCAAACTTTTGTGCGTTTCTTCCATGGCTCTTTAAAAGTAATTTTGGTTGTAAATTAATTATTAGTTTCAATCCTGGGTCTTTTACTTCAATTTCACTAAGATCATACAAATCAAAAATCTTAAAATTTTGTGGACTTTCTTTTTCTATCATTTTATTTATTTCTTATAACTTCCTTTATTTCTTCTCCCAATTCTGAACTTATATTTTGTGCAATAACTTTTTTTGTTGAGCCGTCGATAAAAAGCACACTTCCTTTTTCTAAAGAAAAGTACATTCCTCCAGTTCCAACAAAGTTATTTTCTTTATGAACGCTAGAACAATTACTTAAGTACTCATTTAATCTATCATAGTTTTCTTGTCCAACAATAGTATAAGTTTCTCCTGGCATTTTATCTTCTACCCTTCTCAATCTTACCACTTACTAATCTAGCCAATGGTTGATCATTTACTTTAATTACTTGAAATCTAACTCCAGGAATATCTCCCTTACTCCTTCCCTGCTTCCCACCAATTCTTTGAATCATAACTTCATCGTGTTCATCGATAAATCTTTGTGCGAGATTACCTGGGATAAATGCAGTAATCTGTTTTCCATTTTTTGTAAGTTGAATTTTGCAACACTTTCGCATAGCTGAGTTTGGCTGTTTAGCTTCTTTTTGAACTTTCTGAAGAACAATGCCTTTGGCTTGATTTGCGCCTTCGAGCGGGTCTGATTTAGCGTAAAGGTTCAAAGTTTTTGCTTTGTAAGCTTTGTCTTTCCATCTAAACTTTTTCCGATTCTTCATAAATTTCTTTGCAGAGTTTAATCCCATAACTATTGTTGATAAAATTGATTTATAAAACTTTCCAGATTAAATAATCATCAAATCTTTCCCAAAAAAATCCTTAACTATTTCTTGCATTTCTAGAAGTCTTTGTTTATTCCTTCCGAGCAACATTGCTTTGTTTTGCATGCCCCCTGCAGTAATCACAATTTCTTTGTCGTGTATTTCCATACCCTTGAATGTAACTGGTCTTACAATGTTTATGATAAACTGTTTTGCATCTTGTATGCCTAATGGTTGGGGAATAACTTTTATTCTTTTTCCTAAAAGTCTTTTTAATTCGTATATATTTTTTCCTTCTTCACCAAGCGCCCGAGACAATTGTCCTCTGGGCACACAAAAGATTATAGAATTATTATATGGAAAGCAAAATCTTGTATTTACATGCGTAATCTTATTGAATAAATTAAGATGTCGAATATCGTCTCTATTAATTGTCCTCACCATTTTTGTATGAATCTTGTAGAATTATTTGTTTTATAAATTTATTGTTGATTTAATGATTATTCACTTTTCGCTACTACTTTTTTGCTCGCTACTTTCTTATCTTCTTCTTTTTTTGTCAATGGGCCAACAACCTTAACCAACAATCCAGGAAGTCCCGTACCGATTGGAACAGCCTGATTTAAAATTATATTTTCAATAACACTTGAAAGTTTATCATGACTCCCTTTTATTGATGCGTTAACAAATTGCTTTTCAGGAGTTTCAAAAGTTGCCCTCGCAAGAATTGAAGATTTTTGTGAAATAATTCCCATTCTTGTAACTCCTTTGATAATTCCATTACTTGTCATTGCATCTGAAATAAGTTTGATGTGTCTTTTGTCAATGTTAAGTCCTTGACTATTTATTACAGAATAAATCTCATCCATGATTAATTGCTTTGCAGCTTCAATACCAAAGACTACTGCAACTTCATGTAAGTCATTTGAAACGATTTTATCTTTGTCTACTTCTTTAAATTGAATTAAATCACTCAAATTTGTTCCAAGAGTTATTACTACAAAATGCCCCGCTTTTTTTGCAATCAAAACCTGATGAACACCTTTAACTCCAGAAATTATTGTTTTCTTTAATTTTTCTTTAAGTTGATAAATTTCTTTAAATGTGAATTCAGTAGCACCAAGCATTATTGAATCTCCATTTTCTTTTGCTTTAAATCCAAGAGCATTTAATCTATCAACAACAGTCTTTGCTGAAATATGAGTTTGTCTGAGCCCTTTCTTGTCAATTTTTATTTCAATTGTTTTATTACTAAAATTAAGATTAATTTCTGACGCAATATCTTTTAGAGTAACTTCTTTAATTTTTTCAGCAAAAACTTTTGCATCTTTTTCATTGTCATAATCTTTATTCAAATAAATTTCCATTTTTGGTGAAGAAGGTTTCTTTCTTGCGTCAAAAATTTCAATAAGTCTTGGGAGCCCCATAGTAACCTGCATTTCCGCAACACCTGCTAAGTGGAAAACATTCAAAACCATCTGAGTTGAAGATTCACCGAATGATTGCGCGGTAATAATCCCAATTGCTTCTCCTGCATCTAATTTTTTGTTTAAGTGAAGTTTAGAAACATCGAGCCCATCATCTCCATAAACAAATTGGATAATATTATTATTACTGTCTCTTATTGTTCCATCGTATTCAACTCTTAAATCTTGTAATGCATTAGCAAGTCTTCGATAAAGATAACCAGATTTTGGTGTTCTTAATGCAGTATCCATAAGACTATCTCTTCCAGTTATTGCCCCAAAGAAAAATTCATCCGGCCTTAAACCCTTCATGAAAGAACTTTTAATAAAACCCCTTGATTTCGGAGACAAATCATTTTTTTCAAAGAAAGGTAATGTTCTATTGTCATATCCAATATCAATTCTTTTAGCCCATAAAGCCTGTTGTCCAACTGAACAAGCAATCTGAGTAATGTTTAAAATATTCCCTCCACCCCCAGACTTTATCATTTCATTAACTGGATTATGTTCAGCGAACTTTTCTTTCACAATTTCCCCAATCTTTGTTCTAACCTCATTTAATGCTTGAAGAATTCTAATTTCTCTAGATTCTTGTTCTGTCTTTCCTGGAATTCTTTCAAGTGTGCCTTGATTATACATTTCAATAATTTCTTCTGTTTTCTTCTCGGCTTTCTTAACAATTTCTTCTCCTGCATCGATAACATCTTGGTCCAAATCTAAATCTTCAAGGGAGATTGTTATTCCTCTATCAGAAAGATAGTTCTTTCCTAAATTAAACGCATTACTAAGTGTCTCAAAAGTTTTGTCTCTTCCAACAACTCTATCAAGTTCTTTTATGAGTTCTCCATCTTCTGTAGCAAAAGTAGTTTTGTCTAATGTTCCCTTAATAATTTTTCCATCTTTAATTTGAATAGAATCATTTGAAAAATCAATTTTTGGTAAAATCTCTGAAATCAGTTCTAAACCAGTAATAGTTTTCTTTGTAATATGTGCTTGGATTCCTGATTTGTAAAGCAATTGATTTGCATAATCCCCTGTGAGTTCTTCTTTTCCTAACAAATAGTTTCCAGTAATCGCGTCGGAAATACATCCAATAAGATTTGTATTATTCTTTGGAGAGATTAAATTTTGTTTTACATCAAGAAGAATTTTCGCTTCAGCTCGAGCTTCTTCATTTTGTGGTGAGTGAATATTCATTTCATCTCCATCAAAGTCAGCATTGTAAGGGAAACATGCAGCAGGGTGCAATCTAAATGTTCTACCTGGAAGAATTTTTGCAAAGTGTGCCATTAAACTTCCTCTATGCAAACTTGGATGTCTATTGAAAAGAACTACATCCCCATCTTGTAAATGTCTTTCAACCTTATATCCAGGAATAAGTTCATTAACAATTTCTTCTTTAAGTTCTGGCGCTATTTTCTTTCTTTTTCCATCAGGTCTAACAACATAATTTGCACCAGGGTAAACTTCTGCTTGTTGGATTAATTTTTTTAATTTTTCAAGATTTAAGTCAGTAACATTTTCAGAAACAGTTACAATTTTTGCGATTTCATACGGAATTCCTACTTCGTTGATTTTTAAGTAAGGGTCTGGAGAGATAACCGTTCTACCAGAATAATTTACTCTTTTACCAGCAAGATTCTTTCTAATTCTTCCTTCTTTCCCTTTGATTCTTTCTGTGATTGTTTTCAAAGGTTGTCCACTTCTATGTCGAGCAGGAGGAATTCTTGTAACTGTATTATCAAAAAATGTCGTGATGTGAAATTGTAATAAATCCCACAAATCTTCTATGATAACTTCCGGTGCTCCAGCGTTCAAATTTTCCCAAAGCCTTTGATTCGCCCGAATTATATCTGAAAGTTTATGTGTTAAGTCATCTTCACTTCTTTCACCATTTTCAAGAATAATACTTGGTCTCACAGTTACAGGAGGAACTAAAAGCATAGTTAAGATTGCCCATTCTGGTCTACAAGTTGCAGGGTTCACTCCTATTTTTCTTAATTCATCATCAGGAATGCTTGTAAGAATTTCTCTCACTTCTGTTGGGAAAAGTCTTTTTTTACCGACGTAAAAACTCGTAGGCTTGTCCAATTTAACTCTTTCGTTTTCAATACCACAATGAGGACATTTTTTAGAATCTTTAGCTTTTTTCGCTCTTTCACTTGGAGAATATTTTTCTAAAGATTTATCTGCAAGCATTAACTTTCCACAACCCTTACAAAAACATCTTAATCCAAGTTCGATTAAAGGAACATATTTTAAATGAACAACCGGTCTTGCGAGGTCTATGCTTCCCGAATGTCCTAAACATTCTTTGATTCTTCCACCACAAGTTCTACATCTTACTCCTGGGTCAATTGCACCCAATCTTAAATCCATTAATCCCCCATCAACTGGATAACCATCAATATTGTAAAGTTCAGGTGTGATTATTTTTGCTACTGAAAGTTTTTTGATAGTTTCTGGATTAACTAATGAGAAACTTATTTCACTAATTTGTTTTCTTATTGGTTCCATTATTCATATTTATTTTTTAATTTAAAGTGTGTGTGTAAGTGTAATCCTTGAAGTTCTTCCACTAAAAGTTTGAATGCATATGAAACTTCTACTGGTTCAACATCTTCACTATTACAAATAGGACAAATTACTTTATTTCTAATATTATCATCAATTCCAATACTTCCACAGTTAGTACAAATTGGCAATACTACTTTATCAGAACTGTATCTTTCTTTCAAAAGTAAAGATGAACCATGTGCTACTAATGCTTGTTGTTCCATTTCTCCAAGTCTTAATGCTCCACCACGAGACCGCCCTTCTGTTGGTTGTCTTGTAAGTAAAGCAACTTTTCCAGAAGCTCTTCCATGTATCTTGTTCCCAACCATATATTTTAGTTTCAAATAATACAAGTTTCCAATAAAGATTTTTGCAGCCATTCTCTGTCCAGTAATTCCATTGTACATAGTTTCTTTACCGTCGTATCTGAAGCCCAATCTAGTAAGTTCATCTTCAAGTTTTTCTTTTCCAACTCCAGAGAAAGAAGTACCATCCATAATTTCTCCTTTCAAACAGCCCACTTTCCCAGCTAATAATTCTAACAAATAACCTACAGTCATTCTGCTCGGAAGTCCGTGTGGATTGAAAATAACATCTGGTCTAATTCCCTTAGATGTGAATGGGATGTCAGTTTCAGGAACAATCATTCCTACAACTCCTTTCTGTCCATGAGAGGTAGCAAATTTATCCCCCAATTCTGGAATTCTTTGATTTCTTGTTTTAATCTGAATAATTTTATTCCCTTCTGCATCTTCTGAAACAAAAACAGCATCAACAATTCCACTTTCTTCTTGCCTCATTGTAACACTTGATTCTTTTTTTGTCTTTACAGAAATTTCCCTAGCTTCTGACAAGAACTTTGGAGGAGACATTTTTCCAATAAGAACTTCTCCTTCTTTAACCGACGCTTCTGGATAAACAATCCCGTCATTTTCTAAAAGATGATAACTTATTTCAGTTTTATAACCTGAAACATCTTTTTCTGGAATAGCAATTTCATCTTTTAATCCTCCAGCATAATTCATTTCAACTGCAGAATAAGGTCTAAAGTAAAAGCTTCTTCCCACACCCCTGTCTAAACTTCCCTTGTTAAGAATAAGTGCGTCTTCCATATTGTATCCTTCGTAAGTCATAATCGCTACCATTAAATTCTGTCCAGCAGGATAAGTATTGAAAATATCATAAACAAAACTTCTAACAATTGGTTTTTGCGGATATTGTAAAACACTTACATCTGTATCAAGTCGGCACAAATAATTCGCAGCGTATAATCCTAATGCCTGCTTTTGAGTTTTACTTCCTCTGTTTAATCTTGAACTCTGATCGTGATTTCCATATGGAACCAAGCTTGTAACAACTCCAAATAAATCAATACTATCTATTTCAAGATGTGTGTGTTTGGGAGTTATTTCTTCTTCATAAAGTGCAACAAGGGCATTTTCTTCTTCAGCAGCGTCGAGGTATTCAATAATTCCTTTTTTCACCAAGTCATCCCAGCTAAGTTCTCCTTGCTCTAATTGAATCAAATGTTCATTCTTTAATTTAGAAGAACCATTCTCAAGAATTATTAATGGCCTCAAAACTCTGCCCGGCTCTGTTGAAATTGAAACAATATTAAAATAAAAATTGTCCCTAACGTTTAATTGAACTGGCAAAGAAGAATCTCTCCTTCTTTCTCTAATATTTTTAACAAATTCTCCGACATTTGCGACGCTTCCAACAAACATTCCATTAAAGAAAACATCACTTCCCCCAACCCCTTCTTTTTCTAAACCAACTGATTCCAATTCCTTAAGAAATTTTTCTTTATCCAAATTCACCCTTGTTGAAACTTTGCTCAAAATAGCAAGATTTTTTCTCAATCCAATTTCTGTTCCTTCTGGGGTTTCAATTGGACAGAACCTTCCATAATTAGTCGGATGCAATGTTCGCGCCATAAAGTTTTCTTGGTCAGAAGCCAACATACTTGAAACTCTTTGCAATTGAGAAGTAAGAGTAAGATAATTTGTTCTATCCATATTTTGAGTTACACCGCTTCGCTCACCAGTCCAACTTCCTGTAGCAATTGCAGATTCAACTCTGTGAGAAAATAAAGTTGATTTAGCAATAATTTTTATAGAAAAAAACTTCTTCCGTTTAGAAGATTTTTGTAAAGAATATTGAATGTCTCGAATAAGAATTCCTAAATTCACTCTAAATAATGTTGCAAGTAAATCCCCAGAAAGTCTAACTCTTTTGTTAGCATAATGATCTTTGTCTGTTCTTAATGTAGGATTATCCTTAGCAATCAAAAATTGTTTTATTAATTTACAAAGAGTAATTGCCTTTCGCATTCTGTCTTCTTTCTTTTGTCCAATATGTGGGAACAAATAAGAATCAATTCTTTGCTTTACTCTATCAAGAATTTCTTTTTTCGTACCTTGCAAATTAGTCTTCTCAGCAATGTACATCATTGCGTCTTCCTTTGTTGCTAATTCTGCAAATTCATAAAGATTAACAATTACACTGTCTTCTTCTTTTTCTAAATATTTCGCGATGTCAGATTCTTTTGTCAGCCCTAATGCTTTAAGGATAACGATTGCAGGCAAATCTCTGAATCGACTAAAAGAAACTTCAAAGATTCCTTCTTTATTTTCTGTAACTCTTATTGGAATTCTATATGTCCCTCTCAAAGAAAATAATCGAAGAGTCAAAACACCTTTAGAATCTGTTTCAATGAACGGCTGATTTTCAGCAAGGTCTTCAGCCATAATCATTACTCTTTCATTTCCGTTAATAATAAAATATCCTCCAGGATCTAATGGGTCTGAATAATTTTTAACGAGTTCGTCTTTTGACATTCCGTGAATATTGCAAACATTACTTTTTACCATAATTGGAATTTTTCCAATTTCTACAGTTTCAGAATCAACTTGGTCTCCTTTTCTTACAGTTATTTCGAGAGTAATTGGAGCTGCATAAGTTAATTTTCTAATTCTTGATTCATATGGGAGAACCAAAGAAGAACTACCATCTGCTTCGATAATCTTTGGACGTTCAACTTTAATCTTTCCTAATTTTATTTCAAAATCTTCATTGTCAATGTTTGAAGAAATTTCATCCACAATTTCCTGCATCCTATATTCAATAAAATCATTAAATGATGTTAAGTTTGATTCAACTAAAGAGTGTTCTCTAAGATACTTTTTTACGACAAGATGATTATTTGTTTTCATATGACAACTCGGAAGTATTCTCCATCAATTCGTTTAATTTGGATGACATCTCCAACCTGACAGTTTTCAGGTAGAGCAGGATCGCTCAAAAGAATCCTTGGTAATTGTGTTTTAGAAATATTTAGTTTTGTTAATAGAGTTTCAATCTCTTTGTCGCCTAGTTTAGTATGTTTGGGTTGTAGAATGTGCATTGTGTATGAAAAGGGGGTTTAGAGAGTACTGTTAGTAATTACAACTGTACAATAATAAAAGATTATTTTTTTTGGTTTAAAAAACTTTGGGTTTTATGGGAATTTCTAGGAAAACCCTGCTAAAGTGGGAAATGGCCCCGAAGGGATTTGAACCCTCGACACCTGGATTAAAAGTCCAGTGCTCTAACCAAGCTGAGCTACGGAGCCATACTGACATGCGAAGCTTCTTTTAAGCTGAGGCCTGCAAACAGGCCATCCCTTCTGGGAAGCTACGGAGCCATAATCCTTTTTAGATAAACTTAATTTATAAAATTAATCCTTGGCGCAATAATCTATTTAAATAAAAATCTTCAATGAAATTTATGGAATTGGAAGAATTATTCCTCAAAAAAGAAGAATTGCCTATCCTTTATGAAACCTCCTTTTATATCCCCCTTCATCCTAGTTTATTGAATGAAGGAATAGTAATTGATGGTTCTATTGCCAATCGCATTTTCCCCCAAGTCGCTAAAGAATGGTATGAAGAATTAAGGAATTATCCTTTTTCAGATAAAGGAAAAGAAAGGTGGGTCAAAGAAGTTTTTTTAAGGGAAAAACCAAAGGTCTTTCAAGAGGGTCCTTTTCAAAGATTTGGTGTATGGGAAGATAAGATACTTCTTGCAAAAAACGGATTAGTTAAAAATTTTTCAATAAATAGAAATGTTGGTGGGGGCATTTATTTTAATAAAGAAGATTCTAATTGTGTCTCGTTTGGTAATTTATATATTAAATTTACAGAAAATAAATTAAAAGAATTCCAGTTTGATAAAAATAAAGTTTATGTTTACGCACAAGAAAATGTAGACAGTTTTCCCGGAGCATTGTTTTTAAGAAATTGGGCGATTATGTATATGAATGAGGCATTTAAAGAAATCTTTAAATAAACTTTTTCAACTTTTCTTCTAAATCTTCTGCAGACATCAAGCCGACAAATTGTTCAAGAACTTCTCCATCCTTAAATACAACTAGGTTTGGAATAGAATTAATACCAAATTTTTGTGCAAATTCGCGATTACTATCAATATCTACTTTGCCGAATTTTATTTTGCCATCAAACTTTTTAGACATTTCTTCGACAACAGGAGCCAGCATCAAACAAGGCATACACCATTCCGCAAAAAAATCAATTAATGTAATTCCGTCTTTGATAAATTCCTCAAACTCTCCGTTTGTTAATTCAGAAACTTTATTGTCTTCTGTCATCGGTTTATAGAAATAAAGAGATTTATAAATATTCTGATTAAGAACCCGTGCTTCCGAAACCGCCTCCACCTCGAGAAGTTTCAGAAAGACTTTGTTCTTCTTCTATTTCTGGACGTTCAATTTTCTGAATTAAAAGTTGAGCAATTTTTTGTCCTTTATTAATTTTAAAATTTTTAGAAGATAAATTAACCATAACTATTTTGTATTCTCCCCGATAACCTGCATCCATCACGCCCGCCATAGCTTTTATTCCTTGTTTTAAAGCAACCCCAGATTTATCCCAAATTAAACCAACATATCCTTTTGGCAATTCAATAGAAATTCCGGTTTTAATTGCAATACGGTAGTGTGGCACTAAAGTTATTTCTTTTAAAGAAAACAAATCCATCCCCGCGTCACCCGAATGAGCATATTTTGGAATGATAGCATCTGGATGAAGTTTTTTAATTTTAATTTTCATTATACCAATTCTCTTTAAAGTTTATATGACAGCTTTAATTTCTTTTTCTCTAATTAATTGCATTTCTTTATGAAATTCTTTGTCATAAGAAGGGACATAATTTTTAACTTTACCACAATTCCTATCTGGGCAGAAACCAGTATATGCACATTTTGGTTCTATTATTTTTTTTACTGCTTCTGGCATATTTGAATCCAAAAACAAAGTTTTTTCGTATTCAGTTGTTTCTCTCATTTCTGGTTCAGCAGTTGTGCATAATCTTAAAGACATATATCCTGTTGTTAAATTAAACAAATCAAAGGTTTTTACAATTCCCATTTTTAATCCACGAGGAATAACAGCAATAGCATCACTTTCTAAAACACCCATTTTTGTTAAAGAATTATAAGCCGTTAGAGAATCCATAAACGTGTCTTTCCATAGATGAAAATTTTCTTTTTCATTTTTTACAGATTCAGGAAGGGAAAAAACATCCTCTACCAACGGAGAATCTAAATTATGATTTTTGATATGATTAGCTCGTTCAACAGCATGATAAATAGGTTCTGTTATTTGTGGGAGTGTTCTATGTCTTTTAACTTCTCCCCAAACTCTCCAAGGAGAATTAGACAATGTAGTAACCTGAATAGAATTATTATAATCTTGAACAATTTCATCAAGTTTAGATAATAAGTTGGGCCATTCTCTCCATATGTTTTCTGGATGTTTCTCAAATAATTCTTCTCTTTGCATTAGAAATTGGGCTATCCTTCCATCTCTTTCTAAGCTAGGAATGTAACTTTCAGTTAAGAGTGTTGGAGTATGTAATTCACTTTCCCCTTGCATTATAAGTTCTTGTGCTAAATTATTTCGGTGGTGAAAAATATTTGGATTTGGACAACCCTCTCGCGGAGCAGCCTTCCTTGCCTCATAAGTTATTTCCATTCCATTACCATGAATGAATTCTTCTAATTGAGAAACAATCATTCTTCCTTCTTCAGGAATATCTTCTGGAGCATATCCCATATTTTTAGATATTGAGATTAATGTTTCCATAGGCATAAACACAAAACCCCCTCCCCTATGTCCGTAAGGAACAATTTTGCTTGCCTCTTGTTTCGGAACTCCTTGGGTTTGCAATTTTTCATAAGCACCAATACAATTTTCAAGACTTTGAACATAAACATTCTCTGCACTTTTCCCTCTTTTATGAATTCCTCTTGGAACAACAATTTGGTCTTTTGTGATGGGAATTCTTCTTCCAGAAGGCATTAAAGAACTTGCAAATCTAGCACCAGTAAAAATAGAATCCACGAGCTTCGAACAATTACCTTCTAAAAAAATCCACATGCCAGGAGTAGTTGCCATAGAAGCATGTCCTGCACCACCAGATTTTATTAAACTAGTTTTTATTTTTTCTCGAATTTCAACATCATTCTTTTTTAGTTCGATAAGTTCACTCAAGGCACCCACATCCTTGTAAGTAATTCCAGCAGCTCCATAAACGAATTCATCAGGAGTTATTGCTGTTCCATCCTTAAGAATCAACTTAGGACCAAAATCAATAACATTAACTTTTGGCTCAACCACTTTTATCATATTATTATGTCTTATTATTTTTTATATAGATTATGATGATTAAAGATAGATATTATTCTCCACAACCTTTTGGACTTTCCCATCCACATTTTGAACATTTTTCTAAACAGTGTCCTTTCTTTATCATAGAGGATCCACAGACAATACAAAAGCCTCCTGTTTCTTCCATAGGTTCTTCCTTCTGTTTCTTTTCTTTTTTTATTTCAGCAGGTTGTTCATTCCCCTTCCCGTTTCCATTTTCTTCGTTACCATTTCCTAAGAATTTTTTCCCTAAGAAATTAGCAATGTAATCGATAGTTGAATCTGTTGTGTGGATTTCTGGATGTCCTTTTACCATTCCGTATGGTTCAAACTTTTGGTGTCTAAATTTTTCAACTATTTTTTGTAATGGAACACCATATTGCAAAGACATTGAAGTCAAAATTCCAATTGCATCTACCAATCCTTTTGTTGTACTTCCTTCTTTATTCATATCAATAAATACTTCTCCCGGGGTTCCATCATCATACATCCCCACCGTCAAATAGCCTTCATGTCCTCCAGCAATTTCAAACTTATGAACAATGGCATCTCTTGTATTAGATAATTTTCTTCTTACTGGCTTAACTTTCTCTTCAAGAAGATTTTCCTTCTCAGCAAAACTAAGTGGTTGTGATCTCTTGCTTTGGTCTCTATAAATAGCAACGGCCTTTAACCGCATTTTCCAAGCATCATTATATGTTTCTTTTATTTCTTCAACTGTAGCTTCTTCAGGCATATTTACTGTTTTAGAAATTGCTCCAGAAAGGAAAGGTTGAACAGCCGCCATCATTTTTAGATGTCCTAATGGAGAAATTGTTCTTGTTCCTTGTTTAGGTTTATTAGAGCAATCAAAAATAGGGATGTGCTCTTCTTTAATATGGGGTGCTCCCTCGACAGTTGCATTGTCTTCGATATATTTTTCTATTTCACTCATTTGATTTTTATCGTATCCTAATCTTTCCAATGCGGGCATTACTGTTCCATTGACTAATCTTAATATTCCTCCCCCCACAAGTTTCTTCATTTGCACCAATCCAATTTCTGGTTCAATTCCCTTAGTATCACAGTCCATCATAAAACCTATTGTTCCTGTAGGAGCAAGAACCGTTGCTTGAGCATTTCTAAATCCATATTCTTCTCCCCTCGCTATCACATTGTCCCATGTTTTTTCTGCTTCATCTAAAATATTTTCTAATCCTTTTGGTAATTTTTTTCTATCAATTTCTTTTAATGCTTCTCTATGCATATTCATAACTTCCATCATCGGTTCCTTGTTCTTCTTGTATTCTTTGAAGGTCCCTTTCTTTTCTGCCATCTCAGTTGAAGTTTCATAAACGGTTCCAGTCATTAACGCAGTTATTGCACCAGCTATGGCTCTTGCTCCATCCGAGTCATAAGGCAATCCTTGAGACATAACTAGGGCACCAAGGTTAGCATAACCAGTTCCAAGAGGCCGAAATAAGTGAGAATTTTCTGCAATTTCTTTAGTAGGATAAGACGAATTATCTATTAGCAAGTCTTGGGAAATTGCTGTTAATTTAGTAACATGCTTGAATAATTCAACATCAAAGGTTTCTCCTTCCAGAAAAGATACTAAGTTCAATGAAGCAAGATTACACGCAGAATTATCTAAGAACATAAATTCTGAACAAGGATTTGAAGAATTTATTTTACCAGAATTTTTACAAGTATGCCATTTATTTATTGTATCGCCAAATTGCATCCCCGGGTCTCCACAAAAATGAGTATTCTCTGCAATTTTTCTCATTAAATCTTTAGCCTTATATTTTGGCATTTCATCTGCCATTTCTTTATTATGAACTGGAACTGTTTGCCATTCTTCGTCATTAAGTGCAGCATTCATAAATTTGTCACTTGCCCTCACAGAAATATTTGTATTCTGATAATTTACACTGTCTTGTGCATTCTCAAAAGGAATTCCATTGTCTATAAGAATATGTAACTTCTTTTCTTCCACCATCTTCGAATCTATGAATTCTAATATGTTGGGATGGTCATCATCAAGGCAATTCATTCTAGCTGCCCTTCTTGTTTTTCCTCCAGATTTTACAATTCCTGCAACCTTGTCATAAAATGCCCAATAGGCTAGTGGTCCAGAGGGTTTTCCTCCACCAGAAAGTTTTTCATAAGATGAACGAAGTGTTGAAAGATTTGAGCCAGTTCCAGAACCATATTTGAATAACAATGCTTCTTTTTTAGAAAGGTTCATAATACCTTCCATACTATCCTCAACAAATTGAATGAAACAAGCAGAGGTTTGGGGGAATAATCTATCTTCTCCAATTTCAATTGGGATTGCAGTCCCTTTTTTAATTTCAATTTCTATAGGTCCAAAAGGAGTTTCATAGATAATATTCTTATCTTTCTCAGCAATTCTCCACGCTTCTTTTTTCTCACTACTTGGTTCTATTAAATTATGTGTCCCAACATTAAACCAAACAGGAGAATTAAATGCCATCATTTGATTGTATGATATGTAAGTAAGTTCCTCTTGGAATGCCTTAGAATCTTCTTTAGAAAAATAACCATCTCCATAGCTAAAACCTTCAATTGTGGTAGTGACCCTCCCAACAAGGTCTTTCAATGAATTTTCTCTATTTTGAGTTCCAATCTCTCCAAAAAAATATTTTGATGCAATAATTTGTCTTGCTAGCTGGCTGTATCTTTCAGGAAATTCTGATTCTTTCTGAGTAAATATTACTTTATTATCTCCATCTGTAATATCTACATCTGATTTTTCCCATTCAAAGTAATCTCCTGGTGCTTTCCCTGCTTCTGTAAGATATCTATTTATTTTTAATTTACCTTTAGCCATTTACAATTCCTTTAACTCTTTTTTAAAATCTTTAGCATCTTGAAAATCTCGATACACAGATGCAAACCTGATGTAAGCCACATTATCTAATTTTTTTATCTTTTTCATTACTAATCCCCCAACATATTCACTTTTTATTTCCTTAACTCCCTTTCTTCTTAATTGCTCTTCAATCTCTTCAACCAATTTGTTTATTTTTTCTTGTGAAATAGCTCGTTTTTCAAAAGCTCGATTAACCCCTTCTTCTAATTTTCTTCGATTAAATAGCTCTCTTCGTCCATCTTTTTTTAGGATATACATGTCCCCTTTGTCCACTCTTTCATATGTGGTAAATCTTTTTTTACACTTGAGACATTCTCTTCTTCTTCTGATTCCAGAAGGAGATTCCCTTTTATCGGTTACTCGCGAAGTTTTATTCATGCAGTATGGACATTCCATCTTATATTACATACAATATCTTGTATGCTCCAGCACTCCAATATACTATATATGGAATACGATGGAATATGGAGAAAGAAATACTATTTAAACATTTATCAGTACTTGATGAGGATAACACTAAAAAACAAAATCTTTTTAAATCGCTGGAGACTTGGTAACTTATGCAAAACTATTATTCACAATTAGCTAATGAATTAGGAATGACCCTTTGGTTATTTGTTATGATTGTTATTTGGTCTTTAGTTTGGAAACTTTTGGGATTATGGAAATCAGCACGAAAGAAACAAGTTGGATGGTTTGTTGTTCTTGCGTTATTAAATACAGTTGGAATTTTACCAATTCTTTATTATTTCTTTTTTTCAGAAATGAAACCAAAGAAGAAAGTTTCAAGAAAGAAAAAATCTGTTAAGAAAAAAAGAAAGAAATAATTTTATTTTAATTTCATTAATTGGCACATTTTACAAATTCGCCCTCTTGATGGCTCCCCACAAATTTCACAATAATTTATCTTATTCTCTTTTTGTTTTTCTAATCTCTTAGAAACAACCTCAAAATTTTTCATAATGTTTGTCTTATCTTTATTAGATAATGTCTCTACAAATTTACGAACTTGTATTCTATAAGAATCTTCACGATAAGGACAGATTCCTTTTATGAAAGGCACGTTGTTTTTCTCTGCAAATTCTTTTACTTCATTATTTTGAAGATAGAAAAGTGGTTTAATTCTTGGGATAAATTTTGCATCTATTTGATTTTTAGTAATGATTCCCGAGTTAGAACTTAATTGTAAACTTCCCTTGAGAACATTCAAAAGAAATGTTTCAACTTCGTCGTCTAAGTTGTGCCCTGTAGCTATTTTATCAACTTTCAATTTTCTCGCTTCGCGATTTAAAATCCATTTTTTGAAAACTCCACAAACTGCACAGTGATTCAAATTTTTATTTTTCTTCCAAAAATATTTCATTCCTTTTTTCTGTTCTTTTTTAAGATCGTAAACATAAAGTTTTATTCCTAAGCTTTCACATAATTCTTTTACCCCCTTCAAACATTTCTCACTATACTCTCCTACACTTAGGTTTACATGGATTCCTTTAATATTATATCCCAACTTTTTCAAGAGATAAGCAGTTACCGCAGAATCCTTGCCTCCAGAAAGCGCGACTAAAATTTTGTCTTTTTTACTTAATTTAATTTCTTTCAAGGTTTGTTTGAACTTTTGTTCAACATTCATTTTTCTTTTTGCTTTTTCTTTTTATAATCTTCAATCGCTTTTTTCAGAGCATCACTTGCGAGATTAGAACAATGCATTTTTATTGGAGGTAATCCCTTAAGGGACTTTGCAACATCATCACGAGTAATTTTTTTAGCGTCTTCTAATTCCTTGCCTTTAGCAAGTTGAGTTACCATAGAAGAAGTAGCGATTGCTGCAGTGCAACCAAACGTTTTGAATTTAACGTCCTTGATGAATTCTTTCCCGTTTTTTTCTCCAACTTTAATATAAACCCACATTATATCTCCACAAGTCGGATTTCCAATTTTTCCAATCCCGTCTGAGTTTTTGATTTCTCCCATGTTTTTTGGGTGCAAAAAATTTTGCAGAACTTTTTTTGAATATTTCATTTTTTCTCGTTCAATTTTTTAATGAGTTTTTCAATGTCTTTTTCAGTAAAACCGTGCCCAAGACAACCATCTTCAATTGTTTCTTGCATTACCATCGGACAACCCACGCAGGAAAGCCCAGCCTTAAACAAAATCTCTGCTGATTTAGGGTACTTCTCTATCAAATCACTCATCTTTGTCTTTTTTGTTATTTTCATTTTAATGGACTAATTCTCCTTAACTTTTCTACAATTTTAGAAATAGTTTCTAGGAAATAATTTATTTCTTCTTCTGTATTATATTTACTCAAACTTATTCGTAAAGAGCTATTTGATTGAAGGGGAGTTAAACCGATTGCTTTTAACACGTGGCTTGTTTCCAACGAGTGCGACGAACAAGCCGAACCAGTTGAAGTACAGATTCCGAAGTTTTCTAAATAACCACCAATAGATTCTCCTTCAATGTTTCCAAATGAAATATTCACATTATTACACAACCTTTCTCTTGGACCGTTTAATTTCACCCCTGAAATTTTCAAAAGTCCATCAATTAATTTATCTCTTAATTCTTCCATTTGTCTAACATCTCTTACTTTCGCAACTTCAACAGCTTTAGCAAATCCAACAATTCCCGGAACATTTTCTGTCCCGCTTCTCAAATTCTTTTCATGTCCTCCTCCGTGAGCGATGGGAGTGATATTTATTCCATCTCGAATGTATAAAACACCCACCCCTTTAGGCCCATGAATCTTATGAGCATTTAAGGTTACTAAATCTAATTTTTGCTTTCTAACATTTAAAGGAACCTTGGTGAAACTCTGACAAGCGTCTGTATGGAACAGAACCCCATTTCTTTTACAAATCTCCCCGATTGTTTCTAAATCTTGAATAGTACCAATTTCGTTATTTCCATGAATGATTGAAACAAGAATAGTCTTTTCAGTTATAGCTTCTTCAATATCTTGCGGATTAACAAATCCTTTTTCATCGACATCTAAATAAGTCACTTTTGCCCCTTGTGTCTCAAGCCACTTACACGCGTTCAAAACACAATCATGTTCAATCTTTGAAATAATAATATGATCTTTCTCTGGATAGTTAGCAAAAAACAAACCTTTGATTGCAAGATTATTGGATTCTGTCCCACCAGAAGTAAAAACCAATTCATAAGAACGTGCTTTTATCGCTCTTGCAATTACTCGCCGACTTTTTTCTAATGCTTGCTTGGCTTCTTGTCCAACAGAATGTTGTGAAGACGCATTTCCATATTTTTCTGTGAGATAAGGAAGCATAGCTTTCAAAACATCTCCATCGACTTTTGTCGTCGCTGCGTTATCTAAATAAATATTTTTCATTTGGCACACTCCTTACATTTTCCACCACAAAATGTTTGGGCATGTTCATCAATTAATTTTAACATGGGGATAATCGTATTTCTATTCAAAAAATAAATTCTTTGCTTACCTTCTTGTTTAACTTTTACAATATTACAACACCTTAGAGAAGTAAGAGCATGGGAAAGTTTGCTTTGTTCAATTTTTAATTCACTAGACAAACCACTAACAGAATTTTCTTTTTCTCTTAGCGCAATTATAATTTTTATCTTTAAGGGATTTGCAAGATTCCTGAAAAAGAGATGGTATGTATTATCGCTCATATGAAGTGTACTTCATATGTCTTTATAAGTTTTATGTAGATGGATTAGGTGAAATTTTTTCTAATCTACATTTTACACAAATCCACTTTTTTTCAATGCAACAATAGATAGTTCTCTCTAAGTGGATTTTACAAATTAAGTGTGAACCATCAAATGACATTTTAGAAATGGGCGCGGAGGGAATCGAACCCCCAGCTGGCGGGCTGGAGCCGCCTATTTTACCACTAAACTACGCACCCTAATTCTACAAGAAATAACTTATTTTTAACTCTTACTATCCAATCCTAACCATTTCTTTAATCTCATCCCCAGAAATTGCACAACCTTTTGATTTAATTGCCCAAAGCAAAGCTTCTAAAATTCCATTCTTAAATCTAGTCAAACCTTTCTTGTAAGCAACATAAATTAACTCTGCTGAACGTATGAATTTAAATCCCGCGAAAAACTTGAAATCTTTCTCTTTTAAGGTTACTTTGGTATGAAGTTTTTTTCGTAGTAAACTCTCTAGATTCTCTGGTTTTTCTCCTAACATCCGAGTTGTTCTTTCATCAACCACCACTATATTCTTTATGCCTTTTTCATCCAAAATCCGACTCAATGCCAAGCAAGAAGCCTCTCCCAAATCAATAATGTGTAATGGTTTTCCCCTAGCTTCAAAAAGATTATTTGCTACATCTTTGAATTCTTTTGCTTTTTTAGAAATTAAATTATCATCCACGCCAACAGAAGCAGGAGTTTCCAAAACTTTAGCATTAAACAATTCCTTAACTTTCAATGCTTCAAAAGCAAATCTCTTAATCTTCATCGGCTTATCAATAATTTCTCTTTGCACATCTGCAGGTATCAAAAATTTCCCATTAAACTTTTCTTTAAGTTTTTCCAACTCAGGCAAGAGTCCATTCATAACAAGAGTAATTATCGAACTTGCGTCAAATATCAGTGCTTTCTCGATTTTTTTCATTTGAATATCTCCATTGCAAGATTAAGTCTTTCCTTCACGCCCAGTGTTTTTCCCAAGGGAACATCAGAAATTCCAGTCCTCCCAGAATATTCAGAAAGTTCAAACATTGTAACACCCAACAAACTAGCAGTTCGTTCTAAAGAAATCCCGTGCTCATAGAGACGTGAAGCCTTATTTATACTAGCTCTTCTAAAAACATCTTGAATATAAATTTTTAATTTTCCAGAAAGCTTTAAAATAGATTTTCGTGTCAAACTCAAATTTTCTCTCAAAGCCTTCTCATCACCCTTGTTGACAGCCAAAATCGCTTTGTCTAATGAAACTCTAATTGATTTGTAAACTATTTTCCACTCAGGATATTTTTGATAATCTTTTCTTTCAAGAATTTTACTTAAAGAATAAATAAGAACAGCCAAAACAAGGCTGATAGAATCTTGTTCAATCGAAGCAGTGTGAATCGTGCGGTTGCTCATCTCTTTGAGTTTAACTACATCCCCCGCTCTTAACGCTATTTGTGTTTCTTTTAAAATGTTAAGAATATTTTCTTTCTCTATCATCTCTTATTTTCAAAACCAAAGACAATATTTAAAAGTTTCTTAAACATCTTTAAAATATGAAAAAAGTATTACTGGATACAAATTTTATTTTGACTTGTATTAGAAATAAAGTGGATTTTTTTGAGGAGATTCAACTCTTAGGAATAACAATTATTATCCCAGAACAGGTTATCAAAGAGATAGAAAGAATTAGCACATCACAAAAAAAACTTCGCTTTAGGGAAGAAGCCAAAATTGCGTTGAATATGTTAAAAAAAAGCCCATTTAAGAAAATTAGTTTAGAAAATAAAAACGTAGATAATGGAATAGCAAAATTAGCAAAAAAAGACAAGAGCATTATCATTGCCACATTGGATAAAGAATTGCAAGGGAAGTTTCCCAATCAGAAATTAATAATTAGACAGAAAAAGAAATTAGAAGTTATTTAAGCGACAGCAACTTTTAAAAACCAATTTTTACTCTAAATTGCATCTAAAATGTTTTATTTAACTGAGATTGAAGACCATATCCGAGTAGAACCTAAATTATTTGGTTTGCCTACTACAGAGTCTGTTAATCAGCAACTCCATGAAACCTACACTGGGAGTTACGATAAGGAAATAGGACATGTTGTTTCTGTGATTGAAGTTTTAGAAGTTGGCGAGGGAGTAATCATTGCTGGCGACGGAGCAACTTATTACAAATCAAGATTTAAACTGTTAGCTTGGAAACCAGAATTACATGAATTAGTATATGGAGTTATTTCAGAAATTGCGAACTTTGGCGCTTTTATTGACATGGGTGTCATGAGGGGAATGATCCACATTAGTCAAACAATGGAAGATTATGTTAGTTTTAGTAAAGCAAATTCATTATTAGGTAAATCAAGTAAAAGAAGTTTAAAACAAGGAGATTTATGTCTTGCAAGAATCGTCGCAATTAGTCACAAGGGCGGAGAATTAAAAATCGGACTTACTATGAGACAACCGGGTTTAGGTAAAATTGAATGGATTAAAGAAGATAGATTAAATAAACAGAAAGATGCAGAGAAAGTAGCAAAAATTCAAGATAAAGAAGCAAAGGCGGGAAAGAAAAAATAATGGTAAAACAAAAAGCATGTAAAATTTGTAACACAATTTACGAAGGAGATAAATGTCCTAAGTGTGAATCTAAGGAATCAACAGAAAGTTTCAAAGGAAGAATTGTAATCTTAAATCCAGAAAAATCAGAAATAGCTCAAAAATTAGATATTAAAAGTAAAGGAAATTTCGCAATTAAAACAAGGTAATTCTTATGGAACTAGAAATAATTAAAGAAACAGAAAATCCGTTATTTGCACGAAAAGAAATTCAGGGAAGTGTAGAAGCTGCAATTACTCCGAGTAGAGAAGAAATAAAAAATTTAATTGCTCAGAAATTTTCAGCTCAACCAGAAGCAGTAGAAGTTAAAGGAATACATGGACAATTCGGCGCGAAGATATTTATGGTAAATGCAAATGTTTATTCTTCAAGTGAAGAAAAAGAAAAAGCAGAACCAAAAAAGAAAGTAAAAGGAAAAAAATAAAATGCCTAAAAAAATAATAAAAAAAGGAAAGAAACCACACAAAAACAAACCAACTAGTAAGAAATATACTAAATACAAAATTGAAGGAGATAAGATTACAAGAGAAAGAACTTGCCCGCGATGTGGGCCAGGAGTATTTTTAATGAAATCACAAGGAAGAGTTTACTGTGGTAAGTGTCATTATTCTGAATTTGAAGGTAAGAAAGTCGAAGAGAAAAAAGAAGAAGTTCCTAAAGAATAAATAAAATATTTTAAACAACATGAAAAAGAAAAAAGGGATGCAGATTACAATGGGAATTGCTTTGGCATTAATTCTTTTTGGATTGATAAACTTGGGGGTGTATGCTTTTTACCCAAGTCCAGAATATAATGATTATTGTGATAGAGATAGCTATTCTCAAAAAGTAGAGTGGACTGAACAAGAGTGTATTGATGAAGGTGGAATATGGTTAAATATGGGGTGTGATTTTTATTCTGAATGTGGGGATGAATATGACGAAGCTAGAGATGTTTATAACAATAGAATATTTTATGTTTTTGTAATTGCAGGTTTGATTTTATCAATAGGTGGTTTATTCATCACTTATCTACCATTTCAGATTGTTGGAATTGGCACAGGTACAGCATTAATTATTGAAGGAATTGTAAAAAACCTAGAAAATAAAATACCTGCATTTATTGCAGGAACAATTGTGTTTGGAATCCTTTCTTATTTTGTTTGGAAAAAAGTAAAATAATTACCTTCTATGTCTGCTCGGACTTTTAAAATTATTATTTCTCCCTGAAGGTCTTCGTGAATTTGGCCTTTGATTATATGAACTTCGTCCTCTTGAATCGTTTCTTCTTGGTCTATCATCACTTCTCGGACTTCTTCCATCACTTCTTCCTGAACTTCTTGGCCCACGATTAAAATTATTTTGCCTAGGTCCTCTGTTAAAATCATTTCTTCTCGGACTGCCCTTGAATCTGCTGTCTCTGTTACCAGAGTCTATATTGATTCTAACAATTTCAAGTTGAGGTAAGTCATTAGGGGTTATATTGATTTCTTCGTATCTTGACAATGCTCCGAATTTTTCGTAATCTCTACTGGCTAAAATTGTTACAGCTTTTCCTTCTTCTCCTGCTCTTGCTGTTCGCCCGATTCTATGAATGTAATCTTTAGGGTCGTTGGGAATGTCGTAATTGTAAACATGACTTACACTTTTAATGTCCAAACCTCTTGCGGCAACATCTGTACAAACTAAAACACCTTCACCTTTTTTCTTGAATTCATCTAAAACTCTTAATCGCTTTTTTTGGTCAAGCCCGCCGTGAATAGCTTTTGCTTTAATTCCTAATCTTATCAAATTATCTGCAACAAAATCTACGTTTCTTCGTGTGCTACAAAAAACCAGAACAAAACCAGCTTCTTCTTTTTTCAATAAATGCACTAGTAATGAGAATTTTTTATTGTCTGGCACATCGTAATAAATTTGTTCTAATTTAGAAGCATCAACATAAGATTCTACAGAAATTTCTATTGGGTTTCTTGTATATTTCTTAGATAGATAATCAATGTCTCCTGAAACTGTTGCCGAGAACATCATTGTTTGTCTGTCTTCTGGGCATTCGTGAAGGATTCTTTCAACATCCCTAGAAAAACCCATGTCAAACATTCTGTCGACTTCATCTAAAACAAGGAATTTAACATTACTCAAATTTAATGTTCTTCTTTGAAGATGGTCTAAAATTCTTCCGGGCGTTCCGACGAGCACATCTGCCATAGCAAGTTTTCTCATTTGAGGTTCAATGCTTACACCACCATAAACTGCTAAGACATTTAATTTTTTGTTTCTACTAAAATCACTAATTGCAGTTGCAACTTGTTCTGCGAGTTCTCTTGTTGGAGTTAAAATTAATGCTTGGATGTTTCTATTTGGTTTTAAGTTTTCAATAATTGGTGATGCGAACGCTAAAGTTTTTCCGCTTCCTGTCGCAGAACCTCCAATAATATCATTCCCAGCCATTGCTAAAGGAATTGCTTTCTCCTGAATCTCAGAAGGTTGTTTGAAACCAAATTGCCTCAATACATCTGTGAGTTCTGTGCTTAATCCTAACTTTGTGAATTTTTCCATTTTCGATTTTTCTTTTAGTCAATTACTCAACTATTCAGCAAGCCAACTTAATCAGTCAACTATTCATTATCTAGTCAATAAAGACAATTAACAAAATTCAAGAAATATGCTACTTCTTGAGCGTAAGTCATAAGAGACATTTAAGCTCAAGACCTACTAACCATTTGTTATATAATTTGATGAAGATGTGGGTTTATAAAAGTGTGTGTGAGTGGGGAAGGGGGATCAAATATTTCTCCCACAATTCTTGATGTATTCTTGGCATTTGTTTTAGATCTACAAGTATAGCCGAAAGAACTCCTTCATTTTCAGAAAATTTTAATCCCCATATCGCTCCTTGGTCTCTAAGGTAACTTGTTATTCTTCTTTCAACAATAAATTTCTCTGATTGATCTCCCTTTTCATAAAAATCTAAAACTTCTTTTTTGAAATAAAAACTCTTGAGATTATTACCAACTTCATCTCCTCCTCCTTTTTCCCAAATATCTGTGAAAGGTCCAAAATAATCTACTTCAAAAACATTGATAAAAAAATTATCTAATTTATCTTCAATTTCTTCAAAATATTTTTCACACACTGCTAACTCTTCTCTTAAATTTCTATTATGAGCAACACAATTTCTTATTTTTTCAAGATTTTCCATGATTATTTTTATTTCATCTAAAAAAGTTTTATAATATTTGTTCGTAATCCCCCTATTCAATATCTTTTCTTTAAATTCTGCAAAATTTTCTGATACTTCTGTTATTGGAAATAAATCTTCTTGTTTTAATTCTTTGATGTTTGATAGACTTATATACTGATTAAACGAAATATGAAAAAACTCATTTTCTAATGTTTTCTCCAAAAAATCTCTTTTTTGTTTTTCATCTTTTGGCAAACCGTCTTTTCCAGAGTAAGGATTTATATTAGAATCTTTTAACAAATCATAGTAATCGGTCTTATATGTATCTAAGAAAATAAGGGTGACCGCCTCTCTTAACTGCATTTCAATACTAAATATCCTTTTATATATTTGAGATAAATTTGAGAATAAGTTTTCATCATAAAATTTAACAATTAAAGAGATATTTTCATGCTCATTCAAATAATCATTAAAATCAGAGATCACAGAATCAACTTTCATACGTATTTCATTGAAAGTTATATCAAAACCAACCAAGATTTTGTATTCATCAATTTGTTTAAAATATTTGATTTCTATTAATGAATCAAGATCCTCTTCAGAAAAATCATCATAATTATCTGTAAAAGCATTTTTTAGTAATTCAACTAATTCCTTTTTTATATCCTTATTTTCTGTAAATATTATTTGATAAGAAACAATAACCATTTTTTATTGACTCAAAATCATCTCTTCAATTTCTTTCTTTACTTTTTTCAATTCTTCCTTTGCTTCTTTCTGTAACTGCTCTACTTTGTGCATTCGTTGTTTTACTTCCTCAGCTATTTTATTTTGGATTGGAAGAGAAGGTAAAGGAATTTTTAGATTTGATAAATCTCTCGAATAAACATGGGGTTGTCCTGCTCCTTGTTGCATATTGTAAATAAATTTTTGTTTAGCTTTCATCACACAATATAAATAAAATGTTGGAACTTCTTTTTCATCTAAAGATTTTATTACAGTACAATCAGATGCAAAAATGGGATTATAATGATACCAAACATAACCCGAATATGCTCCAGAAGCACTAACAGTTATTACGTTACCTTCATGATTACAAGCATTAATTGAATAAGGGCTTGATTGTCCCCCTGCAACAACAGGATAATTTCCAGAGGTAATATTTTCTTTTGTAATACTTTGACCCTTAACTAAACTTGCAACTTCATCAAGAATTTTTTCTTTAATTTTAGTTGAGCTTAAGGTATCTTGAGGATTTGCAAAATTAACTGAGTCTATTCTTCCAGATTGAATTTGATTATAATCAACAACAAAACACATTTTATTTTTTAATTCAGGGATTTTTATCCCCAACTGCTCAAGAACAAATTCATCAATTGAATCCGAGAGTTTCTTTGCTTCTGCATCTTTTTGTTTTTTCTGAAGATAGGCTTTATCCATTAATTCAACTATTTTGGCTTCTTCAATAACTGGGATAGATTTTAAAGAAATATAATCTAAAGCCAATCTAGACCCCCCAGAAGTTCTTCGTAATGCAAGTTTGTGACCAATTGAAGAATTAAGGTATTTTGCTAATAAGTTACTAATCTCTAAACTTTCCGTTTTAATAACAACTGAGTGTTGGTTTATATTCCCTTCAAAACCTTTTGGCACCACGCAAGAACTAGCAATTCTCCCAGTTATAGTGATTAATAAATTATCTTCTTTTACTTGGCTTCTCTTTAATTGTTTTTCATGAACTTCTCTAGTAATAAACTTAACATTGTTAAGAACTAAACCCTCTTCAGTAATATTCTGAACTCTTAGAAAAGGAATTCCTTCTTTTTCATTAGAATATAATTCCTCTTCATTATTTCTACTAGGCGTCGCTCCTCCAGAAATCTCAACAATAAAATCCCCCAAAACTTTATTTGACTTTAATTTTACCTTTTTCTCTAATTCCAGGAATTCCATCCTGTAATAAAAAGGGTCAATTCGCCCCTCAATTTCATTTGACATTACACAAAAACATTCCATCTTAACAACCCCCATAACCTTTCTTATCTTTCTCAAACTTTCCATACTCTTCCAGAATTTTATCAAAATCATTTATCAGGTCCTTCCTTCCTGTTGCATCATAACCAATATGCTCAGCAATAGCCATAAAGATTGGATAATTTCCTAACTTCTCATCTTTCTTTTTCTTTCTAATAAAAACCAAAGAAGACTTAACACCTGCTCCAAAATGACTAAACGCAATCTGTGGCAAACTAACAACTGCCTCAATTTGTGCGTGCTCCATTAAAAAATCTCTAACATACTGCAAAGAAGAATTAGTTAAAATTCCATCAGGTAAAACAATTGCCATCTTTCCTGTTCCAATCTTCAAAAAATCTAAACATCTTTCAATAAAAAGGATCTCTGTTTTCTGATTTTTCTTATTCTCTCCTAATTTATATTTTCCTAAATAATCATGTTCTGTAGATTTCACCGAAGCACCAAAGGGAGGATTGGTTAGAATCATATCAAATTTATTTTTTCCAAACCCTTGATGAATTCCAGAAATCTCATTTAAATTTTTTAAAGAATCTGTACTAATTACATTTGTATGTCCATCATCATGAATAATCATATTCATTTTACAAACTCTTGCGATTTGGTCGTTTATTTCAATGCCATATAATTTATCTTTTGCAAAATCATGCCACATCCTAAAATTTTCTTCTGGATTATCTGGATATTCTTTATCTGCTAATTCTCTTACATAATCCATTGCATTAAGTAAAAATCCTCCACTCCCACAAGCAGGATCTAAAATAAGTTTATCTTCTTCTGGCTTTAACATCTTAACTGCGAATTGGATAATTTCACGAGGAGTAAAAAATTGCCCCATTTTTCCTTTAAAGAAATCTTCCATAAATCTTTCAAAAGCAACACCTTTAGTATCTAAATCAGTTTTATTAAAGTTAATACTTTGTAAATGTTCAACAACCCCATAAACAACTTTTGGATTTAATTTTATATCTTCTTTAAACACTTCTGCATCTTTTGTTTTTGCATATCGATAAATTTTATCAACTCTCTTAAAAACTTCTTCTGGTGTTTCGTGTGTTCCAATCTGAAATTTATAGGGTTCTCCTTTTTTTGTTACAGTTCTTTCTTTTTCTTCTTGTAATTTGCAAAAAAGTAATTTTGAAACTTCATCAAAAGCAGCAGTAGGACTTAATTTTCCGCCTTGCCAAATAGTGTCATGTGCTTTATCCAAAACTCTAATTAGATCATCACGAGAAACAAGTTTCAAATCTTTTTCAGCATCCCCCTTAATAAATTTATATTTTGGTGCCTTACCATATCTTTCAGGAATATCTGCAATAACATTTTTTTCTCTTTCTCTTTGAATAAATCCCGCAATATCAAAAGCCGTTCTTGTTGTTCCGGCAACAACTATCGCATATTTTGCTCTCTTACTATTTGCATTTCCAAATGCTTGTTCGATTGCTTGTTTAAATTCTGCATCAGAAATCCCATCTTTTTTACATTCCACAACTAAATACTCTTTCTCTTCTTCATCATAAATAACAATATCTGCTCTATCATCTGGTATCCTTCTTTCAACTTTAACCTCAATATCAATATTTTCTTTAGGATATTTCTTATCTAAAACTAACTCAACAAAATAAGAAGCCCTCACTTTTTCTTCAGGATTTGTAAAAACTGTAGAATACTCCCTTTTGCAAAAATAAGTAATTCTCGATTTATCTTCGGATAATTTAATTATTCCTTCATCAATCCCTCTTTGAATTGTTTGCATAAAAATTGATTGATTTTCTGTCATGTTAGTTTAAGCTATACATGCTATTTTAAGTTTATCTATTTTATTCTCTTGAGTTTCATCTTTCTATGGATATCATAATGACAATCAGGATGAACTAACCATGCATTTTTATATTCCTTCTTTCCTCCAGCAGCATCCATTTTTTTATGATGAATTTGAAAAGGTTCATTAAATTTTATACTTTTATTTTTTGCAGAACAATTCGGATATTGACATTTTCCATTAGCATTATGGTAAACTATTTTTTTATCTTTCTCTGAACTAAAAAGCCTGTTTTCATCTTTTAGATGAACATTAAATCTTCCCTTAAAATATTTAATTAATATCTCTCTTCTTTGAATAATATTGCCCTTGTTGTTCGTACCTGCATGGACTGCATCGTAAAATTCTCGATAATCTCCTTTTCTTTTTTCATCATGATAAACATGAATATAAAAATTTTCTAAATAGTTATGGATATCCCCATAATTGCATTGACCAAGAAGCCCATAACTTCTTAAATCTGATATGAATAAATATACACTAGTTAACCATCCAAGCCCACTGGAAGGCAACTCATTATGTTTATAACATTTAGATAAAAAATTTAAATTCCTCCAGCAATTTCTAAAAACTTTATCTTTTTCTTTCATTGATGCGTGCTGTCCAAAGAATTTTTCAATGTTCCCAAAAGTTGTATTGTCTATTTTATCTTCAGTATATAAGAATACAGCAGCTATATGGTAAAATTTATGTCTTTTGTCTTGAGACATCAAACTTTTCTTAAAAAATTTATGATCTGTTAAATCTCTCATTAATTTGACAATATTCCCCCGCATAGCATTTAATCTTTCTCCTTCTGTGAGGGGTTTACCTCTTTGTAGCCTTCTAAATAAATCTCTTATCTCATTATCATTACCTCTTTCAATTATCGACGAGGAAATAGTATAATTTAATAATACCTTTTGTTCGTTTTTAGTTAAACCACCAAACCCCAATATATCTTTTTTCTTTTCAGTTATATCACTATCTAGTTTTAGTTTTTTCCCCTCTTTTCCATTTATAAAAAACCGAATTGTTTCAATCCTTTGTTGGCCATCAATAATCCAATATTTATTCCTTTTTTTATGCAAATAAATTTTTGGAATTTTAATTTTTTTAAGTAATGAATCTATAAAAAATTGTTCATCTTCACGGCTCCAAGCTCCAGGTTCCCTTTGATAATTTTTATCCACAGGGTATTTTTTCTCATTCAACAAATCACCTATTTTAATGTTTTTATCTTTTGCAAATTTAAGCATTTTTTAATTAAGAGTTTAAGATATTTAACATTTCCTATTCCCCACTCCTCTCTTTTTAACACTTCCCCAATCTCTCCACAATCTTCTGCAATTCATCATAACAATCTTTAATCTTTTCAAAAGCACTATCCAAATTTCGGTTATGAGCAACAACATTTCTAATTGGTTCCAAACCATTTAATTTTGAACACCATTCCTTAACATCTAAATATTGGCTAAAAAGTCCTTTATTTTGGTTGAGAATTTCTTTGTAATCATAAAAATTAGCAAATAAAATTAAATCAATATCTTTTTCCTCCTCTAACCCTTCTTCTCTACGGGAAGCACAACTAGACCTAGTTTTTGTAGGAATTCCTTTTCTCCACCAATCATCTTTAAAATTTTCTTCAAGAACTTTTTTAATAAATTTCCTCAAATCATTTTCAAACAAACATAATAAATCCTTTTCAGATAATTTTTTTTCTTTTAATCCAATCGCTTTAGAATTCGCTTCAATACATCCAGCTAAATACTCTTTTATAGAAACAGATTCAGGTTTCATTTCAACAGCTTCTCTTAGATATTTTTCTGCTTCTTCATATCTTGCAACTTTAAACAACAACTCTCCCAAAAATATTTTTGGAGCCCACAATCCTGGACGAAGTTTCAGAGATTTTCTTAGTAAATCTTCGATATATTGGATAGAATCCATAGCCCTAATTGGAACATTTAGCATAAATCCCTTAGCCAAATAATAATAATTAAGGGCCTTCTTGGGATTTTTTCTGATTTCTTCTTTCAAGTCTTTTATTCCTTCAAATGAATCTTCAGGTTTTATCTCCACCCAATTTTGTGCAGCTTCTTTTATTGTTGTTACTTTACCTTCTGAAGTTGATTCAAAACAATCATGGCAGATTTCTCCAATTAACATATCCTTTTCTGTTGGCTTTCCACAGGCAAGACAAATGCTTTTCATCCTATTCCCCCTTCCTCCGACTCAATCCAACTCTAAAACCTTTTTCATTCTCAACCAAATTTAATTCTTCTAATGCTTTAGCAAATTGAGGTCTGAGGAACATTTCATAACTTGCACCCGAATTTGGTCCAACTGTCCAAAGTAAAGTTACAATATACTCTCCATATCCATAATCTTTCTCTAAACAATTATATATTTTACGAGCCATTCTTCCATATATCCCCCAAAAGCCAAGTTTATTCTCGTGTCCCATATGATCTGCCAATTCTGCCACAGATACCCCCCGATTTTTATATGTATAAATCAATATTTCTTTTTGTTCATTACTAAGTTCACCCCATATACTCTTAATAGCAATTTTGCATTCTTCAACAGAAGGATTGTTATCTGTAATTTCTTCTTTCATCCTTTCTTTTCTTTCACATTCTTGACTATCAATTTCTTCTTTTTTCTGTCTTGGCATATCAGCAGATTTCATTTGATCTAACATTTTATCTACCTCCATTTTTTTTACTCCTGATTTCATTCTTCATCATCCCAATTTCTCTTCTTTTTCTTTTTTCTTTGCTCTGAAAGGATAAGGGGGATCTCGATTTCAACCTCTTCTTCAATCTCCTTTATCTCTTCTTTTTCATTCCTTAAAATGGCTTTAGAATCTTTTTCAACATCCTGAGAATTTTGGCATATGCGAGAGTAATGTTTCTGTCTTCCTTCCCATATGTTTTTATGAGTAGTTATTTCTTTTTTTAACATTTCGTGAAGTTGTCTTGCTCTATCAATTGTATCTTCGATACAATTCTTAAATTTATCACTCTTAATATATTCAAATAATTTTTTAGCGCATTCACTAAGTTCTTTTTTATCTAATTTTAGTGAATAAAGATCAATTACCCATTTTCTCAATACTTCTGCAAGATAAATTGTTCCCCATGGATGTACAATTAAAATTCCATCTTTAGTCCAAAAACCAACCCTCTCCTTTTCTGAAGCGGTGGTAACAAGAACCCCATAAGTAGCATTTTGATTAACAACATCATTCTTTATTTGATGAACATAATTCTTTTGAAATTTTTGAGTTTTTTTACACTCATAAATAATAAACCCTATTTTTTCATTATTGTATTTAATATAATGGTAAATATCTCCTCCATGACCCTTATGTATAATCTCATCCTCAGGAAATTTAGCCTTTAATTCCTTAACTAATTCTTCTTCGAGATTTAATCCTTCTATTTGGGGGGTTGTACCTTTTTTTAGTTGCTCCTTTAATTCTTGAATTATCTTATTGGATTCCCCAATTCTTTTGTTTGCTCCCTCTAATTTTTCCATATTTCCTTTAAGCATTTTTGAAAGTTTATCTGTTCTCTTTTTTTCATGCTCTTTCCCCTTTTCCAATGCTTCTTTAGTTGCTTTAGTTAATTCTTTCTTAGCAAACTTATTTGCATCTTCCTGTGCTTTTTTAATAATTAATAACCTTTGAACTTCAAATTGCTTTTGAATTTTAGCCCTTTCTTCCAATAATTGCTTTTTATTATTTTTCTTCTCTTCACTTATCTTTCTTTCTAAGGTTAATTTCTCTTTATTTAGCTTATCTATTCCGATTTTAGCTATTTTCTTTGCCTCTTCTTGGGCCTTTTTAAGAATACCAGCTTTTTGATTATTGAATTGCACTTCAAATTGCTTCTTAATTTTATCTTTTTCTTTAACTAATTGTTTTCTTATCTTTTTTTGTTCCTCCGCCAAGTCTTTTTTAGCGTTTTCAGCAAGAACCAATTTTCCCTTAAGTTCCTTCTCCAATTTTTGTCTTTCTTCCCAATCCCCAATTATTTTGTGGTAAAGATTTTCAGAAATATTAGAATTACATAAGGGGCATTCAAATTTTTTCTTTTCATCCATCTTATCTCCTATCTCCCAACATTTTTAATTCTTCCCCCACACTTTTTACTAAAACATTTCCCCATTTTAAATTATAAATAAATGTTTTATGCATTGAGTTACACCAAACATTAAGACACCTCCAAGAATAGCAATCATCACAACAATCATCTTCGCAAAAGTTTCTCTACTCATTCCCCCTTCCTCCTACTCAATCCAACTCTAAAAGCTTTTTCCAACTCAATCATCTTCTTAATATCCTTATCAACATCTCCTTTCAAAACTCCACTATTCACTTTAGCATAACTTAACATATTCCAATCATCCCACAACCCCTTCTTCTTCAATAATTCAATAAACTTTTCTCTCTCCTCTCCCTCAGGCATCACTATCTTATCAAACTCTTTAACAGAACATTTCTTATTAGAACCATAAACAACATCAATCCCAAACTGCTTTGCATAAGCAATCAATTTTTCCTTAAACTCTTCATCTGCTTTTTTCAATTCAGAAAGCTTAGTCTTAACTTCTGAAAACTCATCCACTAACTTAACACCTTCATCTTCCTTAAATTTTTTTACCTCTTCAATCTTTTCAAGTTCTGCTTCGTGTTTGAAAGAAGGACATTCAGATTTAAATCCACAATAATTACAAAGAGCTGTTACCCTTCTTGGAAAGTTTGTTGCATTCTCCATTTCTTTAATTTTCGCACAAACATCTTCCTGTAATTTTTTCAATTGCTTATCTGTTCTTTCTGAAATAGCATCTTTATTAAAAGCCAACATGTGCCAGATTAACTTTACAGATTTAGCATCTTTGAATTTATCTTTAACCCAAATAGAATACAAAGCCAATTGCCTATCTGCATCTGCTTCTTCTTGATCTTTCATTCTAGAATTGGTCTTATAATCACAAACAAAATAATTCCCATCCTTGTCACAACCAAGTTTATCAATTCTAACATGCCATTGATTTCCATCTGACAAAGTCATCCTATCCATAGTTTCCAAACCCAATATAATCATATCTTCAAAAGGTTTCATTCTTTCATAATAATCAGAAATATATTTCTCTCCCATCTTCCGATAGTTATCTGCGTTCAAGTCTTCTGTATCTGCTTTAACAATTAGAATATCATCAGAATAATTCTTCGCCCACAAATCCCTATAAAATTTTATAATGCTCGCTTTAGCAATTCTCTTTTTGAATTTCTTCAACTTATACAAATGTTCAAGAGATTCATGAACCATGCTCCCCATAAATGCTTCAATTGTCGTGGCATGAATTTCTGGTTTTTTCTTATCAATGTATTGTAGTTTATACTTGTAAGGACAATTTTCATAAGTGCTTACACGCGAATGTGAGTATGTTGCCATGATTTATACAGAAATTCTTTCTTTTTACGCTTTTCTATTCCGCTTTAGAATTATCTTTCTTTGGTTTTGTAATCAAACCTTTCTTACTTCTCTTGTTTCCTCGTAATCTCCGGGTCATCCCCCTATGGACATGATCCTTCAATCTTTTCTTCATTGGCATAATCAATTAAAATTGTTATCGTTTATAAAATATCTCTTAATCAAACCAACTCAACTTCTCACAACGGGGCAACTTCTTAATAGCGTATTCACATTTACAAGCATCAGACTTATCCTCGCACAATTTCACTCTAAGCAACTGCTTAAAACCTTTTTTATGCACATACTTGCTTCCTCGTCCTTCTGCGTGCGCTTTCATCCGAGCGTCAACATCAACTGTCACGCCAGTATAAAACGAACCATCCCCACATTCAAGAATATAAACATACCATTGCTTCTTCATTATATCATAATGCTCCCTGTCTGCCAATCTTTCAAAATCTCTCTCGCAACACTATCCGAATTAACCTCTCCACCTTTCTTCAAAAGATTCTTTTTCTTTCCCATTATTTCCATCAATTCCTCTGCATCTTCAAACTTAATTTTGTAAAACATTTCCAAATCTTTTTTATTAGTCTTCACAATTTCATTAAGTGTAATTTCTGGATGCTTAACCTGATTGTATGACACACCCCCAACCTTTACCTGCTGTGCTATCTTTTCATTATTTATCATAGAATACTTGTCTGTAGGAATAACTCCCGGAGAATCCAACAAATGTATATCTTCGCTCAACCTTAATTTTTGAATGCCTTTTGTAAAACCCGCTTCTGAAGCTGTTCTCGCAGAAGATTTTCCCGTCAAAAGATTAATCACAGAACTTTTCCCAGTATTCGGATATCCAATAACTCCCACTTGAACTCGACGAAATTCACTAGTCTGCTTAATTTTCGTCGCTTCCATTTTAATTTTATTCCTCAAATCTCCAATTCCTTTCCGACTTTTACAAGACACATAAATCTGCGAATCAAACACCCGCGCATGCTTCCTTGTAAGATCTGCTTTGTTCAAAACATGAATAATTTTCTTACCTTGCACAGTAATCAATCTTTCAATTTCTTTATTCTGCATTTCTTTCGGAAACCGCGCATCAAGAATTTCCAACACAATATCCGACGCATCAATCACTTTCTCCAACAACAAAGGATATTTGCCCCGCTGTTTCTTAAGGTTTTTTAGCTTCTTCGCCGAACGCATTTGCCTTTTCGTTACCATAAAATTTTAAAGAATTTAGAGTTTATTAAATAAACTAGATAATATAATCGGGCAAATTAATCCTAAGAATAATTTATTAAGCCCACAATTTTCTCTCTTTTTTGAGATTATTAATCTGAAATAAATATGATTATAACCCTAGGAACGATAATGAATTTACTTTACTTTAATTTATAAGATTTAGCCTTTCTGATTCTTCTATTGACCTTAGAAGGATTTGCATTTTGTTTTTGTAAATATTCTACAGCTTTTTCTAAAGTTAATCTAGGCCCTTGAAATCTAAGTTCATCTAAACTATTAAAAGCATATTTTACCCTAAGAAAAGGTTTTGCATCTTTTTCTTCAGCAGAAGTGAAAAGGTATAATCCCCTTATCCCCCATTGTCCTTTAGGCAGTAAATTTTCCCTATAAAGTTGGGGAATTTTTTTATTGAGAGACAATCTAATTTCAAGAGCTTCTTTTAAAATGTTAGTGTATGTTTCTTTGTCTGTTTCCATTTTATTCTACAAAATCGCCTTATTTTTAAAGATGATGGTCATGAACTTCTATTAAAAAATAATATGAATCGGGCAAATTAATCCTAAGAATAATTTATTAAGCCCACAATTTTCTCTTTTTTGAGATTATTAATTACAGTTATCAAGTAATAATTATAACCCTAGGAGATTCTTCAAATCCTCAAAAAGATGACCTGAAGCGTCTCCTGGGGAAAAAGAGGTGATAGAATATTGAACATATTCTTATATTTAAATGTTTCTATTTTGTTACCCTTAAAAAATGACAGGCAGTAATCCTTTAGAGTAGTAAATCTATTAGGCACTACTTGAATTTAATGTAGGTACTACTTACTAAAAAGGTAGGCACTACCCTTAAAATAATTAGGTACTACAAACAATTATAAAACCTTGACGAGTATAAAATAAGTAACAAATGGAAAAAGAGGAGAAGAAATTGATAAAACAAGAACAAATTCATGACTTGCTTTTCAATAGAGAACTAGGGTGGCAAGAAATTATTTACGATTTAATTAACACAGAACAATTAGACGCGTGGGATATCAACATTGTGCTCTTAGCAGACAAATACCTCGAGCGCGTTAGTATGGTTGAAGAGGCGGATTTTTTCATTTCCAGCAAAGTCTTACTAGCAGCTTCTTTACTTTTAAGAATTAAATCAGAGATTTTACTAAATCGAGACATAAAGAATATTGACGAAATTTTATTTGGAAAAAAAGACGAACAAAAAAGGATTTTAGAACGGATTGAACTTGATGAGGATATTCCAGAACTTGTTCCACGAAGCCCGCTTCCAAGATTTAAGAGAGTAACCTTGCAGGAATTAATGGAATCCTTAAACAAAGCTATCACAACAGAAAACAGAAGAATAAAAAAAGAAATTATCACCCAGAACGCTATAAGAAAAAGTTCCTTCTTTTTACCAAAAAAGAAATTCAATATTAAGAATAAAATAAGAGATATCTATGACAATCTTTTCAGTCAATTAAAAGACGAAAACAAAAAGAAAAAGATTTCATTTACAGAACTAATTGGCGAGAGCAAAGAGGAAAGAATCATTTCATTACTTCCTTTATTACATTTAGAATGTCAAAAGAAGATTTGGCTCGAACAAGAAGCACATTTTGAGGAGATTCATATTTGGTTAAAAAAAGTTTTTCTAAAACACAATCCAGACCCATTTGCAGAATTAAGAGAAGAACTTGAAGAAGAAATTGAAAAGTTGGATGACGAACAAGGAGAGCGATTGAAAAAGATTAATAAAGAATTTAGTAATCCTTTAGGAGAATGAAAGTCGCATCACTTTTTTCAGGAGGGAAAGATTCGTGTTACTCTGCGTTTTTAGCAAAGCAATCTGGACATGAATTAGTTTGTCTTATCTCTGTGTTTTCTAAAAATAAAGAAAGTTACATGTTTCACACGCCGAATATTAAATTAGTAAAAAAACAGGCGAAAGTTATGGATGTGCCAATTATTATTCAGAAAACAAAAGGAGAAAAAGAAAAAGAGCTTGATGATTTGGAGATTGTTATTGAACAAGCAAAGGAAGAATATGCGATTGAAGGCGTTGTTACAGGCGCGCTTTATTCAGAGTATCAAACTTCGAGAATAAAAAAAATCTGCGATAAGTTTGAGTTAGAATGCATTAATCCGCTTTGGCATAAGAATGAAATTGAATATTTATGGGAGTTGGTAAATGCTAAATTCAAGGTGATTGTTACAGGAATCGCTGCGCATCCCTTGGATAAGTCCTGGCTTGGTAGAGAAATTAACGAGAAGTTTATAGAAGAAGCTAAGGAATTAGAAAAGAAATACGAAGTTCATCCTGCTGGCGAAGGTGGGGAGTTTGAAACATTTGTGCTGAACTGTCCGTTATTCAAAAAAGAATTGAAAGTTAGAGGCTTCAAAGATGTCGGAGAAAAGAATAGTTGGCAAAGGAGATTGAGGATTTAAAGGGGAGGTTTAACTTATTTTTTCCGCCCAATAAAATATCATAATTTTTTTCTATTTCCTCATTTAATTCTTTTATACAGGTCTTTTTTTTCTAAGCAGTTTTCTAAAATTTAAAAATAAAAAGATTGTTACTATAACGAGTAAAATTCTAGTTAAAAAATCATTTATGTTAAATCAAACTAAATATATTAATGAAAATAAAGCTAAAAATGCTGTACCCAGCCAAGTCATTTGCCAAAGGATATTCGTAAGCTTATGCTTTAATTCATCGATTCTATCTCTGTGCCATTGTGTTTTCATTCTTCAATATCTAAAATTTTAATATATTCTGGAAAATAATGAATCTTATTCACACTTCTAACAAGAATTTCCGCCTTTCCTTCAGAAGGAATCTCCTCTACTTGTACATCTATTTTCTCATCTTCTTCTGAAAACTTGTTTTTGAAAACTTCTTTCTCCCAAATCAAAGATAGCTCATCAAAAATAATAACTTTATTCTTAAGAATCTTAGTTGGAACAGGAATCAGTTTATGAGAAAAATCAAATTTCATTCCTTCACTAGTAAATTCTATGTGATTTAACATCTTACTATTAAAAATATTTGATTGCAATTCTACTGGAATTAGAATATTTTGTTTAAAATGTTTCAAATATTTTCTAAGATTCTCAGGATTAAAATCTCTCTTCTTTATCTTTATTTTCTCTATCCTTACATCTTCAATTAATGTTTTAATAAAAAAATCTCTTTCCCCCAATGAGACAGCCCTACCTAATCCTGGAAGCCGTGGTGTATAATTTTGAAAAACAAACATATCTTCTTCAAATAAAAACTTCATTCCGATTTGAGTAAAATTCCCATCTGTTTTATTTGTTAGTCTTACATTAGTGACTTTATCTAGAAACAAACTTTGATTATATTCTTTAATAGTTGCTTCATTAAATTCTTTTAACTTTTTCTTATCATATTTTACCATTCTAAAAATCATCTCCTACTCTTATACTCTTTATACTAGTACCAGACCTTTTTTTAATTATTTCTACCATATGGTCATCTTCTCCAACTTTATTAAACTCTTTTCTAGCCTCTTTTTGCTTAATTACAATTTTAAGCTTATCCAACTCCACTGATTCAATTTTATCATAAAAGAGAATAAGAATCAAAACTCCCAAAAGGAGAGCAGTTAAAGCATAAAAATTTGGTGATGAATTCAAATAAAACTTAATAAGATAAACTACTCCTCCACAAATAAATACTAAAAAGATTACAATTATGAATAGGACCTCTGTCCCCCTATTTCTCATAAAAAAATAAAATTCTCCAAACTTTTTAAGAATTATTATAGTCTACTTTCATTCCCGCTCGCCATATCCTTCACCTTGAACTTTCCACTAGTAACTTCTTCCTTACCAACAAAAATTACTTCGCCAATCTTTTTTGCATTTGCATATTCTAATGCCTTTGACGGCTTGCCGTAATAAATCATAACCTTTTTGCCCTGTTCTCTGAGCTTTTCTGCTAACTTTATTGCTTCCTTGTCCTGCCCAATACTAATAACAAGCATATCATCTTTCTCGTCTGAAATCTTCGCCAACTTTTCAATCCTGTCAATCCCAAAAGAAATTCCAACAGATTGCATATTATTAATTTGATATGCCCCCCCAGCACAAATAGTTTCTTTCATCGCTGAACTTTTTATCTCAAAAACATTTCCATTATAATAACTCAAACCGCGAACCAGATTCGGAACAAACACAATCTTCACGCCATAAAACCCACAATATTTTCTCAACTCCTCAACATCTGCATAAGCATTATATTTCTTAAAATACGTCGCGGGCTTTTTCAGCAAAGTTAAAATCTTTTCTGCCCCAAATTTTTTCAAACTCGCCCGAATCTCTTTCTCTGGTTGTTTATCCAATTTATCAATCTCTCTCAAAACTTGCTCTTTATACTTCTTGTCAATCTTCTGCTCGTCCAAAATTTCATTTAATAATTTCCTATTCCCCACAAGAATTTTCACAGGAATTCCCAATCTTTGAAAAATCTTACTTGTAATCACAAGTATTTCTGCCTCATCTTTTATTGTAGAACCAACAACATCAACATCGCATTGTGTAAACTGCCTGTATCTATTAGAAGTCACAGGCTCGTCCCGAAAAACCTCGCCAATTTGATATCTCCTATACGGCAACTTTTTATTCTGCGCCAATCGCTTCAATTGAAAAGTGAACTCATATCTCAACGCAAGTTTTCTTTTGCCCTTATCTTTTAACTTAAAAATATCAGACACTGCCTCGTCCTTCTCATTCTCACCCTTCACAAAACTCTCATACTCAACCATCGGCGCCTCAACAGGATTAAATCCATAACTCTCAAAAGTCTCAGCTAATACATTTTTAATATTCGCCCGTCTACGAGCTTCTTCTTCAGAATAATCCTTAAACCCTTTAACTAAATCTGTTTTCATTTTTTGTTTTCCTGATCTTTAATTGAATTAATCGCCATAATAATTGCACCAAAAGCTAAGATTATAAACCCAGGAAAAATTAATTCAAGAGGTTTTTTTGCTAAAAGAGATAACCCTGTTACAATTAATCCTATCCCCACAGCTATTAGATAGATTTCCCAAAATTTAAATATTATCTTTTTCGATTTCAGCAAAGATTCTTTTATTTTTGATTTATTTTCTGTTTTCATTCTCTTTTCTCCAAAAGGGTGAAAGGAGAGAATTGAACTCTCGTTTTGCGGACCACAACCACACGTTCTACCATTAAACTACATCCACCATTATTTAATTCAGTCAAATATGGTATAAAAAACTTATTAGAAACACAAGCACAGCTAAAAAAATCAACAATTCTATTGGTGATGGGGATAACTCCCAATTTTATCAGCTATCATAAAAATAACGAGAGAAAAGACTTTTTAAACTTAATCTTTGTTATGTATAAATGATAAAATATTTACTAAAAAAGAAAGACGAAAGAGAATTCACGCCAGTAAAAGACTACTCAAAAGGATGCTGGGTGAGAGTAATAAATCCCACAGATGAAGAAATAAACTTTTTGACTAAAGAATTTAATCTATCTAAAGATAATTTAATCGACGGTTTGGACATACATGAAAATCCGAGATTTGAGATAGAAGACAAAAAGGTGTATATTTATTTAAACGCTCCAACAGAAAACATAGCATCAGAATATGATTCCTCTTTCTTGGTTATTTACTCAGCCGACCTCTTTGTAACAGTTTCCAAATATCCTTTAGAAATAATCGAAAAACTTTCACAAACTAAAAATCCTACAGAAAAGATTTCTTTTTCAAGAATCCTATTAAAATTACTATTCCTCTCATCCAGAATGTTTGAACTTTCTGTAAGAAAAACTCTTCGAAATACAAAAAAAAATAAAAAAGACCTGAACAAATTAACAGACAGAGACATTGTGGGTTTAATTAGAGAAGAAGACAAACTAAATCAATATATTTCTTCATTCGGAGCAATGATTCAAACATATCGCCGAGTTTTGCGGGACAAAACAATTAAACTTTTCAAAAAAGATGAGGATATTTTAGAAGATTTAATTATTGATTTAAATGAAACATTAACTCTTTGTGGAAACACACTAAAATCAATTTCAAATATGAGAGAATACTTCTCAACAAAACTCTCTAACGACTTGAATAAAAAAGTTACAATTCTTACTCTTTTCACAATCTTTCTCACGATTCCAACATTAATTGCAGGTGTTTATGGAATGAATATAATTTTACCTTCACAAACTTCGCCAAATATTTTAGTTATACTCGGCTTAACAGTTGTTGGCTTGTGGGCATTAATGTTTGTAATATTAAAGCGTTCTAAAGTAATTTAATCAATCCAAATGAAAACAAAATACGAACTTTTGGCACCTGCAGGCAATTTCCCCATGCTCGTAGCAGGAATAAACGCAGGGGCAAATGCAGTTTATTTCGGATTAAAAGAATTTTCAATGAGGGCAAATGCAAAGAATTTTACAATAGAAGATTTAAACAAAATAGAAAAAATCTGTAAACCCAAAAATGTCAAAAGATACTTAACATTAAATACAATAATTTATAGTCAAGAAATAAAAAAATTAGAAAGTTTAATTAAAAAAATTAAAGATAAAGTTGATGCGATAATTTGCTGGGATTTAGCAGTTATTCAATTATGCAAAAAATACAAAATCCCTTTTTTCATATCCACACAAGCATCTGTATCAAACACTGAATCCGCAAAATTTTATAAAAAATTAGGAGCAAAAAGAATCGTTCTTGCACGAGAATTAAATTTAAAACAAATTAAAGAAATTTCTAAGGTAATTGATATAGAATGTTTTGCCCATGGAGCAATGTGCGTCGCAGTTTCTGGAAGGTGCTTTACTTCTCAATTCTTATTTAACAAATCTGCAAATAGAGGAGAATGTTTACAACCCTGCAGACGGGAATATACTGTTAAAGATGATGAAGGAAATCAATTGAACGTACAAAATAATAAAATTTTCTCGGCTAAAGATTTATGCACTCTCCCTTTCATAGAAAAAATGAAAAAAGCAGGAATTAAAGCTTTCAAAATAGAAGGGAGAAATCGAGATGCGCGTTATGTAGATACTGTTGTAAGAGTTTACAAAAAAGCATTAGAGAAAAAACTTTCCAAATCAGAAATAAAAGAAGAAATAGAAGAATTGCAGAAAGTATACAACAGAAAATTCTCTTCTGGTTTTTATATTAAACTTCCAACTTCAGATGATTTTACAAACACAGAAAACAGCGAAGCCACAGAAAAAAAACACTTCGTCGGAAAAGTCACACATTATTTTTCAAAACTTAATGTAGCATCAGTCAAACTTGTCTCCCCATTAAAAGTTGGAGATAAAATAATTGTTGTGGGAAAAACAACTGGAATAGAAAAATCCCAAATTAAAAGTATTGAAATGAAAAATAAATCTATTCAAAAAGCAAAGAAAGGTGATGAAATAGGAATCAAATTACCCCAAGTAAGAAAGAATGATGAAATATATATAATTAAAAATTAAAATTCTTTAATTGTTGTTGCACAAAGTTGTTCACTGCCTGATGCATCTGTAAAGTAAGGAGTAACTTCTAATGAGTCTGGTGCTGTAACAGTACTATCCAAACTTGTTATTCTTTTTCCTACTAATTTTTCTACATCTCCTGCTTGATCAATAACAGATGAACTTTCTATGTTTACAGAATCTCTAAAGACAAGTTTTACTCCTGCAAGTGCGTCAGTTTCAGAGCCAGTTCTTGTTAAAGTAATATTACATGCAGTAGGAACATTACAATTTACTACTGTTGCACTTACATCAACATTTAAACATTTAGCACTCAATTCCACTCCCTCTGCTCCGCTGGTAACCAAATTTCTTACAACTGCCCAAACAATTCCAACTGCTACTAAAACCACAAGAACAACTAGAAGAGTGGTTATGATTGCAGACAACCCTTTTTTGTTTTGTATCATATAGCCTCTTTTCATATTTAACTAATTCTACAAATCGAATGTTCTTTAAAAATGTTTCTTTACTTAAAACTATTTAATAGAATAAAATATTCTTTTTTATCGAGGGTTTTATCACTTTCAGATAATCCCACTCTCTCTGCAAATTTCCAAAACATTTCTGGTTTGTATCCTTGTTTTTTTAACGAAGCTAAAGTAGGCAATCTTTCATCATCCCAACCCTTAAATTTTCTAGATTCAATTGCCTCTCGCATTTTTGTTGTGGACAATTCTAAATCTTTAAATTTAATACGTCCTAAAAAAGCCGTCCAAGGAAATTGCTTCTCTAATCCCAATGCTTTGTAAATTTTTCTTTGTCTTTCTGCATTATCCCTGTGATCTTTTGCTCGAATAACATGTGTCATTTTCATTTCAATGTCGTCTGTAGTAACTGCTAGATTCATTAACGGCCAAACTCTATATTTCTTTTTTTGCCGTGCATGATTTGCCAAATTAATTCTCGCTAAAGGAAAATCTCTCATCGCTGGATTTTTGTCTGTCATATCTGATTTAAATCTCAAAACAGCTTCTCCCTCTCCAAATCCTTTTTTGTTGCGCTTAGTAGAAATTTTCTTTGAAAATTTATCAGGGCCTGCTTGCAGGTTCTCGTGCCCTTTTTGGGTATACGCCTGTGATGCTAACATTTTTTCCCACCTTTCTAAATTTTCTTTAACACTTAAATCTCTACAAGGACAATTCTTCTTTTCAGCAACGAATTTACGAAAATCATCTCCTGAACAAGTACAAACATAAGCAGCCGCTTTCTTGATTAATTTTTCTGCATACGCATAATACAATTTCATCCTATCTGATTGGATTACAATTTTCGCCTTATTGTCAAAAAGCCACTTGCTTTCATTAGTAATCATCTTATAAGATTGAGGATAAATATTTTCTGGATTTGTATCTTCAATTCTTACGTAAAATTTCCCTCCATATTTTTGAGCAAGTAAAAAAGAAATGCACCCTGTCGCAGCATGTCCTATATGCAACGGACCCGAAGCGCTCGGAGCAAACCTCATAACAACTTTTCCTTTTTTCGCATTAGGCAAGTCAGGCAAACCTTCTCGAACCTTTCTCTCACTAACCACAGATTTATTTTTCTCAAATTCTTTTTTCTGTTTATCTAAAGATAATTTATTCACTTCACTAACAATCTTAGAAATTTCCTTAGCATATTTTTTAACATCCTCTTTTTTCAATCCCTCATTGAATAAAGCAGAAATAACTGCGCCAGGATTTGCTTTTCCGTTATAAGCAATTGCATTCTTCAATGCATATGCTTTTGCAGTTTTTCCTAAGTCTTTCATATATTACATAAATAAAAAGGATTAATAAAAGTTGTGTGCAAAACATAATTTTTTAAAGGGAAAATAGGTGAAATTTATATGAAACACTATTTTGAAATAAATGGATTAGAATATTCTTGTAGTTTAATCCCTCTTCCTTCAAAAGAAAGAAAACCAATTAAAGTCCGTCTTTTAGCTCCCCTATTTTCTCGTATGGACATCGATTATTATAACAAAACAAAAGGAAGATTAGAATATGTTGCAGGAAATTCGTTAGAAAGTAAAGAAGGAAAATTCGTAAAAAGGACCATACATAGTCATGGATGGGGATTTACCATACCAAAATTAACTTTAGAAGAAAAACCAAGGAAAAGAGTATTCATAACACAAGAATATTCAATTTTCAACAGTGTTAAAAAAAGCATAATTACAAAACAAAAAATCTTCCCAGGAATCTGGAAAAGAATTCCTTCTGAATTACTAAACACGCATCCCTGATTTTCTTTCTAAAACTTCAATTCTTTGTTGCAAGTGATAAATTTGATTAGACAAATCTTCAATCTTGCTTGTCATATCTATTAATCTTTTTGCTAATCTCTTTTTCTTTTCATCTGTGCCATAATTTTCAGAACCAATTTCTTGTGTGTTTGGAGCAGTTTGAGCAGCAGAAGCCATTCCTGCAAAAAAATCCAACCCAGAAGTCCCTGAATTCGTATTAGTCGCTTGAGGTGTTAAATCTATTGTAGAATCAGTTCCTTTATCTAACTGCTTTCTATATTTTTCAGTTAAATCAAGCACCCTATCTTTTTTCCTTGAACCAAATAAACCCATAATTAATAGATGTGCTTACTATTTTTAAATTTAGTTGTATTAGAAACATTTTTTAAACTCCCTGTCTTTAAAATCTCATGGCAGATGTAAAACCTATCTCAAAAATAATAGAGGAGGTTAGTCCTTATTATAAAAAAAGAGCTGAAAGGAAAGACAAGGGAATTATTCGTTCTATTCCAGAAGCAGAACACAAAATTGTTTATGATTCAAATTCAGAAACTCTAGAACCAGTTTATTTTTTCATTCTTGATTTAATGAATGACTTGGGTTTGGCCCCAGAAAAACTTATTGATAATTTTACTTCAACTCCTGGTTCAGGACATTTTGCAGAACTTGGACAAAGAGCGACAATCATGCAACAACAAGCAACAAAAATTTTAGGAGACACCAATGTTGTTTTGCGAAGTGTGTTAAATATTATTTATGATCTAAAAGAATTTAGAATAAGATTAGAACATTACAAAGGATTAAAATCTTCAAAACCAGAAGAAAAAAATTCATCTCTTTTAGCATTAAAACAAATTTGGATGGACAAGGTAGACATAGTCAAAGGGAATTCTAGTATCAAAGCTATGGCATTGGGGCAATCAGGATTTCAAACTTTAATTGATGCTTTTCTGGCAGCACAAGACATTAAAAGTGCTAATAAAATTGACCTAAACGATAGAGTAAAACGAATTCTTATCCCAAGAATTCAAGAATTTAATGCATGGGTAGAACAATCAGAAAAAGAGTTAAGCAAGAGATATGAACTTGAAAAAAATTATTTGAAAAGCCAAGTTAACAGTTTGAAACTTTATTCAAGATGGGCAAAACCCTATTTGTTAGCAGCACAACAACTTGAATCTCAACAATCCGGAAGAGAACCAGCATTAGTAAAAACATTTAACACCATCTTGCTTGGATTAACCTTGCTTGGTAAAAGAAAATTAGATGTAAAAGAAGAAGCTAACCAAGGAAATCTCCCAAAAGAACTTATAAAACATAAACCAAAAAGAAATTATTACAGTTGTATTTTAGTTGATTTTAATTTTAGAGGAATTCCCCAGAGAGTAAGCCAACAACCCCATTATGTTTTTGGAGGACGAGCAGAAATCACATTTAAAGCTTATGTTCTAAACGACGACGAATTAGAAAAATTTGAAGAAGAATTAAAAAAATCAGATGTTAATGATGTTTTAACATTAATTGAAGGAACCACTACAGAAAGTTTAGGCCAATTACAAGAAGAAATTAATTTTTTCTTGGATGAAAAAGAAGACGAAGAGAAAAAAGTAAAATCAAAAGATGAATCAAACCCTTTCTTCGCTTTAATCGGAAAGTATGATAAAAAAGAAGGGAAAAAAGAAGAGAAGAAACCAACAGCAGTTAAACCAGATGATTTTATTGAATCTGAACACCTTCGGCCTTTTTCAGCAGCAAATGCGAAAGAAACCATTTTTACACTTTTTGACGTCTATAAAAAAGCACATGGGATGCCAAGTTATACTTAATAATGTCTAAACCACAAAAAAAGAATAACTCCAAGAAAAATAAAAAAATAAAAGTTATCCCAAAAGGGAAAAAAGAAATTGAAGAAATTTCTTTAGAAAAAAAAGTTGAAGAAGAAAAAGAAGTAATTGAAATAGGAGAATTCCAAGAATTTTTTCGTTCATCAAAAATTTCAGCACCAGTTTTAAATCAAGTAGGAGAAGTAATACAAGAACCCCTTGAAATTAATCTTTCTTCAGTCCCAATCAATATAGATACAACTTCTAAACAAGGAATAGATTACGCTACGTCGGATAAATCAAAATATTCTAATAATAATCCTCTTAATGAAGATGACAAAAGAAAATATGAAGGGGATAACATCAAATATGAAATTGAAACCAATCCCAAAGATTTTGCACAAAAACAATTTCAAAGGCCTCAAAACAATTTTGTAACTTCTCCTCTTCAAGCTAAAGAAAAAGAAGACATAAAATTTCTCGGAAAAAGAAGAGAAGATGTTGGAATAGACGCAGAAGCATACAAAGATTCGCGATTTAGTTAAATTAATAAATAAGATTTAATTTTATAAGATATGGGAAAAGGTGATTATAATATTAGTGAAATCTATCAGGGGGGTTATTCATCTCTTAAACCAACATATGGAGATGTATTTACTGGGTATCGGGTAGCTGCTGGAAGTCTTGGTTTAACAACAGACCCGCGACAAGCAAATGTTTTACAAGAGGTTTCTTCAAAACTTTCAACAGGGGTAAAGCAAATAGAAATTGCAGCAGTAAGTCCAGAAATCTTTGATTCAATGCCCAAACAGCAACTAAAAGAAATAAATCGATTGAGCAAATTAACTGGGATTGATATCTCGATTCATGCACCAGTAATTGATTCTACAGGAATTACCCAACAAGGATTTAGCGAATCAAATCGAGAATTGTCAGAAAGGAAAGTTGCTGACGCTTTAATAAGAAGTCATGAATTAAATCCAGATGGAAATGTAAATGTTACAGTTCATTCTTCAGAAGGACTTCCTGGAACAGAATGGAAAACCCTTGGAAAAGAAGGAGAAGCAAGAACCGCAAAGAAGATGGTTGCAATAAATAAAGATTCAGGACAAATGACTGCTTTAGAAGAGGAAAAAAGGTTTTCTCCTGGGCGGGGAGGAGAAGAACCCTTAATCAGAGAAGAGCTCCATACGCCTGAACAAAATTTAGAATTAACTAATGCAAGCGACTGGGATAACAAAATTACTCAATTATTTTTCAATAAAGAAAGGGCAGATGAAATTTTACAAGAAAATCAAGTTCAAATCCAAACTTTATTTGAGGAGACTGGAGGGAAATTAGACCCCAATAAACTTAATCCTTCTCAAGAAAATGCTTGGTTAAAATTTCAAGATGCTCAAAATTATCTGCAAGAGATTCATAAAAGTGCAAATGCCCTTTTTAGTAAAGCTTATGAATTTGGAACGACCGAACAAAAAGAAAAATTAAAAGAAATTTCAAAAAAATATGGGAATGAGTTGGGAGAGACCCCCACAGTTTTAAGAGAATCAAAAGCAATGCATAATTTATTATTAAATCTACAAAATCCAGAAATTACGCCAACAATGTTTGTTCCACTAGAAGAATTTGCAACAGAACAATCTGCAAAAACTTTTGGAAACGCTGCTTTTAACGCATATAAAAAATTCAATGACCATGCTCCAATTCTTTGTATTGAAAATCCTCCTGTAGGAATGGGATTAAGCACTGGAGAAGATTTAAAGAATTTAATTGAAGCTTCAAGAAAACAATTTGTTGAAAATGCTATCAAAGAAAAAGGAATGAAAGAAAAAGAAGCGAATAAATTAGCAGAGAAATTTATTGGCGCGACATGGGATGTGGGGCATATTAACATGTTAAGAAAACAGGGTTTTGAATCAAAAGATATTGTAGCAGAAACAGGAAAAATCGCGCCCCTTGTTAAGCATGTTCATCTTTCAGATAATTTTGGATTTGAACATACAGAATTACCAATGGGTATGGGGAATGTTCCCTTAAAAGAAATTCTAAATAAATTAGGTAAAGAAGGTTTTGATGCAAAAAAGATTATTGAGGCTGGGAATTGGTGGCAACATTTCAAAACGCCCCCCGTTAAAGAAACAATGGAAGCGCTTGGCTCACCAATTTACTCTATGGAAATGGCTCCATATTGGAATCAATCTATGGGATTACAACAAGGATATTCTGGAGGACTCGATGGAGCATGGTTACCTCAAGTAAATTATGAAACATTTGGGGGGGGTTTTTCTCAATTGCCCACTGAACTTGGAGGACAACGTCCTGGAGCACAGGGAAGTAGGATGGGCGGAAGACCAATGGAATAATTTCACATAAAAACATTTTAAAACTAATCAAACCTAATAACATAAAAGATGGTGAAGAAAAAAACTAAATCTACAAAGAAAACTACAAAAAAGAAAGTTGCCTTACCAAAAAACGTTCCAACATTACAAATAAAATTAGAATCAGATATTGCAATGGATTTCGCAACAAAAGTTTACAAAAAGTTTAATAAAATAATTAAATCTGTTGTTCTCTTCGGTTCATCAATAAAACAAACAGCTACCTCTGGTTCTGATATCGACATTATAATAATTTTAGATAATGTTTCAATAAAATGGGACCAAGAATTAATTGCGTGGTATAGAACAGAGTTAGATAATATTTTAAGAAAAAATCCTTACCAAAAAGAATTACATATTAATACAATAAAATTAAGCACATGGTGGGAAGATTTAATGGAAGGGAATCCAGTTGTGGTGAACATTTTACGATATGGTGAATCAATGATTGACCTTGCAGGATTTTTTGAACCATTAAAATATTTATTATTAAGCGGAAAAATAAAATCAACTCCAGAAGCAATTTATAGTTGCTTGCAAAGAGCACCCCAACATTTTTTGAGGAGTAGAACTGCGGAGTTAAATGCGATTGAAGGATTATACTGGGCAATGGTTGATTCTTCTCACGCTGCTTTAATCGCTGCGAATGTTCCACCAGCATCTCCAGAACATATTTCAGTTGATTTAAGAGAAACATTTGTTAGTGCAGGAAAATTAAACATGAAGTATGTTTTATGGTATAGGGATTTATTGGTCCTCCACAAAAAAATTACACACGGAGAAATTAATGATTTAAAGGGCGTAGAAATTGACCAATGGCAAAAAAGAACAGAAGATTTTATGAAAGTAATGGCTAATTTAGTTAATGATTACGTTAATTAAGCAGATTGTTCTTCTTTTTGATATATTCCCTGCATAGCATTTGATAAGTATGTATCCTCAACTTTTGCAGAATAATTCCTTGTTCTAATATGTTCAATACTATTAATCATAAATATTACTGGGTTAAGTTTTTCCAATACTTTCTTTGCTTCTTCTACTTTTTCTTTTGAAGATACTCCTAACTTTTCTCCTTTAATAGTGTGTTCTGCTATCGCAAGTTTCTTCATAATCTCTCCATAAGTTATATTTCCCTGTTGAGCAAATTCTTTTGTTGCTTCTTCAGAATAATCTCCTAAATATTTCTTTAAATCTGATGAGTAAATATTACTAAACTCTTGTATCTTTAATCCTTCCTTTATTTCTTGATATTCTTCAGAAACATTCTTTATAGCTAACCCCACAATCTTTGGATCTCTAAGCGTTTTAGCCAATCCACTTGAATAATTATCTAAACTTAATTTTTTATATACCCCTTCTAATGCTTCTCTTGCTAAGGGTTCTCCTTCTTTTCCTTGTTGCATAAAAGAACTTGCAGATAAAATTCCTTCTAAATTCGTAAATCTTTTCTCTGTTTCTAAATTATCTGTTGCCATTTTCTTAATATTTCAATCCATCTAAACTATATAAATCTTTCTATCTGTTACCACTACAGAATTAAACTTATTTGACTTTAATTTCTTCGTATAAAATCTTTGTTTTACAAGGAAGTTTAGATCTTATCTGTTTATACAAATGTCTTACAAAAGAAGTCGCTTTCACATTACTTACAGCAACCATAAAAAGCAGGCCATTCCTTGGTAATATAGCTGATTTTCCTGAAGTTTTTCCAAAGGATAATTGCATTCCTGTTTGCATTCTATCTGCACCTGCACCAGTTAGCATTTTATTTTCTCTTTGAATATGATGAGGAAAAGGAAAAATCTTAAAGAAATATTGCCCATTAAATTCCTTATCAACTTTTTTATTAATATATTGCCTACATGCTTCAAGTGCATTCTGCCTTACTTGAACATTCTCGATAGTTACAAGAGTCAAAACATGAAGTAACTTTCCAGAATTATAAAGTGTCGGATTACCCATCTCAAACTTAACGATTTTCTGATGCGGAACTGCTTTTACATATGACTTTCCTTTTCTCTTGCTAACTCGCGTATTAGGAACAACTATTTTCTTAGAATATGCCGATGCTTTTCTTAATGGTGCCATTTTATTTTCTTGCCTCTTTATATGATTTCAAATAATCTACCATTAAGGAAAAAGCATAATTCGGAAATTCCGAAAACCCACTAACCGCTCTTGTAGGAATTTGTGTCTCTCCAATATAAAATCCATTATTCCTACCCTCTAATTTGCTAAATTTTAAATGCCCCTCTATAGCTGGGTTATCTGAAAGTTCGCCTTTAGAAGTTATACAAAGTACATCCACATGTGTCCCAAGCATTGTTCTTAATTTTCCGCTGACTTCTGCTCTCTTATCTGATTGTCGAGTCATTTTATATTCACCTCTGTAGATACAGCTTGTCCAGGCAAACCTTTTTCAAAAATAGCTCGGATAACTCCCCCGTTTCCATGAGCAGATGAAACCTTTCCAGAAATAATTTTTCCTGCAGGAGATTTCCATTCAACTTCTTTTCCTACAAATTTCTTAGCTTCGTCTCTGCTTGACACACCTTCTATTCGTATAAGAAAATGCCTTTTATGAATAACATGCCTTCCTCGTCTGAATTGAACGACTTTTCCTTTTATCATAATAAGTATCAAGAAATTTAGTTTTTAAAGTTTCTTATCTCTCCATTACAACTATACTCCTGCCGATAAAGGAACTTTCCCTAAATTCATCAATTGGAAAATTCTCCAAAATTTTTAATCCAGTCTCAGAACTTATTTTATCAAAATTACAAGAGATTTTTTTCTTACCCAAGATAATCAAAGGTGCTGTAAAAACTATTCGCCCATTAACTCTTCCATGCAAATTTTTTATCACTCGAACAATCAATTTTTCAAACGAATTAGTCACTTCTTTCGCTTTTTCTGAAGAAGGAACTTTTTTTTGCAGAACTCCCAAATCTGGTTCTGTCGCAAGACCTTCGACTTTCCTTAGCTCTACTTTAGTAGAATCATTATTCAACAATTGATAATTGTGCTCTTTAAAATCAAACCACTCAAGATTCTGTTTAGCTCCATCAATAGCATTCTTATCCATATCCACTCCAATTACTTTAATCTTCTGAAGTAGTGCTTCTTGTAAAACAACCCCTATCCCACAAAACGGATCAAGCAAAGTTTCATTTTCTCTTACTTGGGAAAGGTTTATCAAAATCTTTGCGAGTCGAGGAGAAATAGAAAGTTCACTTCTTCTAACAGGTTTTTCCATATCCCTTTTTTTAAGTTCATTATAATCTACACTTTCGATAATCTTACCAAAACAATCTCCAATCATAAAAAACTGTTCATTAATTGTATTAGATGATACATGAGCAAGACTACCTCCCCCCTGTAATTTTATTCTACCAGTTATCTTCTTCTCAGTCGCCTTTAATCTTTCTTCTTTAAATTTTTCTTTCAAGTAGCTCCTAATTTCCTCAAAATCCTTCCCCTTAAAATCAAAAAAAACATAATTCATTTTATTCTTACTTCCAAGATAAAGATTTTGTTTTTCTAATTGTGTTATTATTTCCTTAGAATTTCCCTCTGCTAAAACTTGCCCTATGGAAATCACTCCCCCCAATTTATCCACAATACAACCAAAGGGTTTATTTATCTCCATTAAAAGTTGATTGTCAGCTAAAGAAATTATTTTAAAAGGAAACTTTTCTCTCTCTAAAAAAGATTTTACTTCTTCCACAGATAACTTAACGTTTCTTCCCAAAATAAAAAGATATTTCATAAAATGATTAAAAACTTAGAGATTAAAAAACTATTCTGTCTATTCTTTCTTTCCTTCTTTCTTATTACTTTCCAAATCACATCTCTGATTATATTCAATTAAATCATTAATTAAAATTGAAGCATTCTTTCTTGCATCATCAACCTTATGCACATTCAACTTTCCCTTTTTGAAATCTGCTCTTGCTGTAACAATTGCTTTCAAAATCCTCAAATCCTGTGGAGGCAACTTCCCATTCTTAATTAAAGATTTTTCGAATTCTTCAATCATTTTAGCTTGACTTTTATTTCCAAGCATTGTTTTCAAAATGCTAAAAATATCTGAATAGATTTGTTCGATTGTTTTCTCAGAAGTTCGCTTTTCAATTTGTTCTCTTAATTCTTTAAGCCTCTTCAAATAATCTTCTGTATCCTTCATCAATTTATCAACTTCTACCCCTTTAATCTCCTTAATTTTCTCATGTTCATAATCTTTGTAAATTTTAACAATCTTCTCAAGAATATCAATATATTTTTTCTCTAACATCTTTTCTTTTGTAACAAAAACTTTTTTCATTTCTTCAACAAGATGTTTTGGTGCAGGGGGAGGCAAACCATACAACATAAGTAATGCCTGGCTCGGAGTCGAAACACCCCAATAAATTTCGTGTATTACAATATCAAGCAAAGTTCTTTTAGCTCTCTTAATAGTATTATCCCCCATAGACATAAACATATCAATTGCTTCTGGAGAGGGTTTCAACTTTCCCATTTTTAACAAAGCTTTCCATGGCATGAAAGTTCCCCTATCATAAAGTGGAATTCCGTCACGGATAAAAGTAAACATAACCGGGTGTGCATCCTTAACTGCTTCCCAGAAATCAGTCAAAAGATAAACTTGTGGCTCAAGTTTGTTTTTCACTCCCGCCAATGCAGAAGCTTCAGCAACATATTGGTAGATAATAGACCTAAGTCTTTCTTTTAATTCAAGTCTTGGCATTCGTTTCACATCTGTATCATTAATAACTATGAAAACGTCGACGTCAGAAGTTTTTATTGCTTCTCCTCGAACCAAACTTCCCCCAATAACATAACTAACAACATACTTCTCAAATTTTTGCAAAACTAAAGACTTGTGAATTTCTGCAACTCTCAATGCACCCAAAAGTCCTTTATCATAAAGCGGGAAAGACATCCCAATTGCACTTGCAATATCAAATTTACTATCTAAACAATTTTCCCAAATATCAACAGGCGTTTTAATTTGAAGCCAAATCTTTTGTCCTTTATCTGTTCCAAGATTTTCAGTTGATTCAATTTGCTTAATAATTTCTTGTTTTATTTTCTGAACTTCTTTTAATTTTTCCTCAGGTATGACTAAATACATATGAATATATTTTTCTGTTTCTTTTGGAACCTCTTCCTCCTCAATGAACATTTTAATCGATGCAGGGGGCAAAATACCAATTGCTTGGGTAAAAGGATATTTTTTCACAATAAAATTCTTTAATTTTTCTAAAGATTTTTTAACTTTCTCCATATCTTTCTTAGTTTTATTTGTTGTTTCTGGAATTTCTGGAAGTTTATTAGAATACTTTTTATCAAGAGCCATTTCAGGAATTTCTTTATCTTTGTCGTCTGCGCTCATAGTGAAAAAACAGACGTTTTACTTATAAATCTTCCGATAGATAAACTTTAAAACCAATTATTCTTTGTAAAAACAAGGTCCTGTTGTCCAATGGCTAAGACGGCTCGTTTACACCGAGCAAACCGAGGTCCGATTCCTCGCAGGACCATTTTTCAAAAGGGGAAAATGACAGAAAAAACAAAAAAGTGGTGGGAAAGTGCAAAGATAACAACTATGAGCATAACTCCTTCTGAACAAACTGTTTATGGAACTATTTCTGTAATTTATCAGATAAGATAATATCAATAAACTTAAAAATAATTATTGTTAAATAAAAGAGAGCGCAAGTAGTTTATTGGTAGAATATCTCGTTGCCAACGAGGTGAGCCGAGTTCGATTCTCGGCTTGCGCATTCAAAATTTTTTTAAATGCCTTTTTGTTAGTATTAAAAAGAGAATGATAGAAATTCCTATTTTTGGAGCATTGGCACTTGCAGCTGGGACAGTTTTACAAAAAACAGTGTTGAGAAAAAAGAAAATTGATATCAAGCTTTATCAAGTTTTAGAATTCTGTGCAATTGTAATTGTTCTAATTCCTTTCTTGTATTTTTTCTGGAAATTTGAACCCGAAGCATTGCAATTAAAAAACGTTTTAATCTTCAGTACAATCATTCTATTCTCGATTGTAGCAAATCTCTTTATGTTCTATTCCATCAAAGGAGAAAAAATAAGCAACCTCGAACCAGCAAAAATTCTTGAACCATTATTTGTTATCCTCTTAGCAATCGTATTCAGTTTTTTCTTTGAAAGTCTTTATGAAAGAAATCTAAATGTTATCATCCCAGCAATAATTGCAGCAACAGCATTAATTTTAACACACATAAAAAAATATCATCTTCAATTCAATAAATATTTTTTAGCTGCAATTGCAGGAAGTTTTTTCTTTGCACTTGAACTAATCTTAACAAGATTAATCTTAGATTTCTATTCCCCAATCAGTTTTTATTTCTTAAGATGTTCAGCAGTTTTATTAATTAGTTTCGCTCTATTTAGACCAAATTTAAAACAAGCAAACAAACCGGTGCGCATTCATATTTTCTTTATAGGAATAATTTGGGTAATCTACAGAGTTATAGTTTATTATGGATACATCAACTTGGGAGTCGTCTTCACAACACTAGTAATCATGCTCGCACCAGTTTTCATATATATCTTCGCTCACATATTCTTAAAAGAAAAAATCAAATTGAAAAACATAATTTCAGCTATAATCATTATCGGATGTGTTTTGTATGCAGTGTTAGCATAAGTTTATAATCCTTCTTTTTCTAAGAAAAGTCTATGGAAGAAATATTACTACAAATTGAAGAAGAACTTATTTATGAAGGGATTCTAAGCTTAGATGAACCACAATTTTCTGGTTTATCTGAAGGTATGTGTTTCAATAAAATTGAAATGGAAGAATCAAATATAAGATCTCCAAGAAAAATTCTCGCCATAGATAACAAATCTAATCTTAGTTATTGTAGATCTTGTGATGGATTTAATTATAATTGTCCAAATTATAATCCTAAAAAATAATTATTAAAATTCTCCACCCATTCCGGGGGGCATTCCTCTCTGGCTCTTTTTTCCTTCAGAAGCTATAACATCATCTATCCTCAAAATCATGATTGCAACTTCGCTCGCAGAATTAATTGCTTGGCTTTTAATCTTATACGGTTCAATTATTTTATTTTCTAAAACATTCTCAATTTTATTATGAAACAAATTCAAACCAGCATTCCTTTCGCCAGCATCATGCCTTGATTTTAATTCTGTAAGAATATCTATTGGATCCAATCCCGCATTTTCTGCCAGCGTTGATGGAATAAACTCAAAGGCAGATGCAAATTCTTCTACTGCAAGTTGTTCTCTCCCACTTAAACCTTGTGAAAATTCTTTCAATCTCTTTGCGAGCTCTATTTCAATAGCTCCTCCGCCAGGCACAACCAACCCAGATTTCAAAGAAGAAATTACATCTCCTAATCCATCTTTGATAGCTCTTTCAATTTCGTCGATAACATGCCCGCTTCCACCATGAATTAAAATTGTCAGAGCCTTGGGATTTTGACATCCCTTAACATAAGTAAAAGAATCTTCTGCGTGCCTTACCTCTTCAACCACCTGTGCATTCCCTAATTCCCCAGAAGAAATTTCGTTCAAATTACTGACGACTTTCCCCCCTGTCGCTTTAGCAATCTTTTCCATATCACTCTTTGCAACTCTCCGGCACGCATAAATTCCTGCTTTAGAAAGCAGATATTGTGCAAAATCATCAATTCCCTTTTGACAAAAAATAACATTAGCCCCAGTCTCTTTCATCTTATCGACCATTCTCTTAATGGACTGCTCTTCTTGATTAATAAAACTTTGAAGCTGCTCTGGAGAAGAAATAGAAATCTTAGTGTCTATCTCCAAATTTTTCAATTCAAATGGAAAATCAATCAAAGCGATTTTCGCGTCATCAACTTTGAACGGCATATCAGAAGAAACTTTTTCTTTATCCAAAACAATTCCAGAAATTAATTCAGTATCTGCAATCCCATCCTTCCTCGTTTTCTCAATTTTAATATCACTTAATTCAATTCTATCTCCTTCCTTAATTTGATTAACCGCCGTTACAATAATCTCCGCGAACTTTTCTTTCGAACCTTCTGCACCCTTGCCAGTCATAGCAGTCATAGCCACTTGTCTCAACACATCTTCATCTCCAGGAGTAATTCTCAACGCAATATCCATTAAAATTTCCTGCGCTTTTTCTGCAGCCATACTATACCCTTTCGTGATAACTGTCGGATGGATCTTTTTATCTAAAAGTTTCTCAGCATTTTCTAAAAGTTTGCCCGCAAGCATCACTGCGGTCGTAGTCCCGTCCCCAACTTCACTCTCCTGTGTCTTAGCAATTTCCACCATCATTTTTGCAGCAGGATGCTCAATTTGCATTTCCTCTAAAATTGTCACACCGTCATTTGTTACAACAATATCGTTTGTTGGGGACACTAACATCTTATCCATTCCTTTTGGTCCAAGAGTCGTCTTCACAATTTCTGCAACCATCTTTGCAGCAAGAATATTATTTCGCTGAGCATCTTTCCCCATGATTCTTTGAATATCCTCCGGCATAAGAACAACTGGTTTATCTGTCATATTAAATTTCCTCTCTCCTAATATTTAAAGATTATTATAGTGAAAGAAATATCTTCCCTACATAAAAACTTATAAATTTGAGGTCCCTTAATATTTCATGGAAGAAATTCCCGTTGCAAGCATTATGACCCGAGAACCAATCTCGGTAAAACCTGAAACAAACCTTTTTGAATGTGCTAAAAAAATGGTAAGGAAACGGGTTGGAAGTCTGCTCCTTGTGGAAAGAAAAAGACTTGTGGGATTTATTTCTCAAAAAGACATTCTTTGGGCATTAATCAAAAAATCAAAAGACGATTTGTCTCAAATTAAAGCGATTGATATCTCTCAAAAGAAAATTGCGACTGTTAAACCGACCACTACAATCCAAGAAGCAATCAAAAAAATGAAAAAATTAAAATTTGAGCGCCTCCCAGTAATTCATAATAAACAATTAGTAGGAATTATTACTATCAAAGACATCTTAAATTTTCATCCAGAAATTTACCCAGAATTAGACGAGTTTGCTAAAATAAGAGAAGAAGCTGAAAAATTAAAGCGTATGCAAAAAAACAAAGGAAGAAAAACAGGGGTTTGTGAAGAATGCGGAAATTTTGATATTCTTACAATGTCAAATGGAGTTTTAATTTGTGAAAATTGTAAAAACAAAATATAGAAAAGTTATTTAAATGAAATTACATTATTCTAAGAAAGAAGATGGCAGAAAAAGATACAATATTTTCAAGTAAAATAAAATATGACGGAATTTTTTCTTTCAAAGACTTCTACAAATTTTGTTATGATTGGGTAACAGAAGAAACAAGCTTAGATATTTCTGAAGACAAATATGTAGAAAAACTTTCTGGAGATTCAAAAAATATAGATGTAGAATGGACTGGAACAAGAAAAGTTACAGATTATTTCAAATTTGAAGTGAAAATTGCTTTCAAAATTGTAGGTCTTACAGAAGTTGAAATCCAAGAAGGAGGAACAAAAGTTAAAACAAACAAAGGTTCTGTTCAAATTAAAACCAAAGGAGTTCTTGTAAGAGATTATGACGGAAAATTTGAAACCAAAGCTTTCCAAAAATTCCTAAGAAGTATTTATGAAAAATGGGTAATTGCTTCTAGAATTAATGAATTTGAGAACAAAATTGCAGGTGATTGCGACGAATTTTTAAATCAAGCAAAAGCTTATTTAGACTTAGAAGGTAAAAAAGCATAGATTATTTCACCGAAATCCTTATATATAATTCTCTTCTGAAAATGTCATGGAAAAGATAGCTATTCTATTATTAGTATTGTTGATTATTCCAGGTGTTCTTGCAATAAATTTGGACGTTGAAAAGACAAGTTCAGATGAAGTGATGATTATTGGGCTTGAAAATCCGACAGCCTTTAATTTAGAAATAACAAACCAGGATGTAGCAACAAATCTTATTTTTTACACATTCTTTGGAGCAGGAAGTTATCCTCAAGAAACAATTTCGATTGGAATGATGGAAACAAAAAATATCGAATTCGGAGTTTATCCTCGTTCAGATTTTTCTCAAAGGGGCATGGTAACATTTGACTTGTTTATCCAAGGCCAGGATAAAAGCGAAAAAACAGTGCCTTTAACATTAAAAGTAATTGATTTAGAAAATTCAATAAAAATCGGTTCTGAAAATCTCGACCCAAATTCAAACTCATTACAAATCTATGTAGAAAATAAAGTGAACTATGACTTCGGAGAGATAACTTCTAACTTCAAATCCCCGTTCTTTAATTTTGATGAAGATTTCACATTAGGCGCCTATGAAAAGAAAAATTTCGATGTAGAATTAGACAAGGAAGACTTTGCAGAAGTTTCTGCAGGATTCTATACAATTACTGCTCAAATGAATTTGGGGGAACAAGAAACAGAAATTGAAGGAACAATGGAATTTTCTGAGAAAGATATTTTGAAAACCACAGAAGACAGTTATGGCTTTATTATAAGAACAGACATTATCCAAAAATCAAACAAAGGAAATGTAGTATCTGAATCAGAAATAACCATAAAAAAGAATGTTGTTACAAGATTATTCACAAGTTTAAGTCCTGAACCAGATTTTGTTGAGAGAGATGGGGGGAAAATTTATTACACTTGGAGCCAAGAAGTAAATCCTGGTGAAACTTTTAAAGTGAAAGTAAAAACAAATTGGTTTTTACCTTTATTAATTATCTTTTTGATTGTAGCTGTAGTGGTATTAACAAAAAAGTTTTCAAAAACAAATTTAATGTTAAGGAAAAAGATTTCTTTTGTTCGGGCAAAAGGCGGTGAGTTTGCATTAAAAGTTTCTATTTTTGTGGAAGCTAAGAAATATGTTGAAAGAGTGAATGTTATTGATAGACTTCCGCCACTTGTAAAGGTGCATGAAAGATTTGGCGCAGAACAACCAACACGAGTTAATGAAGCGACTAAGAGAATAGAGTGGAACTTTGAAAAACTTGAGGCAGGAGAAATGAGAACACTAACTTACATTATTTATTCTAAAGTCGGCGTGCTCGGTAAATTCGCATTACCAACAGCAACAGCAGTTTATGAAAAAGACGGCGAGATTCACGAGACAGAATCAAATAAGGCTTTCTTTATCGCAGAACAATTGAAGAAATAATTTTCTCCAGACGATAATCTTAAAAACTAAAAGAAGTTAAAAAAATAATGCCTAAAAAAGATATAAGACAAGAAACAAAAAGTTTAGGGATTGGATTATTGATAATAGGGATTGTTCATATAATTGCTTCAGGACTTTTTTCTTTTTATTGGGGATTTATTTTAATTTCCTTTGGAATTTTTTCAATAATTTATAAAAAAATTGCTGTATATTTGATATTTGGGGTACTTATTCTCCTTGCGGGACTTTCAAATTTAGTAGGAGGATTATTTTCAAATGTATTATTTGGAGAAGGGCTTGGAAATTATTTTTGGTTTATTTTTGGAGGATTTCAAATTTATTGGGGAGCAAGTGAGATTATAAAATATACTAAAATTAAAGCCATGCTTGAAGCTCGAAAACGCGAGAAAGCAAAACTTAAAAACTAAAAAAGAGTTCTAAAAACATCCTTAAATAAAGTGTTTCTTACACTAAAGAAAAGGATAGAAAACAAACCCTCCATAGCTTAGTGGTAGAGCGGTTGGCTGTAGCCCGACATGTCCCAGTTCGATTCTGGGTGGAGGGATTTTTAATTTTAGAATGGCACAAACAAAATGGATATTTGAGGGGAGTGCAGGATGGTTACTCTTTTGGTTATTAGCGGCTTTCCCCATAGGAATTATTTATCTAGTTTTAGAAATGAAAAAAGTTGAGATGAAAGAATCTTTTGAAGAAATCTAAATCCCCCTCCTCGAACATAACTTAATTTTACAGAAATGTTTAAAAACTATTTACATTTTAAGAAAGCATAAAATGAGGGGAGGAAAGATGGAGGATGATTTTTCTCGAAAAGAGGAAGACGATTTTCTTGACGAGATAGACGATCTAAACTTAGACGACTAATTACTCTTAATTTATTTTTAATTTTATTTTATTATTTTCTTTATCTAATTCTTCTTCAGCATATTCAATATAAAATTCTAATTCGTCGACGACAACTTGAGAAATCCAAATCCCACTTAATACAGCCATTCGTCCATAACCAATCGGCAATGATTCAAGTTCAACTTCTTTAATATTTTTATCGTCGGCAGAAATAATTATTTTCGCTGAATCAGAATCTTTAAGCCCATTATTTCTCACACTAATATTTGTGCTCAAAAATCTTCCATCTATTTGTGCAGACACATCCTCAAAAACCAAATCCGCATAACTTGGGTAAGAATATAATTCATCTATTAAATTAATGGTGTCCTCTCCAATAACTTGGTTACAATCGCTCAAGTAATACATAATATTATTTTCATTTGAAGAATGTTTAAATCCAAGAACGTGCAACAGCTCGTGAATTGCGATGTTCGGCCGTTCACATTTAGAATCTCTTATCAATAAAATATTTCCATGAAAAATAACATTAAACTCTCCTGCTTGCGTTATGTTCGTCGGCCCACCTTCACCTGCAATAAATAATCCATCTTTAATTTTAGTTTGACTATCACAAGTTACTGTAATTTCCTCATTACTTCCTACTTCATAAAATTCCAGAGAACTCATATTAGCAATTATTTCAAAGGCAAATTCCATTTCATCTTCTTTCTGCAAAGGACAATCAAAAATTCGATAAGAAATTTCTTTATTTGGAAATCTTAGGTTTTCATAAAATTGCATTTCTTCATATTCCGAACTAACGCTAAAATTAGAATTCCCTGTAGGTATGCTAAAATCAATTACTCCACTTGGAAGAAACCAGTAAAGTAAAAGTGAACTTATCAATAAGATAGAGAGCATTCCTCCAAGCACGATTTTTAGCCACCCCATTATCAAATTATAAGATTAGATTATATAAACATTCATAAAAAAAAATAAAAAGAAATAGTAAAAAAACGAATTTATTCTTCGTCTTCGTCAGATTCTTCTGGTTCTTCTGGTTCCGCGGCCTTTTCAGGTTCTTCAGATTCTTCAGATTCCTCAGGAGCTTCAGATTCTTCTGGCTCTTTAGGTTCTTCAGATTCTTCAGGCGCTTCCTCTTCTGGTGTTTCAGAAGACTCAGATTCTGTAGGTTCTTCAGGTGCTTCTGCAGGTTCAGATACTTCCGAATCCTCAGATTCTTCCTGGATTTTTTGATTTTCTTCTTCCATTTTTAATTCCTCTATTTAAGTACAAATGAAACGGAAAGTTCTTTTTTAAAACTTTGGAAATAATTTTCACCACTCTAAAAGAAAACAGATACCCAAAAAAGAAAAAGTTAAAAGGAGAAGAAATCTTTCTTAAACATGCATATTAAAAGAGGCGTGCACAGATTTAGTCAAATAGATAAACTTGGAATTGTCAGCTTGTTCTCTCTTATTGGACTTGCTTGTGTTAGCACTATCTGGGCAATTTATTTAGAATCATTTGTTCATAACCAATCTACTGTTGGATTTATAACAACCCTCTTCACGATTGTTAGCTTGATAGCATTTCTTGCTCTCACTCCAATTATAGAAAAAAAGCGCAAAACATGGCTTTATGGTCTCTCTCTTATCCTGTATCTTCTAGCATATATCTTATTTAGTTTATCAACAAAATTTTATTTTGTTCTATTTCTTGGACTAGTAATTTCAGTTGTAGCCAGCTTAAGAACACTAAGCTTTGGGATTATTGTTTGTGATAAATCAAACAAAAGAAACCTGTCCCGGGATGAAGGAAAAATTTATACCTTCTTTAACATCGCTTATTTAATGGGACCCTTACTCGCGGGTTTTGTGTCTGCTAAATTTGGACTCGCATCTGTTTTCTCGCTAGCTAGCGTATTCATTTTTCTATCAATTTCTTTATTTTATATACTCAGAATTGTGGATGCGAAAATTCCACGAGAAACAGATGGTAAGGTCTTAAAAACATTTTGGGAATATTTTAAAGACAAAAACAGAAGACGCGGCTATATTATCAGTGGGGGAGTAAGTTTCTGGTGGGCATTTATTTATATTTTCATGCCAATGTATATTGTTGATTCTGGATTCAGCACAATTATTGTAGGTTATTTTGTGGCAGCCGTAACAATTCCTCTGATACTATTTGAATATCCCTTCAGCAAACTAATTAACAAAAAAGGTTTCAAAAAAATCTTTTTCATGGGTTATTTAATAACAGGCTCATTTGCTCTCCTTTGTTTTTTCAGCAACACTCTCTACGTTATATTAATTTTGATTGTTTTAGCAAGCGTGGGATGTGCAATGATAGAACCAAGTGCAGAAACATATTTCTTTAGATTAATATCTGAAAAAGAAAGAGACAAATATTATGGAAGTTACAAAACTTCCATCACTGTTTTCAACGCTTTCGCCACATTACTTGGAGCAATCGTGCTTTTAATTTTACCATTTAAGTTCCTCTTTGTGTTTTTCGCGGGCGTCATGATTTTCCTAGCTTTGTCTGCCTTAAGAATAAACGAGAAAATTTAGGAAACCTTAAGAATCATATTCTCCTAATAAAAAAATAAAAGATGGTGAACATAGAAACAATAATTTGGTTTGCTTTTGTTTTTGATAGTGTGGGGGCAAACATTGCAGTCTGGTTTTTCCCGAAATGCGTAAAATGGTATAAAAAGAAATTGCCTCGAGTATCCAAACATCTCCCACTCACAAAAGGATGGGCTTTTGTATATTTAGCTCTTGTCCTCTGGATTGGTTGGACATTATGTAGATTAAGTGTTTTGTAAAAATAGGATGGGAACGTGTCACAATGACTAGGGAGTTTAATTAGTATAAGTATATAAGGAGTAAGGGATAGTATTTTTCATGGTTAAAAACCAATTGAAGAAAAAACTACCACCAAAGAATTGTTTTGGAACAAAAGAATGGTCTAAAAATTCAGGCATTTGCAATGGATGTGAATGGAAAGATGCTTGTGAAAAGATGAAGAAAAGAAACGATAATCCTTAAGTATTCTAAATATTCTACGCTCACATTGTATATTAAAATCTTTTCCCGTTAAGTCTTAGAATCTCTCTACATTCTTCACGTACTGCCATTTTTTCTTCTTGCTCATGAATTATTTCAATCAATTTTTGCTTACTCAATTTTTCTAATGCAATGTGATTTGTTTTCATATAATATTATGAACTTTAAACTTTATAAACTTACTCTTTGTTACTACTTGAAAGAAACAAAGCGCTCACGTCAGAATGACTGGTAAGTTTTATTTTTTCTTTCTCTCTAACATCGCCTTTGCAAACAAACCAGAGATATATGCAAGGCCATTTAACGCATGTAAAGAAACAAATAATAATAAGATTCCCGCAACTCCCCAGAGGATTGCAGTCAAATAACTATTCACAAAACAAAAATTAATAGCATCAATACAAAAAGTTTCTTGAACTATCCCAATGTCTGCAAAATAATACAGAATAGGTATTCCAATTAAACTAACCGAAATAGAAAGTAAGGTTACTAAAATAACAAATGAAATTATGCCCAATGGAAATTTAATGAAAAGATAAGCTAAGCTCTTCCAGGTAAATGAATCATTAAGACGTGCTTGTATATTTTTCCAAATTCCCTTTGGAAATTTTTTCTTAACAAAAGGGATTTTAATTCCCAATATGATCCTTGCTTGCTGAATTTCAAAAATAGCAAATATTCTCCACAAAAACATCATTCCAATTAAGATAGGAATACCAAACAAAGTAACTATCATACCAAGTCCAAGAGACAATCCAGTAACAAGTAAAGTAAAATAAAACACCCCAAGGATAAAAGCAAACAACAAATAAAACAAACTTAGATAAGTTTTACTTTTAATAATAACTCCAAAAAAATTAGATAAACTTTTTCCCATAATTAATTGAATAATTTATCCTTTAAAGAAGTATTGACGCCCACGCCGGGATGAATGGGGGCACTGAGTAAAAAAAGGATTATTTTAAATGCGAAAGGTCATTAATATAATTAAACCGATACCCTTCTTTATGCTTTTTACTGAGTTCTAATTCAGTTAAAGAACAATGTTCAATAAATAATTTGAAAATAGAATCATACAAATTCATTCCTAACAAATGCCCCATAAATACTTTTAGAAAAGCACCGTGGGAAACAACTAATATTGTACCTTCACTTTCTCCATATTTTTTCATAATCTCTTCAAAAAATCTTATTGCTCTTTCTTTAACTTCTTCTAAATTTTCTCCATTCGGTGCCTTCCTTATTTCAAATGTTCCAGATAAATCTTCCCATTTAAATTCTTTATGTTTTTTTCCAACAAAATCTCCATTATCTTTCTCCCTAATTAAAGAAGTATACTCAACAGGCACATCAATTTGTTTTAATATTTCATCTGTAGTTATTCTACATCTTGGAATATCGCTTGAGATTATTTTATTTATTTTTTCTTTTTTTAATCTTCTAATTAAATCTTTTATCTGCATAAATCCATTGTCATTAATTTCTCCATGCTCTTTTCCTTGTACTGTTCCATCAACATTTTGTTTTGTTTGTCCGTGTCGCGTGATTAAAATTTTTACCATATTTAATTTAATTTTTTCCCTTATTTAAATCTGATTATTTGCTTCTTTATTTCCTTTAGTTAAAGCAACTTTTGCAACTTCAGTATATCTCTTTTCTAATTTAGGATCTTCTATTATAGATTTTAAAGTTTCTTTAGAAACATTTTTGTTTCTTGCAACAACTCTCAACAAATAACCATATCCTTTTTCTTTCAATTGACCTGTCCCAAAATGATGTAAAACTTCTTGATCGCATAATGGGCTACAAACCATAGAACCTATAACAGACCAATTCTCCGATTCTTTATGTTTTTTAGACAAAGAATCAAATAATCTTTTTTGATTAGATTCACTTGCCCCCCAAATCAAAGCAGTACTTAAAAGAGGATCATCTGAAGGAATTTTTTCTCTAATAAATTCTTCAGTTTCAGGATTATATGCTTGTTTAAATTGTTTTTTCCAAACTTGTCCTCTTAGTAAACCTGCTTTTTTAATAGTTTCTTCCCAAACCAATTTTGAAAGATCTTCTATTCTCCCCCTGTATGCTTCAAAATAAGAACGAATTATTTCGGAATCAGGATAACCAATAGAATTTAAATTTTTTAATGTTAAATTATTTAAAAATGTTAATCCTCTATCTGAAGTTTCTCTATTTAATGATAAAACATCTGAACGAAGTTCTACTGAAAAGTTAATTGCTTCAATTAGATTATTTGCATTTTTTTGCTGAACTTTTCCTTGATTAACTAATCTTCCAAGTCCGCTTTGAACCCGGGGAATATAAGAAGGATCATCAGGATCATTATTTAACATCCGGTCAAGACGATCGTGCCAATATACAAATAAAAAATCTCTTGAACCACCATGACAATATTTTAAATTAAGAGCACCATCCCTAATTCTTTGTCTAAAATATTGATTAAAATATAACCTATTAAAAACAATATTTTCTAAACCTCTTTCAATAGAATCAAATTTCTTTTTTCTTTGTAAAACTTCTTGAGCTACTAAATTATCTCCTGTTAAAAATCTTGTCTCTAAAACTTGATTACCTTCAACCAAACTTTTTTCCATATAAGTTTCAATTTCTTCGTAAGTTCCCCAAGAAGGCAAATCTACCTTAGAAAAACCAAAAGTTTCCCACTTCTTCTTTAATTTTTCTCTAAAATTCTTTGACCTTTTAGTTCTTTCTTTCTCTATTAAAAAAATATCTGCATCTGAATCTCCTCCTATTAACTCTCTTCTTCCCGGAGAACCATATGCAAAAACAGCAATCCCTGGCGTGTGTTTTGCACCATAAACTTCTAATCCAATTTGTTCATAGGATTCTCTAATCATCCTATCAAATTTTTTCGTTTCTTCAATAGATAAATTTAATCCTTCTTGTCCAAATTTTAACGGGGCATTTCCATTCATATTACAACTCCAACCTCTGTTTAACTTCTTCAAAAACTTCATCTTCAATTTTATTTGTTGTATCAATTAAATACAATTCAGGATGTTGTCTCCCCAATTCAATATAAAGTTCTCTTCGCTTTGTTATTTCTATGAGGGACTCATGCATAGAAGGAAGTAAATATTTGTTGTTTTTTATTCTTCTTTTATCAATTCTTTTTCTTGCTATTTCCGGGGAACAAATTAAAATTACTCCTCTTTCAGGAATAAGTGATCCTTCTTCCATATTCAAATCCACAATTTCTGATGAAGAGAATTCTCTATCCACTTGATAAATTGCACTTGTATAAAAACTTCTATCAAATAACATATAATCTAAATCATTCAATCTTGGAATAAAATGAGTTTTATGCGTTTCTCCTCTCGCTTTTGCTATATTCTGTATTTGTGTTCTACTAAAATTCTGATTAGTTCCATTATCATGCCAATTAATTATTGTTTGCCTAAAAGGTTCATATTCTTTTTCATTAATAATCCAATAAGAAGACTTATCCAAATCCCAACTTTGGCGTACCTTATTTGCTTGGGTAGTTTTCCCTGCTCCAGTTATTCCTTCCAAACAAAGTATTTTTGTAACCATAAATAAACTGAGGAAAAACTCTTTTTAAATCTTTTAGTTGTTACTACTTTTCAAAGGTACTACGCCCACGCCGAGATGACTGGGCGTTTTATTAAAAAATAATTAAAAATATAAAGATTATTGTGATTATTTCTTGATATAACCTCTATACACTGGTCTTGCATAAAGTATTACAAATACTGCAAAAAAATACCAAGGATTAACTGTATGAACCCAATCCATTGCTGCTGGCCAAATTATTATTACAAACAATGTTAATGCTATTATTGCAAACTTGACTAAACCAATATCCCAAATATCTAATTTTTTAAGTGCTTTTTTCCAAATTTTTATCATCTCTTTTTACCTCCTCTTAATCTAATTAAGAAAAAGATATATAAAAGCTTTACGCCCACGCCGGGAATCGAACCCGGGTTATATCCGCGACAGGGACATGTCATAGCCATTAGACCACGTAGGCATAATAGATTTTGTTAGAATGAGTTTATAAATTTTCTCACTTAT